>Ga0172372_10008415_pt1 | contig 13596 bp, 17 predicted proteins | sample LakKiv5m_2_FD_114544 | JGI IMG/M metagenome (GOLD analysis project Ga0172372, IMG submission 114544) | Freshwater microbial communities from Kabuno Bay, South-Kivu, Congo - kab_092012_9.5m | ecosystem: Environmental > Aquatic > Freshwater > Lake | place: Democratic Republic of the Congo...
TGCCTTCTGGGAAGATCTTCCCAATTTTAGTTACATTATCCTCGTAAAAGACAAGTGACGATGCGTAATTTTCGATGTAAAGTTTACCTCCGTAAAGACCGTTTATAGCCTCATCGCTGATCATCTTCACTCCTTTACACACCTTCGACTTGAAGCTAAGACATGCGTATTGCACGTTTTTTCCAAAGAACATATCTAGTATTACTGCTTCATCGCCTTTCAATATGTTAGAAAGGGTATACGATAAGACTGTAGACTCTAATGACGCTATATGCTGCGTTAATTCAGTTTTGTCGATTTTCGTTATTTTAGACATTTCCATTTTTCCTAAAAAACTATAAACTTAGATTTTTTGTATTTAAGGCCAATATATCTTTATCACTAAAAAAATGGCTAGTCAACTTCATCTTCAAGACAAAGAAATCGTAAATGCGCTTACCATCATCCGAGACCTCGGTATCAAGCTGGGTGTAAAGGAGAGTGAATTGTTAAAGTTAGGTGCGTTATGCAATGATAATAACGCCAAGATTGAAGAATTAACTCGTGAAAACGATGAATTACGTTTTCAGGTGGAAGATCTACTTCGTACTTGTCAAAAAGAGTCTGAGAAAGACTCCGTTATCAAAAAATTGTGTAAAGAGGTTTACACATTACGTACCGCATATGAGAACCTCTCCGAGAAGAGTACAGTGAGTATCACCAATCTTACGAAGAAACATGAAGTGCTTCAAATTGACCATAACACCCTTGCTACAAAACACGAAGCGCTTCAAAATGACAATGACACCCTTACGAAGCAAATTGGAGCACTTCAAATTGTCAATACTTCCCTTTCAAAGAAAAACGAAACTTTGCAATCGCAGATCGACCGGATGCTTAATTCTTACCAAGAGCGCGCGGACGTATATTCTGCGAATATCGACTCTTATGAAGAAGACATTGAGCGCTTGCAAGATGAAATTCATGAGCTTCGTACGGAAAAGCAAGATATGATAACTGCTTTGCAAAAGATCGTCGATGAACTTCCTCAGAAAATCCCTTCATTTTCCCAAGAACCCGTAGTGCAGAATGCCGTAGTTACTTCGGCTTCTCAAGAAACTCTGGTACAAAATGCTATGATTCGCGCACAAACTTCTGACGTACGTATCAATTTCGAGATGTTTGGCTTAACTAACAGATATTGGGTTCATAACAGACACCTTATCTTTAACGAAAAATATCGATACGTAACGTATAAAATCCGACAGTACAGAAAATTACGTTAAGGATAAGGTATACAACTTGAGCTCAACATCTTTATAGATGTTCTCAAAAAGATCTTCTCTCTTGGACGTACTGTTATTACGCCTACTCCAAAAGTCAAAGTCCTATCAAATTTAAAAGTATAGCCAAAATTTTATCTTTGATAAATTACTTTTAACTTTCGGCAAAAATCGTTTAAGATTTCTGTGCTACAACAACCTCGCGGTCATTGCGGGGGGTAGGCCCCTTTGTCAGCGACAAGCGCCAACGCTTCATGATTTTTTAAGAGTATATTCTTCGCCCCATTGATATCCCTGTCTATAATTGCGCTACAATATCTACATGTATACGTCTTTTTACCTCCAAGATTGTGATCTAACTTACCGCAGCAACTACACGTTTTACTTGTCCAAGATTCATCGACAACCGCAACTTTAGCACCATTTTCACGACTTTTAAAAAGTAATCTTTCTCTAAAACGGTAATGTGCCCAACACATCATCTGTCTAACTGATCTAGACGATATTTTACGTTGTCCTTTCTTAACCATTTGACTAGTTTCGAATTTAGGAATAATTATAAGATCGTATTGAGAAGATAAATATTTTGCAAGCTGTTTATGTAGTTCTTCTACAAGATTACGTATTTTAAGACGCAACCTTCGTTCCACGCGTTTCAGTCTATATTTTAATACAGGCTTTGATTTAGTTTGCTTTGAAATGACTTTGTCTAAAACAATACATAACCTCACTATTTTGTTTATGTCTTGGGGAGCGACTTGGTAAGCGCAATTGTTTGTAGGATCATAGATTGTTTGGAATGTTCTAACACCGGGATCTAAGGAGCATACTCTCAAGTTTTTTGGAGGGTCTTGGTTATCGACCCCACTTTCATGAGGAATGCATAAGTAATATTTTCCGGTGTTAGTCCTTTGCAGCCTACAATCCATAAGGATGTCTCCACGCCATGCACGTTTTCCAGACCATAGTACTACAGGTTTAGCTACATTCGGCAATCTAAGAATGATCGCGTTTTTGGTCTGTACAACCCACTGTCTTCTCAAATAAAACGTTTCCGATTTTTGTCTCTTTTTCGATTTAAATTTCATACGGAAACGTTCTACATCGCCATTACGAACCTTGGTTGCGTTTCCTTTTATTGCGGAGATAAACGTAGAAACTGAATCATCGCGGATGTCATAACTTACATTTGTAAGCCATTCGTTAGTTCTTACTGTTTCGGACGTATTATTAACGAATAAAGAACGTAGTCGTTTCTTTGTAGGTTTTTCTTGTACGCGATTCATATAGTCAACACACTTGTTATATGTCCACCTCACAGTTCCGAATATACTTCCCAACACATCTATATCCTTTTCGTTTTTTATACTCAGTCGTATCTTTGTCGATTTAACAAATTGGCCAAGTTCTTTGACAGGTTTTCCGACAAGTACATTATTTTTTACTCCTATCTCCACATTTGTAAAATGCTCGTTTGACAATAACGTTCTAGGCCATAAATTTTCAACAAAATTCGACGATATTTTCGTATCTGGCACAGAACCTGAGTTGCAAAACTTTAATACGTTAAACCATGTTGAATAGTTAGCAGAATTTTCCGGAGAAACGTTTAGTGCTATTTTCTGTGATATTAGATCATCGTTTTTGATAGGAGACCACAGACACTTAGACATTTCGCATTTAGAAGATGACCAAAAAGGTGAAATATCTTCGCTTTTAGTTACACCAGGGTTTGACGTTTCAGCATGTGTAATAGAGCTATTTGTATCTTTTATTTTTGTACGTTTTTTAGTGTCTACCCATATTACGGGTGTAGGCGGCTCGACGCTACACATGTAAAAATCGTTTGTAAGGTTCAAAGGTTTATTATAACTCTAATGTAAGTACCCTTTAAGGATATTTATGTCATATATTTGAAACGTATCCAAGAAACACAATTAGCGAATTTCTAGCGGATGTGAATTTCTTAGGCCGCTTGTATCATATTTTGAATTCTGTATTTATTTTACAAAATCTCTCTACGGTAGAATCCGTAAGAGAAATTACGTCATAGATAAGTTCGACATCACAATCTTTCAAATGAAGTAATGCGGCTTCGATACAAATAGCGATACGATCGTTATCATGTAAAGATGAAAGATGCTTGAGTTTGTCCAAAAGACCACCGAAAGCGACAAGTCCGTTGAATTGAACCTGAACGTCGGGTTTAACACCGTATCGAAGTTCTGAGAGCTCCTTATAGACAGGAAGACTATCGGAGAGTTCCTTACCCATCTTTTTGCAAAGATTAGCGGGAAGTTTAGTTTTTGGGAAAAAAGGGAAAGCGTAGCGTTGCGTCATTGTCAAAAAATTTTAATAGGTCATGAAAACTGAAATTCTGAAAAATATGATTTTTCACAAAATTAGAAAATTAGCGTATGACAAGGGTACGATCAAACTTTAGATGTGCCTTGAACGTGCTATTATTTCGAAAAGCGTCAGTTTGTGTTTGTGTACGATATAAGAGTCGTAGGTTTCTTGTAACATCACGTTGCACCCTACTACCCTATCGTGGAAACCCAAGTCTGTGAGAAGGTAATCGTAACTCATTATTCTTTCAGGCATTACACCAAAATAAAATGCTTCGTACATTAAATCAAAGAATCGAGGTGATATCAAAGTTCTTGTAATCGACTCGTGGTAAATGTAAAGAAGAGCGAATAGAAAACGCGGATTACGAAGGTCAAACGATAGCATTTTATACATTTTTTTATAGAGGTCAAAAATGCGATCTTCTTTGGTATGAGTTAATAGACATGTAGCAGGAACGGCATAAGGAGATAACGAAGAACTCAATCTTTCAGGTACGTTACGTAATCTGTAATTAAAAGAAAGGGTATGTTCTATAACTGTTTTCGTCATATCAGGATATGCCCTGTAGATAAAAAAGATAATCTCTGGTATTCCAGTTCTTCCAATTGTGGCGTTGAAGTATAATACAGGTTGTTCCAGCAACCAGTATAAAATTCTCTTAGCTTCAGGTCTTCCTATATCTCGTTTCAATATCTTTCTATAGTTTATAAAGTTAGGAGCCATGAAACTATCTTGAAAGTTGAAATTGACCTGAGAACGGAGGAGGTCGCTTGTGCTTATACACCCATGCACAGGGTGTATAAATTCGTCAGTGTTTTTATCGTATGTTAGTTCCCACACCATTCTTAGAAACTCATTCAATGGAAATTCGCGGATTAAAGAGGTTATTATTCCGTTCTACCATATGTAGTTTTTAGTTTTGGCATAAACTAAGACCTTTACAAACTTCTGGGTTGTCACCGTGATCTGAAGTTTCGAATAGCCCATCATTCCATTCTACGGATCCCCTATATTTTTCATGACGTACGCTATCAAAAAGTCTTCCTACAAGGTAATAAGCGGGTATACTACGTCCTTGTTTACAGTTATCATCGTATGCATGAAAAAGAGGATCTAAAGTAATGTCTGTCTTTGGATAAGATAACATATCCCAATATGAACACAAAACGCTGTGTTCACAAACGATGATGGGAATGACCATGGCGCTATTCGTTAACGCAGAGAAAAAGTCAACTATTTGTTCGTGTAGTTCAAAGTAGATGATCTCCATAGTCACCAAGATGTAACCAGTGTCGGAAATTTGAAAAAGTAGACAATTCCCAAAATTAAGCTTTCCAAGTTCAGGCCTAAAGTAAACATTCACGACGTTTTTGTACGCTTCCGTATTTCGAGGACGATTATCACCTACCCAACATCTTAAAAATTTAGGGATGGTCAAGACGACATCAGTCATCGTATCTTTTGAATGCTCCAAACTACCGACACGAACAGAAGAAGCATCGTAGTCTACCTCCGCAAGAAACGCAGCGTATCCGTTATCGATGATACGATACGTCTTTACATCTGCAACTTTGGGAATATGTTTGAGAACTAACTTCTTAATCTTATCTATGCCCTCATGAAGATCGTCAAGTTCCTCTTGTTTTGCGAGAAGTTCAAGTTTAAGATCTTCAATCTGGTCTTTTAGTCCTTCATTCTTGAAAGTTAAGCTCTCTATTTTAGCGTCACGGGTCCTAATCTCGGAATTAAGATGTCTTATTATTTTCCGATGCGTATTACACCATCTTTCTAAGACAAGTTGTTTTGCTACGAGCTTTTCGTTGTCCTTTACGATTTTAGAGGCATCCTGAATTAATTGAGAGATCGCTGCCATAGTTTTATTTACAATTTACCTATGTAAATTTTATAGTTATTTTTAATTTTTAGAAATTTAGTTGATCGCTTCACATAATTTCTTTACCAATATAGAGATGGAAGGAGAAGCTCAAAAAGCGTAATCTCACGAAATAAAGAGAATGAATCGCTTAGAATTCTTGCCCTATCACAACATCTGCATGCGTATGCCAGACCTAAATGTGGTCGAGTAGATTGGCAAGTACATCTCGAATATTCGAATCTAAAAGGAATAAAGGGGGGCGATATTAAAGAACTGACAATAAGTCCTGACATAATAGCATGCGTCATAATACGTTGAAATATCGTATTTCGTAATTCTGATAGCCCTAAAGGATATCTCAAATGATCAAGATGATACATAAGTACAGAGTCGATAAGTCGTGGATGAGCAAGATCAAACCCCAACATGAGAGCCAACTTAATAGTTTTCTCTACTTCAATAGTCATTATTCTGTCACCACTTTTTTCACCTTGCAGACACAAACCATACGACATGGATCTGAAGAACATGATCAATGAGAAACTGTCGTCAATATTTGGATTGTCTTGGCGGATTGTATAGTTTAGTCTTTTGTATTTTTCCCTGATCATAATGTTTACTAGATTAGGATGATGACTGTAAATCAAAAACAGGAGTTCGTAAATTCCGTTAACGAACAACAAGGAGTGTTCCAGTATATACTTTAAGAATTTTTTACAGGCCGGTCTACCTGAACGTTCAGGGAGATGTTCAAGACGTCGTAAGTAAACAATCATGGAACCAATATAGGACCGAGTAAACTCCAAATTATTCAGTCTATCCCATATTTCCTCTTTCGTAATGCTCCCATACCTCGGGTGACAGAAAATCCGTAATTGGGGATTGTACTCCATTTATTGTATGATTTTATTGCAGATCTCTCTTGTTTATAGTTTTTCTTCGTATTCTAAAACTTGTAGTTTGGTGTATAAAATGTCAAAGAGCGTTACGTGTTTTTCTAAGAATCGAACTTTGTCAGCTAAAAAGGCGTTAACGCGTCCATGTGCTTGAACGTAGGCTGTACGTCCTTCTATTTTGATATAACGGTCTGCGCCCGAATGTAAAAGAATATTGATGATTTGGGCTGTTGAATTTCTGGCGCGGTTGGGATTCCGATAATTGTTGTTGAACGTTTCATGGAGAATTTTTGCCAAGTCATCTACAGATGTGTATCCTGTTAATCTCTGGATTTTATTGCGAAGCGCAATTAAAATCAGTATTGCGTCAACACAGCCTTGGTGCACTGCCTGCATTGCGCATTTTACCCATTCTGTCTTCACAATTTCATAGTTGTATATTTTTTTAGATATATAGTCGTATACACAAGAACATACTACTACAAAAATTTGAAGTAGACCACCGTAAGCAAGCTTTCCCGGAATACGTATCATGAAAATTTTTTCAAAGAGCGTTATTTGTGTTAGGCTGCCAGCGTACTCTGACCTTACAAATGGATGTGCTCCCGCGTCAAAAAATAATTTGAAAGCCCTAGGAATGAATTCGGCCATTGAACATGCTTCAAACAGAGTATTACCATAGATTTCGGCTCTTTCAACCTGATTAACGAAGTGTCTATTTATAGCATCCACTAAGACAGACAAAGCATCGAACGATTTATATCGCACACCTATGACGAGAAACGTTACGAGATCTTTCACCAAATATCTCGTAAAGGATCGATTTTCGAGTTTTTTCTCTATGCACGGTCCTAAAAATTCCGGTACGTTTTTGGTTACGAATATCCTAATATATTCGTCATCGTCTTTTTCGTTATCTATGTATCCCAATTCGTAACAAACCCTCACCATATTCCACGAGCCGTTTTTAGCAGCGACCATACCTGGAGTTAATCCAGCTGCGTTACGTACAAAAAGTGCACCATGACGGTGAAGTACCCTTACGAAGTGTGCATCGTCTGTTAGAGCGCAGATATGCAGAAGCGTAATTTGAGTAACAGAGAAGTTTACCAATTCATCTTTATTGTCGGCGATTTCGAGAAGCTCTATCGCTTTTGCCTGGTCTTTCAAAGCCAACCTATAGAATTCCATTTGTCGTTCAACATATACCAGAAAAATCCATTATTTTCTAATTTTTTAGTAGTCAAGATCTTTCTGAATAGTTGAAACATGCACTATTTTGAGAGTGGGTGCCATTACGTTTTTTGCGCACACTACAACATCATTCTCTTCTTTTGAAGAGGTAACTTGAAATTCCAAGATGTTCCATTTTCCGCTTGACAAGTATGCATCTTGGAATTTTATATTTTGAATTGGATACGAGAATGTGACGTACGCGACATGATTCTCTGGAACAAAAACAGAGATTCCTGTTGCAAAAGTGTAAGTATGTTCACTCTTCGTATACGCGTATGAACTTAGAAGAAAAGTACCATCGCCCATATCTCTAGGGAACTTCGCCTCTTTAGAGAAAGCCGAAAAAGAGATGAAGTTTTCCATAACGAGTTAATTGTGTAATAAAATTGTGACTATGGTCTGTTTATTTTTGATTTTTAGACATTTGTACAAAGGGGTACCCCTTTCCCAACTTACTAAAAATTGTAGTGTAAGAAAATGAGTGATAATGCTGTTATAATAGAGATAAAGATGAACAGAAGTAGCGTATCAAAAACTACGGTGCTGTTAAATCTATTACGATAGCTCATGACTCTGAATCTCGCGTATTCACGTTTTGTTGGGTCTTGACTGGTAATCAGTGTAATCACAGATCGAATACACAATATTACTTTCTCTTGTATAAGAACGTCCATATCACCTAAATGCATTCCAACTGAATTTGCCTCGCCATGGTAGTCAAAGAATCTGATATACATGAATGGTAAAAATCGTTCAGAGTGTTCGATATGATGAAAAAAGTAAATGAATAATTTATTCGTAAAAGTAAGTTTAATACATCCTTTCTTTCGTTCATGAGAAAAATTAATAGAGCGTAATGTAGCGTCGCTATTGCGGACTCTATCAATGAATTCTTCCATATTTATTTCAATTATCCCGAAGGGTAAATGAAAGTTTATAAGTTCTTAATTTGTTGGTTGCCATGGGAAGAGAATATGAGTTTGAAGTAGTGAAAAAAGGGTGATAGACTCTCTATACTCATAATATAGAGGCTCTACGCATTTTTCCATATCACATGCACACCGTAAGTTTTTTATACCTGTGAACGTAACAGCACCCGTCTCGAATCCTGCTAGAACACAGTCGCGACAATGTCCGTTTTGAAGTCCTTCTCTTCGTCTTTCAAAGGGTATCCATCCACATTCAAAGAAAGTGACCATCACATTACGTACAAGATCATTCTCAAGTATCTCTTCGATAGTATCTTGGCCGTAGACTCTTACATCTTGCATTAATCGGTTTCCTGATAATATGGACATGGTTTGGACGATGTTATTTATCATGTCTCCTTCAGTTTTGTGAATAGGCCTTAATACTGTATGTGTAGAGATGAAACACATGATGAATTGCGTTGTGATCTTGTAACCAGCAAAGTCCAACTTTCTAATATAATTTAGGTCCCTAGGTAAGGAGGATACATGGCGACACATTACAGTATCGAAAAAATTGGGTTGGGAACTCGAGAAAGGATTTTCTATTCCTAACGCTTTCAAAAGAAATACGATTGCGAAGAATCGGTCGCAGTCCGTTTCGATACTATTTAAAGCTATATCCCGTAGGTTAAGAACATTCGGTATCTCGAATTCATAAGTGTTCTCTATGGAGTCTTTTTCAGGGAATATTAGATCGACTAAATTGCTCTTACGCCTATCAGAACACTCATAAGGGTTATCCTTAAACCACTTCTCCACATCAAGCGATGAGAAGGATCCGTATTTACTTGAAGAGAAGTTCATCCTTTGAATTAAACAGAAACACAAATTAAGACCATTTGTAATTTTTTAATGATGTGAAGTGATGAATCCAAATAAGGAATCCGCAAAATTTTTATAGCCCATGATTCTGAAGATGTCATCACACTTTACGATATCAACATCGCCCAAGTTGATTAAACTGTATAGGATCAAGTAATCTTCAGAGTTAAGACTGAATTTTCCATAATAAGGTATTGCGCTACCTTTTCTCTCTTTAACTTGTTCGTGTAATGTATTTCTTTCATTGTTGCTTAATAACGTTCCGATAACGCAGATTCCTTCTATAATAGTCTCATCTTGATTTTCAGAGTTGACTATGACACGTTTTTCTATTTTGAACTCTTGAGGGTAGTAAATATCAACCCACACTTCTGTAAAAGGGATAGCGCACAAAAAAAGTTCGAAGTTATCAGGGATGCCGGAGTGAGATGAGATTACTATAACGTCGTTAAACCTAAGATCGATACGATCGGGAATTACGGTGAAATTTAATCCTCTGAAAATGTCGAAGACCTTTATTCTGACGCTGATTTTTGAATGCGCTTCAGATATGACGACGTCTTTTTCGTTGACGTACAACTCATACCTCTCAACAGAGAAATTGTCTTTGTGCGACTCGAAAAATAGAGCTCCGCCGTTAGTGTAAGACGCATTAATTTTACGAATATCCATGGAACATTTGAAGTAACACTAAGAGCTTAACTCTTGTAATTCTGATTTTTTAGAAAGTTAAGAAAACATAGTTCTAACTATACGAGCGTAGGTAGGGTCAGGTGAGTTTTCTACTGTATCATCTACGACTTGCCTTACTACCTTTCTTCTTAGTTCATTCACTACGAAACATCCATAAGAGATGTGATGAAAATTACGTTGTAAACACTCACCCTGGAAAATGTAATTATTAGTAAAAATGTTAACCCTACGTAGTGTCAGGCTGTAGTTTATAGGACCTGACCTATAAACAGTGCAAGATTCTCCTATCTGAAGATCTTTTATAACCATCCAAAAATTCAACATTGTAAGTTACTATAAAAGTTCAGGATAAGAAGAGCTTTATTTTTGTATACGTTTAGATACGTATAAGTACTTTGATGATCTTCTTATCTGGAACTTGTATAATACTTCAAACTCCAAACTCTCAAGAAATGTAGGTTTCGTCATAAGGCTTTTATTTTGTAATTTCAAATGTGAATGGTTTGAAGTATCTGGTCAAGCGTACGAGGCGTACCATTATGGGAATACTTTTTCATCACTTCTTCAGGGTAAACGCACCATTTCCCTATAACTTTCTCTTTTGGTAAAGCGTATGCAAGCGTTTGAAGATCGAAACCTCCCAAGTAAATCTTTATATCTCTTCCATCTTCCAACTTTAATAAAACGCCAGGATGCTTGCAAGGATAAGATTGGAGACAAAGGCTCTCGTTAATATTCAATTCTTTGATCATGTCCAAAGTAAGGGCTTCCATTTTAGATCTTTTTGTATGCCTAAAGTTTAAGAATGTCTATTTTTTTTAAGTTTTATATGAGAATGTGTTGGTTGGAATTCCGTGCTGCTAAACACTTAAAGATCCCCCACAATGCCATACCCATGGCGTACGCTGCTAAAACCATCACAAATCCTAGGAAAGGATAGATCCAAAGCAAAAGCATCGCTATCATATCGTAATCCTCAAGACTTACAGTGCCAAGGTATATGAATACCCCAACGTAGTACCAAAAGACCAATAGCGATAGTGTGACTAATGCAGAGCATTGACACCTCGTAAGTTCCATATTTCCGTAGTTATAAATTGTCTTTTTATTTCAACTATATGGTTTTTCACAAAAACTCCCTTCATCTTCGTAGTTGCCCTGATTTGAGCTTCAACTCTCGAATTCTTTTACGTCGCGCTTTTTTTGAGTCGACTTCCTCCCCAACTTCTAAAGTTGCGGTAGCACGTTGTTCGAATAAATTAGTAAAAGTAATTGTTTGTGTACTCTGACTTCGTGTAGTAGTGAAATAGACTACTCTAGGTGTTGCAAGTTCTGAAGTAGCTAACTTTTCAATCTCTTCCAAAGACATAGCGCTCGTAATTTTAGGAAGATGCGCGAAGTCTTCAGAAGAGGTTTTCATTGCTAGTTCTTCATATAACTCTTTTGCTTTTAATCTATCATCGCACGCTATCAATTTTTCGATAGAAGATTTATAAATTGTTTCGCCTTTCTGACAACAAACATAGTAAAATTGTTTAATACGTCGGTAATTAGTCCAAAAATCAGTGTACTCAGGTTCAAAAGCTAAATCCGTAACAGAAAAAGCACTCATTTTAGAGATTTAGAAGTATAAAAGTCGTTCTTATAGATTTATTTAAGTTTTCACAATTCAACATGCAGAAGCGCTTTGTTCCTGGTAATATTAGAAACACTCATAGATGTGACAGGATTGTCTTGTACTTCCCACTCCAATTTCGTCATTTCGATCCTTCCGCTTTCTAATTTGACAGGAAGGTAAAGAAAAATAATTACCACACCTTTTTCAAAAGGTAAGGGGATTACACCAGCCCTTCCTCCAAATTCCCTTACCTTTCCGACGGCAGTATACAACAAAGAGTTTCGTCGGTAAATCTTGGAATTCTGGCTTTCAATAGTTACAGCATTTTCAATCTCTTTTTCAAGATTGTAAATTTCCAATAATAAGTCTTTCAGGTCATCCATTCTCTGTTTTTTAGTGATTTATAGGTACAGAAACCTAAAATTTGGAAAAATATAGTTTTTCACAAAACTTCAAAAATTCGACCCATCAACTTCAGTACTTTGAGGTTCTTCTTAACTACTCTATGCGAAAATCTTTATTAACTCCAACATACGCTCCTGTATCTCTATGATCTCCAATCTAACGAGCATCATGTCGAAAAGGTTAATATGGTTGAAGTTAAACATTTCAGGCTTATCGCAGATATATCCTAATCTAAATGATACTCCTGAGTAGAATATTACGTTAATTGACATTCGATTGCGTTCGCGCTTGTGTTTGAAAAACGTATAGTACATCCAGCGACTAAACACATTACGACATGAATGCATTACCGCATCTTCGGTGATATCTTCCAATAAAAGTATGAAAGCTGAAAGAACTAAAAAGCACTCTCTATCATTTAACTTGTTCCAGCTCGCAGAAGTTAAATAATTCATCCAATTCCCAAAAATGGTGTCCGATGAGTAGGTGAAAGGTTGCGTTTGGTTAAGATACAGAAGATAAGAAAACAGCATCGCAATAATTTTGGTATCGGCTTTGCGAGGATTATGGTAAGTGGAAACAAAAGCGCAGCCTAGGAAATTATAGGGAGAGTAGACCAAAATATTACGATTCTTATATTCTTTACAAATCCATAGAAGTATGTCAGCGTAAGAACACGTCACAAGAGCTGGAATCACATGTTTTGTCAAAAGTGTATTAAATGACTCATTATTCCCGAATTGCAAATGGGCAAACTTTAAAAGTGCTTGGATACATCTCATACAAGAATTTTCATTGTTTTTGTTATACAATACGTTGTCGCATAACGTGCTAATAAGATCGAATGCATTATTAGCCGCTTTAATAATTCCATTACGTACTTTTTCAATCAAGTAGACAAGGATATCATATCTACAATGAATTGCAGCGTAATTAAGAGCACTACCCCACGCGTTAGTCCCTTTATACATTTTTCCCAAATCAACTTTTGGATTTTTCATCATTTCAAGAGAAAATGATTCGTTATTATTGATAATAGAAACCATCAGCGGCGTAAGGACCTTTTCGCTGTTTATAATATTTTCATTTGCAAGATTTAAAATTAAAGAAAGGTAAGACGTATCTCCATCTCTGGCAATTTGATGTATTATGGTTTGATTATCCGTCGTCGTCCAGTTCACCAACTTTTTTTGCGTATCTACATTTTGTACAAGCAGATAATCAACAGCGGCTTTTCGATCGCAACAAAAAAATCTAAAAAAATCCTTACCATCCATACTTTTCCGAATAAGAGAATAAGTTCATATCTTCTTCGATTTATAAATTTTCCTAAATGTCGTCTTTTACAGATATTGGGTTCATAACAGACACCTTATCTTTAACGAAAAATATCGATACGTAACGTATAAAATCTGACAGTACAGAAAATTACGTTAAGGATAAGGTATACGACTTGAGCTCAACA
>Ga0172372_10008421_pt1 | contig 13591 bp, 10 predicted proteins | sample LakKiv5m_2_FD_114544 | JGI IMG/M metagenome (GOLD analysis project Ga0172372, IMG submission 114544) | Freshwater microbial communities from Kabuno Bay, South-Kivu, Congo - kab_092012_9.5m | ecosystem: Environmental > Aquatic > Freshwater > Lake | place: Democratic Republic of the Congo...
ACGTTAAACGGTACCAAGCACTGTTGCTGCGTAGCCGGTCATATTAAACGGTACCAAGCGCTGCCCAGCGTCCGTGCATTAGCCCCTGCATCGGCTGGAAATCTGATTTGTAGGACATTTTTGGGCTTTCACGAATCCAATAGCCGAGGTACAGAAAGGGCAGTCCGCACTCTTGGGCCCATCGAATTTGCCATAGTATGTTATAGATACCATACTTCGCTCGAGGTTCTGAAGCGTCATAAAAGGTATAAACAGAAGACAGGCCATCAGCAAGTTGGTCAACAATTGAAACCATGCTTAAGCGTCGATCGCTTGGTTCGCGAAACTCGATCAAATGGGTGCGAACCCGGCTTTGTAATAAAAATTGAGCATACTGATCTCGACTGTCCTGATCCATGCCTCCACCAGCATGCCGAATGCTTTGGTACTTGAGATAAAGGGCATAGTGCTCGGAGGAAAAAGTGAGCGGCACAAAATCGATAGCTAAATTTGCATGTGTCTTCCAGGCACGACGTTGGCTGCGATTCGGTTTAAAGTCTGCAACCTTAACGCGAACTGGCACGCAGGCCTTGCAGTCGTCACACCAAGGTCTGTAGGTGAACACACCGCTGCGACGAAAACCAACTTTGACTAGATCACTATAAACGCCATGATGAATCAAATGGTTTGGTGTGGCAACCTGAGAGCGAGCAGCCTTGCCCGGCAGATAGCTACAGGGATAAGGCGCAGTGGCATAAAACTGCAAGGTGGAAAATGGGGCTTCGTGTGGATGTGTCATGGCCAGATTAACTCGCAAGCCGACCAGTCGGGCGGGCGGCGCTGACACAACTCACGAATCTGCCTGAGATACAGATGCCGCGGAATCGGCCTTGCGCCCATCAGCGCCAAATGTTCAGTCTGCTGCTGGCAGTCTATCATTGTGAAGCCTTCTTGCGCTAGCAGCTTCACCAGAGCGGCAAGCGCGATCTTTGATCCATCGGGCAATGTGGTGAACATCGACTCGCCAAAAAACATCTTGCCAATACTTACCCCATAAAGCCCCGCTTTTAATGCATCGCCGTAGCGTAACTCGACACTTTGCGCATGCCCTCGTGCATGGAGCTCCACATAGGCATCAATCATTGCTGAGGTAATCCAGGTGCCACGCTGTCCTTCGCGTGGCCCCGAGCAAGCACGCATAACGGCCTCAAAATCGCAACTCAGATGCAGCGACCAGGCCTTGTCAAGACTTAGACTACGAGCCCGCTTGCGAAGCGAGCGATGAAAGCGAAATTCCTCACAATATAGAACCATCCTTGGGTTCGGACTCCACCATAAGACCGGTTGTCCATCGCTGTACCAGGGAAAAATACCTGCCTGATAGGCCTCAAGAAGCCTTGTGGCACTGAGCTCAAGTCCAGCGCAAAGCAGACCGTCGGGTTCTATGAGCGCGAGGGATGGGTCGGGAAGGGCCTCGTTGACATGAACCCAAGGTATTCGCATTGCCGCAAAACCTCAGGAACCACGTGGTTGACGTGAGCTCAAGGCAATCGCATCGTAGTGAAAAGTGGATCGTTCAAAAGTAGGGTCTTGTTGCTGATCCTGCAAATACCACTTCAGGGCTTTAAACACTGTACGGAAAGCAATTTGCTCCCATGGGATATCTTCTGCCCTGAATAGTTTCGCTTCAAGGCTTTCCTCACCAGGATCAAGCAACGCGGTCAACATCGTTGCGCGGTAAAACAAATGGACTTGATTGACGTGCGGAACGTCAATCATGGCAAATGGCTTTAGCCCGCCAATTGTTGCACCAGCTTCTTCGCGTGTCTCGCGCTCGGCACCTTGTTCGGTGGTTTCATCGTTTTCGAGAAAGCCAGCTGGTAAGGTCCAAAATCCATAACGTGGCTCGATCGCTCGACGGCAAAGCAATATGCCGTCACCCCACGTACTAATCGTGCCAACGACCATGTTCGGATTTTGATAATGAATGGTTTTGCAATTTGTACATACCCAGCGCATACGGTTATCGCCTGCCGGTATACTTTGTTGCACGGGGCTTGCGCAGCTCGAACAGAATTTCATAAATACATGCCTCCCGGCGGGCGATCGATGCAAGGGTCGCACTGCCACGGCTTTCTTACCAAGCGGGCAATGAGAATGCACAGTTTAGCTCGCTGCACGCTTCTCTGTTACACTACTGACATCTGACGCGGGGTGGAGCAGCCCGGTAGCTCGTCGGGCTCATAACCCGAAGGTCGCAGGTTCAAATCCTGCCCCCGCAACCAATCAAGATTTTGAAACGCAGTGCACTCGAAAAGCTTGGGTGGGATTCTCAACTCCCTTAGCGCATGTGACCAACAATTCTTGAACCCGGACTTACGAGGCTTGGCGCGAGCGACACGCGCACGGCGCGTTGTGCTGACTTCTTGCTTAGCGGCTAAGTCTGCCGCGTGAGTGCCTTGGATGGAATATGTAACGTGGAAACCATTTGTCGATAATGAACAGCAATCAGGTGATGCGCATCCTCGAAGCAGCCCTTTTGACAAGCCGGGAGCCGATGAGTGTTCCAAGATTGCGGGCGCTTTTTGAAGACCAGGTCGGGCCCGATACCCTGCGGCAGTTGCTTGAAAGCTTACGTGAGACTTGGAAAGGCAGGAGCGTTGAACTCGTTGCCCTCGCCAGTGGGTGGCGCTTCCAGACGGCAGCCGATGTATCCGCATTTTTGGGTAGTCTGCATCCAGACAAGCCACCTAAGTATTCAAGAGCGGTGATGGAGACGCTGGCTATCATTGCCTACAGGCAGCCGGTTACCCGTGGGGATATCGAAGCAATTCGTGGGGTGACGGTGTCGAGTCAGGTCATCAAGACACTCGAAGATCGCGGGTGGATCGAAACAATCGGCCACAAGGAAGTACTTGGTCGACCGGCATTGCTTGGAACTACCCGTCAGTTCCTGGACGACCTGGGACTTGAGTCTTTGGGCCAATTGCCAATGCTTGATGCGAATCGCGGTATTGCAGACCTGCTCGATTCCCAACACGGCGCAGAGTCTGATCACCGCCACCCGGGCGCAGAGTCTGATCACCGCCACCCGGGCGAAAATCCTAATCACCCCCAGCCCATCCAAGATGAGCATTCGCTTGTCGATCCAGTCCGGCCACCCCCTGAGGAGTTTGTAGCCCATGAACCAACCCAAGGATGACCAAGTCCCTGCCGAGGATGGCGTTGAAACGAAAAAGCCCCGAGGACGCCGCAAATCGATAGCGCCTGTAGCAGTTGATGGGCAAGTTGCAGCGCCAGAGGCGCTACCTTCTGAGCCGCCAAGTGCGACATCCGCAAAACCTGCAAGAAAAGTTCGAACTGCAAACACCGCACGTGCATCAGCGAAGGCTGAAGTCGTCGCAAAGGGTGAAACATCATCGCTAAACGCTGAGGATTCCTCGCGGATAACTGCTCACGTCCTTGACCAATCACCACATCCACAACCCTCACCGGACCATAATCCTGAGCCGCAACGTGAGTCGTCCCAAGTCATCAGTCACGAACCCCAGGAAGAACAGGGTGATTTGGATCTCGCACCATCGGCAGAGCCCGCACGATTTGACCCAACGAGGACCCCTCGGCGTGGTCCGCGGGGCCGTCGACCCAGACGAGACAAAGACAGAATTCGTGATGTATCGCAAGAGGGCGGTGAGCAGGCACATGCTTATCGAAATGGGGCTCAGGCTTCCGAAGAAGCTGTGACAACGCCCAGTCTTGCGGCTGGCGAGGCGAGAGTCGTGGGGCCAGCGTTCGAACCGCTACCAATCCGAAGTCAGGCAGCAAGTATTTTGCCTACGCCGGGTGCAAAGGCTTCGCTCGATCCTGATTACGGCAGCCTAAAACTGCAAAAGGTATTAGCCGACGCCGGGATTGGTTCGCGACGTGACATGGAGGAACTGATTCTTGCGGGTCGGGTTTCGGTCAATGGTATGCCAGCCCATATCGGACAACGTATCGGGCCAAACGATCAGGTTCGGATCAATGGTCGAATGTTGCAACGCAAGATGGTCGCGCTGCCGCCTCGCGTTTTGCTCTATCACAAGCCCTCAGGCGAAATTTGTACGCGGGACGATCCTGGCCATCGACCCACGGTTTTCGGGCGTTTACCCCGATTAAAGGGGGCCCGCTGGGTTGCTGTGGGCCGGCTTGACTTCAACACAGAAGGACTGCTGATTTTTACCACCTCAGGCGACATTGCCAACCGTCTGATGCATCCGCGGTATGGCTGGGAACGCGAGTACGCGGTACGCATTTTGGGTCGTATTGATGAGGCCAACGCAAAACAGCTCCTCGAAGGGGTGAATCTGGACGATGGCGTGGCGCGCTTTAATAGCCTCGAGGATGTGGGTGGCGACGGCGCTAATCACTGGTACCGGGTAACGCTTTCTGAAGGGCGAAATCGGGAGATTCGGCGAATTTTTGAGGCTCTTGGTCTGGTGGTGAGCAGACTTGCGAGGATTCGCTTTGGTCCGATCGGATTGCCCGAAGGGCTGGTTCGTGCGCGCTATGTTGAATTGTCAGAAACCGAGGTGCGACGCTTGCAGCAGTTAATGCGCGACGCTGATCCGACGCGTTCAGGCAGACCAACCTTGAGCAATGCGATCAGCGATGATTCCAACGCGTTTGAAGATGAGCCAGAAGGCCGGGACGATGACAGGGATGAAGATGACGATGAAGGGCCTCCGCCAGGATTCGATCCCTCGGCCTATTTGCCGCGTTATGCGGATGAGCCCGTCGACAGGCCAGAGTTACAGGATGACGAGTGGCAGCCTCGCAATGCTAATGCGCATCTTGAGGGAATCACACGCTCGGTTCGCAAGGCAGTTCGTGCACCTTCGGCATTACCTCCTGGTATGAGGCCACCAGGGCAAGGTCCAGGCGCGGGTGCAAATGCACAAAAGAAGCGGCACGGCGGCAAAAACCTCGCAAAATTCAATCTGACACCAGGGGTTTATCAGCCCTCAGGTGATGCTCAGGCGACTGGACCTTATCCGTCCGGAAGACCAAAGTCTGCCAAACGCAGAGGACCAGGCCCAGGTCCAGGCGGGATCCCAGGTGCCGGGGCGAACCCTGGTGGACCGAGGTCGGGTCCGAAGCCCAATCGTTCCCGACGAAAACCGCAAAGATCTGGCCCAAAAGCGGATTAAAAGGTTATACTTATGGGCTAAATACAAATCCGGTTTGCCAGCATCAACAAGGATTTGGCAACTGGTTAATGGCGCAATAAGTCTGAGCTACACAGCTTTCTGACTTTTGGATTTCTAAAGAGATGGGCTGGACAGCAGCCCATTTTTTTTTGTTTGTTGAAACGGCCTAGTGTTTGTTATTTCGGCCTAAGCAGGGTTTGAGTCGTTTTGAATAAGGACTGGGTTTGATCTTTTTGCCGGTTAAAGGGAGCGATAGGATCTGTGAGCGTTCAGTTGTTTCAATTAGTTGAGCAGTCAGTGGTTCCTCTTGGCTATGAGCTCGTCGATGTTGAACTATCCGGCGGCATTATCAGGGTCTTTATCGATTGGCCTGCTCAGAAAGAATCAAGGATCACGATTGAGGATTGCGAACAGGTTTCCAGGCAGCTTTCACAAGTTATGATGGTTGAGGATGTCGACTACAAACGTCTTGAGGTTTCTTCACCAGGGGTGGATCGCCGTCTGAGAAAGCCAGGTGATTTTGAGCGATTTGTTGGGCACCGGGTCAATGTGCGGCTTCGTATGCCCTTTGGAGGTCGAAGGCACTGGGAAGGCGAGCTTGCTCGCGCTGAAGGCAAGTCCGTCAACGATTGGGTCTTATTGCTTAGCGAGGCAACGCCCTCGGGAAAGTCGGCAAAGCGCGTCAGTGCTGGTGCGAAGGCGAGGCAGAGCAAGAAGAAGGATCAACAAGATGGCTTTGCACAACAAGCATTGAAGTCTGCGACAGAAGCTGAGATCACACCCGAGCACTTAGCGCGGCCAGGCCACGGTCACGAATCGCCTGGAGCCACAACGCTAAAGGACAGCAAAGGCGCCGAGTCGGCTGGTGATTTGGGTGCTATGAATGTATTAAATTTTAATTTAAGTGAAATTGAACGCGCGCACCTTGTGCCGCAGTTGGTGTTCTGAATGATGTTTGAGGAGAGAAGGTCATGAGTCGCGAGGTTTTGCTTCTGGTCGATGCGCTGGCACGTGAAAAAAACGTGCCAAGGGAAACGGTTTTTATAGCACTTGAACTGGCATTGGCTTCGGCGACCAAGAAGTTGTTTAAGGACGAGGTTGATGTTCGGGTTCAGATCAATCGAAGCTCGGGTGATTACGAAGCATTCCGTCGCTGGCTTGTTGTGCCAGATGGTGAACTCGATGATCACGACTTGCAGATTATCCTGAGCGAGGCCCGCAAGCAGGTCAACGAAGTCGAGCTGGGGGACTACATCGAGGAAGGACTCGAGGCCATCGACCTCGGCCGGATTGGTGCACAGGCTGCCAAGCAGGTCATCTTGCAAAGGATTCGCGACGCTGAACGCGAGCAAATCATTAGCGATTATTTGGCCCGTAATGAGCCCATCGTATCTGGAACCGTTAAGCGGGTTGACCGGGAAGGTGCGATTGTGGAGTCGGGCAAGCTGGAAGCCCGATTGCAGCGCGATCAAATGATCCCCAAAGAGAACCTGCGCACAGGTGATCGGGTACGCGCTGCGATTTTGCGGGTTAATCGAGAGGGGCGAGGACCCCAACTTCTGTTGTCGAGAACATCACCTGAATTCATCAAGTATCTTTTTTCCAATGAGGTTCCAGAGATTGAACAAGGCTTGCTTGAGATCAAGGCAGCTGCGCGAGATCCTGGCGTTCGGGCAAAAATCGCGGTGTTAAGTCACGATCGGCGTGTCGATCCAATTGGCACCTGCGTCGGGGTTCGCGGCTCCCGCGTCCAAGCGGTCACCCACGAATTAGCTGGGGAACGCGTTGACATTGTCTTATGGTCGGAGGATCCTGCCCAGTTCGTCATCGGCGCACTTGCACCCGCCAACATTAGCTCGATCGTGGTCGATGAGGAATCGCATGCAATGGATGTTGTGGTTGACGAAGACAATCTTGCACTGGCAATTGGTACCGGAGGACGAAATGTGCGTCTGGCTTCCGAACTGACGGGCTGGATAATCAACATCATGACGGCTGAAGAATCGGCGACCAAATCAGAGACTGAGCGAACCGAGATTCGACAAAGTCTGATGGCAAAACTTGATGTTGATGAGGAAGTTGCCGACATCTTGATTGATGAGGGTTTTACAAGCGTTGAGGAGGTTGCTTATGTGCCGATCAACGAAATGCTCGAGATTGATGCATTCGATGAAGAGACGGTGAACGAACTTCGTACTCGAGCTAGAAACGTTCTGTTAACTGAAGCGATTGCCAAAGAGGAGAAGATCGATCAATCATCTGACGATTTACTTTCCTTAGAGGGTATGGACAGCGATCTCGCCGCCAAGCTTTCGGATGCAGGCGTTCACAGTCGCGATGATTTAGCCGAGCTTGCGGTTGATGAGTTGCAAGAGGCCACCGGTATTGATGAGGCGCGGGCGCGTGAGCTCATACTTAAAGCTCGGGCGCATTGGTTTGCCGATCAGGACTAAAACGATCGCCTCGTTGAGATCACGCCCGCCGAATTGATGGTGTCGCTGGGTTTTGCATTGTCGCAGTTATCGTTCTTTTTTTAGGAAGTACACATGTCCGCAAACAACGTCGCAAATTTCGCTGCCGAGCTCAAAATGCCGGCCGACGTGCTGTTGCAACAACTCAAGGCTGCCGGGGTTGCTAAGCAATCGGTGGATGACTCGATTTCGGAGTCTGACAAGGAGCATCTGTTAAGTGCGCTTCGCCGTGCCCACGGTTCAGATGACGCACCGAAGAAGAAGATCACACTGACTCGAAAGCAGACCACCGAGATTAAGCAGGCCGATGCAACGGGCAAGGCGCGAACGATTCAGGTCGAAGTGCGCAAAAAGCGGGTGTTTGTAAAGCGTGACACCCCGGATGTGCAGGAGGTGGCTCCAACACCCGTTCAAGATATGTCACCCGAGGAAACTGCAGCGAGGCTTGAAGAAGAGCGGCGGCAGCAGGAATTGCTCGAGCGTCAGGCTGCCGAGCTTCGCGAGAAGCAAGAAAGACTTGAGCGCGAGCGTGAGCGTGAGGCTTTGGCGGCTGCAGAGGCGGCGGCACGCGAGGAAGCTGCAAGGCGTGAGCGTGAGCGTCTCGCAGCGCTAGAGTTTGCGCAAAAGGAAGAGGACAAGGCGCGTGCTCAGGCAGAAACAGCAACCGCGCTCGAAGAAGCTCGTCGGGCCAAGGAGGCCGCAGAAGCTCAAGCTCGAGCACGCCGTGCCGTTGAGAGCGAAGTTGCTGAGATAAACCGCTTGATGAGCTTACAGCGCAAACCCGTGGTCAAGCCTGTGGCAAAGCCGGTGGTTAAACCACCTGAGCCCGAAGTCAAGCCGGTCGAGCCTGTCAAAAAAGAAGGGCCGTCAGGAACGCTGCACAAACCAAGTGCACAAAAAGCAGCAGAGAGCAAAGAGGCTACAGCGGCGGCTAAGCCCAAGGAAGTGAGTAAAGATCCCAAGGATGCGAAGGACAAAAAGCATCTCAAGTCGGAAAAGCTTTCCTCAAGTTGGGCCGATGAAGCGAGTAAGCGTCGGGCACTTAAGACCCGGGGCGACACCAGCATGGGTAACAACAGCTGGCGGGCCTCGAAGGGTGGCGGACGCCGCGGCCATGGTGATCGTCAGGAGCAAGTCCAGGTTCAGGCCGAGTTTGTTGCTCGCGAAATTCACGTTCCTGAAACAATTACGGTTGCCGATCTTGCGCACAAGATGTCAGTCAAAGCGGCCGAGGTCATTAAGCATTTGATGAAACTGGGTCAGATGGTCACGATCAATCAAGTGCTTGATCAAGAAACAGGCATGATCGTTGTTGAGGAAATGGGTCATAAGGCATTTGCGGCAAAGCTTGATGATCCCGAGGCCTTGCTTGAGGAAGCGCCAAGTCAGGACGCTGAGCTTCTTCCGAGGCCACCTGTGGTTACCGTCATGGGTCACGTCGATCATGGAAAGACCTCCTTGCTCGACTATATTCGACGCGCCAAGGTTGCAGCCGGTGAGGCAGGGGGAATTACGCAGCACATCGGCGCTTATCACGTAAAAACTGAGCGCGGTGTGATCACCTTTCTTGACACGCCGGGCCATGAGGCTTTCACTGCCATGCGTGCTCGGGGTGCCAAGGCGACGGACATCGTTATTCTTGTTGTCGCTGCCGACGATGGTGTGATGCCACAAACCGTTGAGGCCATTGCCCACGCGAAGGCGGCGCAGGTGCCCTTAGTGGTCGCGATGAACAAAATGGACAAGCCCGAAGCCAACCCCGATCGGGTGAAGCAGGAGTTGGTTGGCCATGAGGTCGTTCCAGAGGACTACGGCGGCGAATCTCCCTTCATTGGGGTTTCGGCGAAAACCGGAGCCGGTATCGACGAGTTGCTTGAGAATGTGTTGTTACAAGCTGAAGTGCTCGAACTAATGGCCCCTAAAGATGCGCCGGCAAAAGGCCTGGTTATTGAGGCAAGATTAGACCGAGGCCGGGGTCCGGTTGCGACGGTACTTGTCCAAAGTGGGACTTTGCGGAAAGGTGATGTTGTACTTGCTGGTAGTTCATGGGGACGGGTTAGGGCAATGCTTGATGAGAATGGACGCCCGATCGACGAGGCAGGTCCTTCGATTCCAGTCGAGATCCAAGGCTTGCAAGAAGTTCCCTCGGCTGGCGAGGAAGTTTTATCGCTGGCCGACGAACGCAAAGCACGTGAGATTGCACTGTTCAGACAGGGTAAGTTCCGCGACGTGAAGCTTGCTAAGCAGCAAGCTGCGAAGCTGGAAAACATCTTTGATTCGATGACCGAAGGGGAAACAAAAACCCTCACCCTCATCATCAAGTCGGATGTACAAGGTTCGCAGGAGGCCTTGGTGCATGCCATGCAAAAGCTCAGCACGGATGAGATCAAGGTGCAAGTGGTACATGCCCAGGTCGGCGGAATCACCGAAAGCGATATCAACCTCGCTATGGCCTCTAACGCGGTGGTGATTGGTTTTAATGTCCGAGCCGATCAGCAGGCCAAACGTGTTGCCGAGGGCAATGGCGTCGATATTCGTTACTACAACATCATTTATGACGCAGTCGATGAGATTAAGGCTGCAATGGCTGGTATGTTGTCGCCCGATCGCAAAGAGGAAGTTATTGGCCTGGTTGAAATTCGACAGGTCTTCCGGGTATCCAAAGTTGGTAACGTCGCCGGTTGTATGGTGCTTGAGGGGCTTGTACGCCGTGGCGCCCGGATTCGTTTGCTGCGTGACTCGGTGGTTCTATTCACTGGGGAACTCGACAGTCTGAAGCGATTCAAGGACGATGTTCGTGAAGTCAAAGAAGGTTTCGAGTGCGGTCTCTCTGTCAAGAATTACGACGATATCAAAGAGGGCGATCAACTGGAGGTCTTTGAGATCAAAGAGGTCGCTCGCAGTCTCTGAACTGCGCTGCGCTAGCGTCGCTCATGAAGCGTCATTTTTCATCGGGTTCGGGCGGTGCGCGCGGTGCGCGTATCGCCGATCAGATTCAACAGGAATTGGCTGAGCTTATCCAGCGCGAGATCAAGGATCCACGCATCGGCTTTGCCACGTTGACCGGTGTCGATCTGACGCCTGACTATGCATACGCTACTGTTTTTTTTACGGTACTCCCTGACACTGAGGCACAAATTGCCAGTACCTTGTCTGGTTTGCGTTCAGCGGCGGGATTTTTGCGTGCCGAGTTAGGGCGGCGGATTCGAATTCACACCACACCTGAACTGCGTTTTCGCTATGACCAATCAACCGAACGCGGGATGGCGATGTCGCGGCTGATCGATCAGGCACTAGGCGAGCGTCCGGCCGCTGTTGATGACTCCAAGGTATGAGACGCCGTAGTGAAGGCGGTGTCGACGGTTTAATTCTTCTCGACAAGGCGCTGGGCAGTTCATCGAATCAAGCGCTTCAGCAGTTAAGACGCCTGTACGCGGGAGCTAAAGCTGGCCATGGTGGAACGCTTGATCCACTAGCGACCGGCATGTTGCCGATCGCACTTGGCGAGGCAACAAAATTTTTGCATGGACTGCTCGATGCTGATAAGACCTACGAGGCAAGCATCATGATGGGGCAGTCGAGTTCGACGGGCGACGCCGAGGGCAGCCTGAGTGTTTGGGCAGATCCCTCACCTCATCTTCATCGACTGTCGGAAGTATTAGGTCGTTTTAAAGGGCCTCAATGCCAGACTCCGCCAATGTATGCTGCACTCAAGCACGAGGGTAAAGCTTTGTATGCCTGGGCAAGAGAGGGTATCGAGGTTCCGAGGCAGCCACGCTCAATTGTGATTCATCAGTTAGACATCTTAGACATGGTTCAATGCGCATCAAGCGTTGGCGAGATGACATGTCTGCGCTTGAGAGTTCATTGCAGCAAAGGAACTTATATCCGAAGCCTTGCACATGATGTTGGTCAAGCGCTTGGCTGTGGTGCCTATCTTTCAGGCTTAAGACGGATTGCAGTTGCCAACTTTAAGGAAGAACAAATGTTATCGCTCGATGGGCTCGAGCCACTTGATTTTGCCGGGCGAAGCGCTGCCTTGTTACCAAGTGATTCTTTACTATTGCATTTGGAACGTATAGATCTTGATCATCAATCGTCACAACGTCTTATACAGGGACAACGTCTGCCTCTTGCTGCGCATGGTGCACAAGGCCTTGCCGGTTTGGTAAGAGTTTACAGACCCGATGGGCAGCTTCTAGGAACTGGATCGATCGATGAACGTGGCGTGCTCGCTGCGCAAAGACTCATCGCACAAACAAGCTTTTCACAATAGGAACATCAAATGAACCTCGTCCCCGCCATTCGTAACGTTGCTATTATTGCCCACGTTGACCATGGAAAAACCACCCTTGTCGATCAATTGCTGCGACAGTCCGGCACGTTTCGTGTCAATCAGCAGATCGCCGAACGAGTCATGGATTCCAATGATTTGGAGCGCGAGCGCGGGATCACGATCCTGGCGAAAAATTGTGCGGTAATATATAACGATACACGAATCAACATCGTCGATACACCAGGGCATGCAGACTTCGGTGGTGAAGTCGAGCGTGCGCTTTCGATGGTCGATGGCGTTGTGCTGCTGGTCGATGCCGTTGAAGGGCCTATGCCACAAACAAGATTTGTAACCCGCAAGGCCCTCGCCTTGGGACTGCGTCCAATTGTGGTGGTTAACAAAATCGACCGTCCTGGTGCCCGCCCTGACTGGGTGGTTAATCAAACATTTGATTTGTTTGATCGGCTTGGCGCAAGCGAAGAGCAACTGGATTTTCCGGTGGTGTATTGCTCGGCGCTGGCAGGCTTTGCCGCGGAAGTCCTTGCTGACATCGAAGCGGGCAAAGCCAAGGACATGAAGCCGCTTTTTGATGCGATTTTGCGTCATGTGCCTGCACGTGCCGATGATATCGACGGCCCCTTGCAATTACAGATCTCAGCGCTCGATTATTCGAGTTATGTGGGCAAGATTGGCATCGGAAGGATCCAACGCGGGCGTATCCGCACAGGACAATTGGTCCATGTGCTCCAGGGGCGTGATGAGGATTATCCCGATTCAAAGGCGCCCGATGCGGTTAACGGGAAAATCGGTCAGGTGCTTTGTTATCGTGGGCTTGAACGCGCACCGATGGATGAAGCCTTCGCTGGCGATATTGTTGCCATCACTGGCATCGACGAATTAGGTATTGGTAGCACTATCGCAGATCCTTCCAATGCGCAAGCGCTTGCCATGCTGCGGGTGGACGAACCTACCATGACCATGGAATTCCTGGTCAATGGGTCTCCACTTGCAGGACGCGAAGGTAAGTATGTGACAAGTCGACAGATCCGCGATCGCCTGGAGCGAGAGTTAAAAAGTAACGTGGCCTTGCGGGTTGAGTTTAGCCCCGACGGTGAATCCTTCCTGGTCTCAGGTCGCGGTGAATTACATCTGACCATCCTCTTGGAAAACATGCGTCGTGAGGGCTATGAACTCGCGGTGTCCCGGCCTAAGCCAAGGTTGAGAATCGTCAACGGTGAAAGGTTCGAACCCTATGAGATGCTCACGATGGACGTTGAAGAAGGTCATCAAGGTTCGGTCATGGAGTTCATCGGACAGCGAAAAGGCGAACTCCAAGATATGGTCCCGGATGGTCAGGGCAGGGTCCGGCTTGACTATCGAGTGCCCGCTCGTGGCCTGATCGGATTTCATGGTGAATTCCTGAATATGACCCGCGGTACCGGCATCATGAGCCATGTCTTTGATGATTACAGCGACTGGGCTGGCACGATTGAAGGCAGACGTAACGGTGTTTTGGTCTCCCAGGACGATGGCGAGGCTGTCGCCTATGCCTTGTGGAAGTTGCAGGACCGTGGGCGAATGTTCGTTTCTCCAGGCGATGCGCTTTACGAGGGTATGGTCATCGGCATCCATACTCGTGATAACGATTTGGTCGTTAACCCGGTACGGGAAAAGAA
>Ga0172372_10008422_pt1 | contig 13591 bp, 8 predicted proteins | sample LakKiv5m_2_FD_114544 | JGI IMG/M metagenome (GOLD analysis project Ga0172372, IMG submission 114544) | Freshwater microbial communities from Kabuno Bay, South-Kivu, Congo - kab_092012_9.5m | ecosystem: Environmental > Aquatic > Freshwater > Lake | place: Democratic Republic of the Congo...
CCTTCTATGGTTGAACAAATAGCAGCATTATCTACTATCAACTTCTTACCAATATTTGGATTAGCTGGAGCATTAATGGCGTTATCAGTTGCATTAGCAGCTGTGGCTATCTCTGGTATGTTAGCATTACCTGCTTTATTAGCATTGGGATTGGTAGCTGGTGGTGCCGCAGCATTGATGGGTGGTGGTGATGAAGGTGGTGAATCCGCAAAAATGGATGAATTGATTACTGAAATTAAAGCATTGAGAGGTGATTTATTAGCAGGTAAAATAGCTGTAAATATGGATGGTCAGAAAGTAACGTCTGGTGTTGGAAAAATTGTTTCAAGAACTAGCTCAAATTCATACGCTAAAACTTAAAGATGGGAAGAACATTAGAAGAATTATTTAAGACACAACGTTTAGCAGACGGGCAAACTGCTCAACAAAAATACGAAATTCGTGATAGTAAGAAAAATCCTATCACGCCAGGTAATTCTTTACTTGAACTATCATTTAAAGGAGCGTCTGGAATACGAAAAGGTTCTTCTAGTAACAATAATAGATTAAAAGAAACATTTGTAGAAAGTGAAATAAGAGGATTGAGAATGATACATAATTTATCAGCTCCTGTTGTATATGGAACTGATATTATTCGCTTTCAAAAAAAATCAACTAAGTTGGTTGATACAATGAAAGATTCAATAAATCCTGGTCAATCTAGCGGAATTATAGGTAATTTATATAATAAGATAGAAAACTTTGGATTAAGAACACTATCTAAAATAGGTGTTGTATTTCCTGACCATTTAATACCAACTAAAATTTCTTTAAATGATAAATTTAAATCTGGTAAAGAACCAGATACAATGACCACTTTAGCAGAAATTAAAAAAGATGGTAAAGGAACAATATCTGGTCAAATTATAAAAAATGTAAAAGGTACTCCAAAACAAATATTAAATGGTGTTGTTGGTACAAGTGTAGATTTATTAAAAAAAGAAGTAAGAAAAAAACTATTTGGTGCACCAAAGCAAGGAGCACAAAATTTAGCAAAAAAGAATGAATTCGAAACTCAGTACGATAGTTTTGCAAGGTACACATCTACAATTGATGCATATAGTGAGGATATAGCAAAAAGAAATGATTTATCGAGTTTACAACTTGAAAAAATAAGATATAAAAAGAAAACCGAAAAAGAAACAATTGCTAAAATAGCAGAAAGTGCACCAAAATATGAACCAAAGGGACTACCATCAACTCCAAGCTTAGGCGGAAAATTAAATTTGGATGTAAGTAGATTTAACATAAATGGTAAAGTATCAACTGTAAAAGAAGGGGTAGCATCTCAATTAACATCTGCTAGAAAAGAAGGACAGCAATTTTTATCATCTGGTAAATTTAAAGTAGGTGATGTAAAACCCAACGCTGAATCAGACTTAGCACCAGATCCAATTATAAGATATTCTGAAACTGTAGATGAGCAAGCTGACGATATTAAATTAAGGAATGATTTATCTTCAAAATTAAATACTTTAATAGAAAGTAAAAAAGAATCATCCAAAGATAAAAAAGAAACAGAATCTGCAATTCCTAATTCACCAAAAAAAGGTGATTTAAGTTCTACTGGAAAAAAATTGGGAGAATTACAAAATCCTTTTGATAAAAAAAGTAAAGAAAAATTAAAAGAAGGTAGAAAAGAAGCACAGCAAAATGCAGAAAATAAAGATGAAACTGCAATAAAAGCAAACGTAATTAATAGATACGATAACGAAATAAAATACTCTGGTACAGTAGATGCAACGCAAGATGATATAACTTTAAGAAATGATACATCAGCAAAGTTAGAACTATTAATGGAGGCAAGAAAGGAATTATCCGAAGGTGATAGAAAAGGATTAGCACCTTTGACTAGAGAAAATGTTTCAAAAAATCAATATTCAAGATTTAAAAATACTTTAAAAGAAAGTAATAGAGCAGTATCTTTAAAAAATAGATATGGTATAGAAAGTAAAGATAAATTAGATTTTGTAAATGAAAAAACACCATATGCAGGTGAATCATTAACATTAAAAGATGGAACTATATTAGATGATTATGATTTTGTAACTTTAAAATTTAGGTCAAAAGCAACAGGGCAATCTGTAAATTTCAGAGCAACAGTAACTGGTATAAGTGAAACTGTAAGTCCGAGTTGGGATTCTGGAAAATTTATTGGTAATCCATTTAATTATTACACTTATACTGGTATCGAAAGAAGCGTAAGTTTTAATTTTAAAGTTTATTCAACAACTCCTTTACAGCACGTAGCAGCATGGCAAAGAATAAACTTCCTAACAGGTTTAGCTTATCCACAAGGTTATAGTGGTGCATATGCAATCCCACCATTCGTAACGTTTACTTTAGGCAACTTATATAAAAGCAAAACTTGTTTTATAGAATCTCTTAGTTACACAGTAGATGAAAATGGTGGTTGGGAAATTGGTTCTGTTGGTGTTGGTGAAGATGGTGTTGTTGGTATAGATGGAGCTACAATTAGTATGAAGCATTATAAACTTCCAATAATTATTGATGTGAACGTAACACTTAAATTTGTTGAATCAGTTGGAACAAGTCAGGGAGGTCAATACTATGGATTTGATAAATTACCTAAAAAAGACCAAACCACAGGTGATTCAAATGCAACTGCACAAAAAATAGATGATTCTAATAATGATGAAAATTTAACAACATCTAGCGATGATGCTGAAGTTCCTACACTCCAAAAGAAATTACCTGCAAAAAAATTAGAACCAGCTGGACAAACTAATACACAAACAAACGAACCAGCTAGCGTAAAAGAAAATGAATCCACAATAGAAAAACCAAAATTACCTTCATATAAAGTAAATGTATTTACAGCTGGTGATGGTATTAAAGGTCAAGTATTTGCAGATGGTGAATTGATTGATGAGGTTAGTTATTATTATGGGTTTAGTCAAACATTCACAGACCAAACTGGAAAAACTACAACAACTGTAGGAGAAGCTGCTGTAAAAGAAAATTTAATATATAAATTAACTAATATGGGATACTATTCTCCAACAAAAGGTAAGTTTTATCCTGAAAGTCCAAACGTAAGTTAATTATGGCAAGATATACAAATAACAAAACTAAAAAAACATTTGATGGCAGAGAAGTATTTAAACCAAAAATATTTCCAAATATCCCATTAAGTGATACGGATGTGTATGTAATGACTGAAACTGGAGATAGATTGGATACATTAGCTTATGAATACTATGAAGATGCTTCTCTTTGGTGGATAATTGCAGCAGCAAACAATATACACGATGCACCAATGGGATTAAAAGATGGTACAATATTAAGAATACCATTAAACTATATTCAAATAGAAAATAATTTTAGTCAATAATTTATGTCAAGTTTTCCAAATTTTTCAAATATAGCAGGATATGTTCAAACGGAACTTAATTCTAGAAAACAAAATATAGAAAAAATTTCTGGATTAAACGCTTGGGTAAGAGTTTCATCTGCTGTTGGTGATGGTTTAATAATTTTATCAAACCCAAATTTTAAACTCTTTGGAGCAGCTGGTGAGGGTTCTATTTATGGTGGTGGTAAGAGTAGTGGAACTTTGGGAAAAACTTGGGGTGGCGGGTTTGTATCAGCAACAGCAAATGATTCTGTTTTCAGACCAAAACCAAATATAAGTTCTATCGAAGTTGATGAGGGTAGTGGTACTCTTAGTAGAAAAGCAACATTTACAATTACAGCTTATACAAAAGGTCAATTAGATACTTTGTGTGAATATTTTTTGGAACCTGGTTATTCTATTTTTATAGAATGGGGTTGGAATGTTAAAAGTTCATTAAACAAATATAAAAATACATTAGATGCTAATAGTGTAGCGAATTACCAAACATTTGATAATGTAAATGCGGCTAGAGAAGCATGTGGTGGTTTGTATGATAACTATTTGGGATTTATAACAGGAGGTAGTATATCACTAAATGGAAATAGTTATGAAATAACTGTTAAGTGTACGGGCTTTACCGAATTACCTGCATATTTTATGGGAGCTGATAATTCTGAAGAAAAGGGTAAAGAAAATCAAAAGAACACCGCACCAGAATATAGTACATCTCAAATATCAGCAGAAACTGATTTAGGTAAGAAAAGATTTATGATGGCTTTTAATAGATTACCATCAAACAGAAGAACAGGAAGAGTTTCAGCATTGAGAAAACAAGCAGATGTTGCAAACGCCGTAAATTTTATAAATGTTGATGAAACTGTAAAAGCAAAGGTAAATAATTGTACATCTGGTACTCAATTATTAGGATTTACATTAAATAATGAAGAAGCAACATTTGAAAGCGATGGTAAAAAAACGGATGTGGAATTTCCTGCTGGTAGTGAAATTATTAAAGATGATGCATTTATAAAATTTAGTGCTTTAATTAGAATTATAAATGAAATAGGAATTGAAGGATTTATGATTGCTGGAAAAGAAGTTAAAACACAAATAAGAACAGATAATACAGCATGTACAGCATTCCCAAAAATATTTAGTACAGATAAAACAAAATTATTCATACCAAATAAAACAGCACCTAAATTTGATATTGTTAAGGCAGCAAATAGTGAAACTGATAGTGGTGTATCGAATGAAGAAGTAGATGATTGTTCGGTATCAGGTACAGATGGTACAATAGTACAATTTCCTGCTGCAGGTGCAATCGTAGACGGTTCGGCTAATGGTGTAGTTATACAAAATAAAGTTGATAGTAGTTTTATAGGATTAAATAAACCAGAAGGACAGTGGGGATTCTTAAATGATTTATATGTAAATTTGGACTTTGCAAAAGGTATATTGGAAACTAAAAACTTTTCAATAAAAGATGGATTATATCAGATACTAAATGGAATGGCTGGGGCAGCTGGTGGTATATGGGATTTTCAAATAATTCCTGGTGAAAATAATGATGAATTAAGAGTTGTGGATTTAAATTTAACAGCAACTGGAAAAGAAAAACCATTTCAATTTGAATTACATGGGATAAGTTCTATTTTTATAGATGCCTCTTTGGATTTAGATATTAGTGGTGCAAAAATGAATCAAATAATTGGTAATAGAATAGGACAGAATATAAATGGAAGTCAAAAAGATATCACATCAAAAAAGAAAGGATTATTTACTGATAAAAATGACCAACTACTTACAACAATACGAAGAAGGGAAGAACCACCGCCAAGCGATGATAGTCCGCCAGAAGGACCAACAGAAGATGAAATAGAAGAAGCAAAACGAAAAAATTTACAACTATTTTTAGAAAAGGTTGGATTTATGCCAAGACCTGATAAAGATGATAAATTTGATTTTGCTGCAAATTTATCAAAAGCATGTTTTATAGTTGCTTACAATGACCAAGCAGTTTTTGAATTTTTTAAAAAACAAAATGATGTTACAGATGTTCAAACTGAATCTGATGGTACTGGTCCTATAATGCCAATTAAATTTAATTTTAGTATTCATGGTGTGAGTGGTATCAAAAGAGGTGATAAGTTTATGGTTACTGGATTACCGGCCGGCTACCAAAATGGATTTTTTCAAGTAACTTCTGTAAAACATACTATAAGTGAAATGATGTGGAAAACAGAAATAGAAGGAAGTTATAGACAAGCTAGATAATTTTAAAATTATGATTGACATAAACAGATTTAAAAAAGTTGGAAATCCTGATTTAAAGTTTGATTCGGTCAAAATAAAAACACATGTCATTACACCAACGCCAATAGATTATAAAAAAGGATATATAACAAGATACTTTATTCAAAAAGCAAATGATACAGAATCACAAATATATGAAGTTGATTTTATTGGTTTTAGTAAAGTAATTGATAATCCATTTTTTGCACAAGCAACTCTTAATTGGAGAGTTAAAGGAAGTGATGATGAAATAAAAAACTCCAATTATAAAGCGGTACAATTAGTAATGCCAAAAATACCAAAATTAAATTTGTACCTACCAAATCTTCTCCAATTTAAAGAAAAGAAAGATTTGGAAATCTAATTATTTTTTCTTATATTTGTATTTATTGATATGGGGATGCTTTGGAATTGATTGCGATGAGAGGCATAGTATCACACGTAGTGGGAAGGTTCTCAAACCACTTTAATAAAGGAATCAAACAATAACTGACGTAGAATTATCTACTTGGACCTTCGAAGATGCTATGGCATTCGTAGGTGCTGATTACGCTGTAGCAGCCTAATCACCTCTCGCATCACTCGTGAGATTTTAAAAAGAAGTGAAACCTAAGTTTACCGAAACTATAAATCGGTTGGTGGAAACGCTGAACTAACCATTCGGCCCCAATTATTTTGGAAGGTGAATAAGATTAAACCTTATCCTAAACGTGTGAAAAGCTGGTATTATGGTTACTTCGTAAGACACCGGTTCGAGTCCGGTCATCTCCACAACAAATCCCGAACTATTATTTGGTAGTTTGGGATTTTTTTTGTATATTTGTGGTTATGAGAATTGTTGAGTCTATTGATGAGTTAAACGAATTAAAGGTAAAGCTGGAAACCGAACCATCCATTTGGTATCCACTATGGGTAGATAATGATAAACACCCATTAAACACCACCATTTCGTTTATATTCGTAAGAACCCTATCGGACAGGTATATTGTATCACAACAACACACAGACGCTGTATCACTCTCTAATGAGCAAATAGCTGGGTTGTTGAATACCGCCGGTGATAAGTGGGTATTTCAAAAGAAAAAGCTACTCCAATCTTTTGTTACACTTAGGGAAGGACTGAATGATGTTGACACCGCCTATTTTTTAAAGACCGGTGAAACAATAGACTACTCTCAACCATTACAACACTTAGTAGCTCCTTTATTACACAAAGGTTATCGAGAAGACATCATTCAATCCATTCCCATTCTTAAACTTGCGGAAGCAATAGAACCCGAATTGTTGAAACATACAAATCAAAAATCTAAAACTTACAATTGGTATAACGATATCTTCTTACCTACCCTTTCAGAAATTGAACAATTTGGAATCCGTGTCGTTGGGGAAAAATTTGTTGATAGATGGCCTCAAGCTATCAAGCAATTAAAAGGTGATGTAGTGTACACCGAATACAATCCATTTACGGTGACAGGCCGTCCATCCAATAGACATGGTGGTGTAAACTATGCCGCCCTTAACAAATCGGATGGTAGTAGAGATTGTTTCATAGCCGATGGGATATTCCTACAAATGGATTATAATGCGTACCACCCCCGATTGATTGGTAAGTTGGTGGGATACCAAATGCCGGATGGAAACGTACACCAATGGTTGGCTGACCAATATGGTTGTGGAATTGATGAAGCTAAAGGAGTTACATTCAGATTACTATATGGTGGTATTGATGATGAGTTCCGCCAAATTCCATACTTTGATAAGGTGGCAGACTTCATAGACCGCTTTTGGGATGATTCTGTAGAGTGTGATTATATCCGAACACCAAACCGATTGATTCCACTAAGTTGGGTAGAACAACCTAATCCACAAAAAGTATTCAACTACCTACTACAAGCCTTTGAAACTGAAGTAAACGTAGAGAAAATGCGAAAAGTATTGGAGTATATTAAAGGTACTGGTATATCCCTAAATCTATACACTTATGACTCGTTTCTATTTGATGTACCTACTGATGTTGATAAAGAACTGATTAGAGGATTGAAGGGGATATTGGAAGATGGTGGGTTTCCAATTAAAGCAAGTTGGGGAAAAACTTACGGAAACCTCTAAAGAACATATTTATAGTATATACAAAAATATGCTATAATATGAGAAAATTAATGTTTCTTTTATCGTTCCTTTTAGTTTCTTTAGTAACAATCGGACAAGATGTAAGAATTAAAAACGAAGTATTTGATGTACTTTATTCCCAATCCTTAGAACAACCACTAATTATTAAGTATCGTAGTACAAATAGACCTACAAATGTGAATAGAGGTTCGATGGATTTCTATACCGAAAAAGGTATTAAGACTTCAGATGGTGAAGATTACAAAGCAAACATCTACGATAAAGGACATGGAGCACCTGCAGCAACATTCTCTGATAACGAAGCTAACCTAAAGCAAACATTCTCATACTTAAATTGTATAATGCAAAACCAATACCTTAATAGAGGTGAATGGAGATTATTGGAAGAACAAGAAAGAAAGTGGGATGATATAGAACCCCTTACAATATTAATAAAAACATTTTACGATAATCCGGTAAAGAAAGTACCTACTGGTGCGGCTATACCTTCTCATATGCAAAAGCACATCTACTTTGAAAAACAAAAAGCTTGGAAGTGTTTTGTATTCCTTAACGAAAGACCAAAATTCAAATGGTATGAGTTGGAAATGATTTGTGAAGAAGCTGACCATAAATTCTAATATTTATGAATGTATCTCAATTAATTAATGAAATAGTATCCGAATGGGCATATAGAGTAAACGATGGTATGCCTGACCCAAAGAATCCAACACACCTTATGGAGTTGGGTATTGTACTTTCTGAAATGGGATTATCTCATATCAAAAATGATTTAGTAAAAGGACTTTTAGGTGAGGCAGAAGAAGGTGGATTTAAGAACCCAGCTCTCAACAAAAAGATTAATTATAAAAACGCTAAAGGTGAAGATAAGGAAGGTATCGTTGGTAACTTATTAAGATTACCAGCAGAACACCCTGGCCGCAAAGCAGCAGAAAGAACTCTACCACCAGAAGGTTCTGAAGAAAGAGATGCTCTTAATAAGGATTTGGGTGGTGAAGGTCAACCAACAAAGCCGGAAGAACCAAAAGATAAAGAAGGTGGTGATAAGAAAGATGGTGGTGAGGAAGAAAAAATGAAGCAGGCACAAGCTATGTTTGACCCAAAGGCGGACCCGGCTATGGCACAAAGATTAGATAAAGAAAAAGAAGTTCAAGCTCAAATAGCAAAAGATGCTGAAGCTGGAGATAAAGAAGCAGAAAAACCTGCTAAAGAAGAAAAGCCAAAAAATACATTCGAACCAATTCCAGCACAAGATGTAAAATCAGAAATCCCACAGGCTGACACAGAAACATTTGGGGCACCATCTGATATTCCTGATGGAATTGAAAAGCAAGATTTAGAAAAATTTAATACTGATATTAGTAAAGTACAACAATTAGTTGCTGATGCAAAAGCTAAAGGTGAAAAAGTTGATATAAATTTATGTGATGTAACAGTACCTGGCACTAACTTATATTGTGATGATAACTTAGGTATTCCAAGAGACCAAATGCCACAATTCAAAGGTAAGCCGGTTCCTGGCAGTAAGGCAGAAAAAATGCCACTAAACAAAGATGGTGAAGTAGATACTGAACCGGTGTTTAGGGAAATGCTAAAAGAAAAAGGAATAACAACAACTCAAACTGAGGTGGCTGCTGATAAATTGAAAGCAACACAATCAGAATTGGGTGGTGATAAAGTAGTTGGAATGATGGGAGCTTTAGAAAAAGACCCTAATCATCCGGGTATAACAGGTCCTATATATGTTAGTAGAGATGGATTTGTAATTGATGGACATCATAGATGGGCAGCAATAGCAGCATATAATGCAAAATATCCAGAAAAACAAATACCAATGAAATGTGAAGTTATTGATATGGATATTAAAGATGCAATTCCAATGTGTAATAAGTTTGCAGAAGAAATAGGAATTGCAGCTAAAAAGCAAGGTGAAACAACTGGTAAAGCTGGTGAAGAACAACCAAAAGATGAACCAAAGAAAGTTTCATCATTCACAAAACTTACTGATAAAATTAAGAATAAAATTTCCAAATGGCAAGAAGGTGAAAAGGAATTTTTTGAAAAAGGATATTATAAAGCAGGAGCAGAACCAAGAAGAACTTTAGGTCAAGCTATTAAAGATAAAGCTAAAGGTGCTATTAAAGCAATTAAGCAGGGAGCAAAGCATGAAATTGAAGAATTTAAGACAGCTGGAGTTGGTGTTGGTAAATTCTTTAAAGGTGAAGATTTAAGTGATAACGAAAAGAAAGCACTTAAAGGAGTAGCAATTAAAGTGGCAACAACTGCAATATTTGGTGTAGCTATGGGTGGATTGGCAGCAGGAGCAGCTGGTTTTGCTAAGCACGTTGCAATAGAATTTGTACCACACGTTGTTGCAGAAACCCTATTTAAAGGAGCTGGTAGAGCAGCATTATTTGCAGATGCGGAAGGTGAAGCAGAAGTAGATGCAAATATGGAAAAATTTATTGAAATGATTTCTAAGGGAATTGAGGAAATGGATATAAATGAAGAACAAATGGAAGCTATGGTTGATTCTTATAACGAAAAGAAAGATAAAGGTGAAATAGAAGATACTGAAACTTCAGAGATGAAAGAAGAATTATTACCTATGGTTGATAAAATGATTGGTCAAATTATTGAAGGATTTATTGATGAAACAAAATCAAAAAATAATCCAATTGGTAAAACACTCGATGTAATGGACCAAACTGTTCTTAATCCTGAAACAGGTAGACAAATTAAAGTAAGAACTGCTTTAGATTATAAAGGAGATAAAAATAAAGGAAAGCAGCAGGCTTATAGAGCAGCAATTGATTTATTAAAGAAAAAAGGTGGTGTAACAGATAAAGAATTAGGAATAGAAAAAAAACCAAAACAAATACCTGGACAAGGGTTGGGATTTAGAAAAACAAAAGATTTAACCGCACAGCCAAAAGTAGAACCAGCATCACAACCTGCATCGCAACCAAAAAAGAAAAAGAAAAAAAATAAAGAATTAAATCAAAAAACAAATACTAAAAAGAATTTTAATGAAGGATATTTTGCACAAGATGGTATAACTGATAAAGAATTTAAAAATAACCCTAAAGTAAAACCAACTGCAAAGCAAATGAATATAAAAGATTTGATTCCATTCTTAGTTGATAAAAATGGTAACACAAATTTTCCTAAAAAGTATTTAAAAGTTTTACACAGGTTATTAAACACAAAAGGTGGAAGTGGATTGACGATTTCTGATTTTACGGATGCTTCTGGTGCTGGTACACTTTCATCTACAATGGGAGAATTAATGACTTTGATGGCAGTAACTATTAAAGATGAAGCTAAAGCTAATGAATTTTTTAAAATGATAGCTGAGCATGTAAAGGCAAATGGTAAAGATTCTATTATTGATATAGGCTGGGTAAAATCTGCACAAAAAGTTAGAGAAACTTTGTTTAAAAGATATGATAGAGCATTTGGTAAGGGAAATTGGCAATTAGAACAAATGGCATGGGATATTGAGAGTGAGGTTGAGGGATTGGGTTTGGAAAATTATAAACAAAATAAAGGATTTTCAACTGATGTTTATGCTAAAGTTAAAGTAAATGGACAATCGGTTTTAGATGAGGTATCTCTTAAAAAAGAACTCACAGCAAACCTTTTAAACGCAACATCCAATAGGGTACAAGACATAATGGTTAGAGGTGCGGCAAATGATGAAGATTTAAAAATTTATGATGATTTAAATACAAAAATTGATGCATTAGCTGGATTAAAAGATAAAGAATCTGTAGCTGAAAAGAAAAAATTGATAGCAGAAAGAGATGCTATCATTGAAAAATATAACGCAAAAGTTCCAAATGAAGCTAAAGTATCTTATGCGCAAAAGAAACAAAGAGAAATGCATCAAGACTTTATTAAATCCGGAGAAAAAGAAGTAAAAGAATTTTTAAATAAATTTTGCGGTAATAATAAGAAATATAGAGAAAATTCCGCAAGAGTTATTAAAAACCAATTAAACCAAAAAGAGGATTATATTAATCAGGTGACTCAAAAAATTAGTCAAGTTTGTAAAGAAGTTAAGAGTGGAAAATCTTATGCTGAAGCTTTGGTTGGATTGGAAAAAGCGGATTATCAAAAATTAAATTTGGCTATAATGTCAGCTATAGCTGCTGAAAATCCAAAATCAAAGGCTGCCAAATCTTATAAATCAATAATAAAAAACTCACATAATCACTCTAAAGCAGTTAGAGACTTTTTATTAAAAGACCCTAATGCTAGAAAAGGTTTATTTGCATCAATTAGAGAAGCGTTTCCGTTAAAAGCATTATTTGAAGGAGAAGAAAATATGATTTTGGGTGATGTGAGTGCCGATAAGCAAGTTTTGTCCGATGTATTTGGTGTAAATAGCTTCGAAGAACTGGAACAAAAACTTACAATTAGAGATGAACCACCACCACCATCTATTGTTTATAGAGTTGCTGGTAAAGAAGATATTCCTGTAGCGGAAATAAGTTCTAGACCGGATGGTATTGGTTATGGTGGTACTTGGAAGCTTGAAATGAAAGTACACCCTGAGTTTGGTAAAAAATTAAAAGAATCTAATTCAAAGTTAAACGTATAGTAAAAATACCCTTTCATCCGTTTTTTCATATTTATAAATAAGAAAAAAAGAAGGTATAGAAAGGATGAAAACACAGTTATTATGTACGTTTACAACGAAAGGTGAGTTACAAAATACATTACAATTAATAAGAGAAACTTATCACATCGTTTATAATTACATTTATATTCTTCAAAATAAGGCGAATTTAGATGAATTATTTATCACGTACAATATTGATACAGCTTTCCAACCGGATACACCGTTGGAAAACACTATTTTAATACATAGAAAGAAAGAATCAAACACATTATATACTATTAACGCACTAAATGAACTTGTAAAAGAAGAAAATGGTGGTGTATTAGATAATTCATTTGTCATTAATTGGCAGAAGTTTAAAAATTCAATCATATTAACAAACGCCGAAGGTACTAAGAAAATTCAAACAAGAGTTTTTGAAGTAATTGACTTTGGTGAAGGAAAAGAAGTTATAACTAACGAAACTAAATAATTGTACAATGTTATTAAAAAAAGGCGATAATAACGAAAACGTAAAATTAATGCAGGAGAAATTAGGTATCTCTCCAGCAGTTACTAACTTTGGTCCAAAAACTGAAGAAGCTGTAAAAGCATTTCAAACAAAGCATGGATTGACACCTGATGGTGTTGTGGGTGATGCAACTTGGGCTAAAATAATGGGAGAAGGAACGCCAGCTCCAACACCTGCAGCTCCAATAGCACCAGTAGGTGGATTGAAATTGGACAAACTTAAAGGACATATTCCTGATGCGGTAATCCAAATGATTCCTGATACTGCGGCTAAGTTCCAAATCAATACTCCATTGAGATTGGCACACTTCTTAGCACAATGTGGACACGAAAGTGGTGGATTTAGAGCAACACAGGAAAACCTTAACTATTCAGCAAAAGGTTTGATGGGTATATTCAAAAAGTATTTCCCAACTGAAGCTATTGCAAATGCATACCAAAGAAACCCACAAAAGATTGCTAACAAAGTATATGCATCTCGTATGGGTAATGGTGATGAGGGAAGTGGTGAAGGCTACAAATTTAGAGGCCGTGGTTATATCCAATTGACAGGAAAGGATAACTATACTGCATTTGGTAAATCAATTGGTGAAGATATTTGTGCAAACCCAGATAAAGTATCATCACAATAC
>Ga0172372_10008425_pt1 | contig 13589 bp, 11 predicted proteins | sample LakKiv5m_2_FD_114544 | JGI IMG/M metagenome (GOLD analysis project Ga0172372, IMG submission 114544) | Freshwater microbial communities from Kabuno Bay, South-Kivu, Congo - kab_092012_9.5m | ecosystem: Environmental > Aquatic > Freshwater > Lake | place: Democratic Republic of the Congo...
TTTCTGCTTTCCTAATTTTCTGGTACCGATTGCCTGGACTGATTTCCGTTCTTGCCCTACTTTTGTATGTACTACTGAGCTTGGCTGTTTTTAAATTTATCCCTGTCACTCTGACCGCAGCCGGACTGGCGGGCTTTATACTTTCCATTGGTATGGCCGTTGATGCCAACGTGCTAATCTTTGAGCGCGCGAAAGAAGAGCTTGAACGCGGGCGTTCAATCAGCGAAGCTTTTCATGAGGGCTTCCACCGAGCTTGGTTGTCTATTCGCGATTCAAATATCGCTTCAATAATTACAGCAATTGTTCTTTTTTGGCTTGGTACCGCTGCGGTCAAAGGTTTTGCTCTGACTCTTGGAATAGGCGTGGCCGTTTCGATGTTTACGGCCATTACTCTAACCAGGACTTTTCTCTTCGCCATTACTCCCGCAACAGATACGTCCGTTAAAAAATTTATCTTTAGTAACGGCTTGCCCTTGTTTAGAAATGCTGATTTAAAAATTAAAAATTAATTTTATGTGGGTAGTTAAATACAGAAAAATCTGGTTTGCCCTCTCCGCCATTTTCGTAGCCTTTTCACTCTGGGCGATGTGGTATTACGGTTTCAACTTATCAATCGACTTCAAAGGAGGCACATTGACCGAAGTTTATTATCCCCAAGGCCGTCCTGAAAAAAAGAGTATTGATGAGCGAATTTCTAACGGGCAACTGGGGGGCTTCTCCGTTCGTCCAACAGGGGAGACTGGTTTTGTTATCCGAACCAGAGAGTTAAATGAGGAAGAAAAGGGGCAACTCAACGATCTGGTGGCTCTGGATTTTTCCGGACGAGTGGAAAGGCAAAACACCGTGGGCCCAACCGCGGGCATTGAATTGAAATCGAAAGCCGCCAAAGCGGTAGCCGTGGTTATTCTCATGATTGTGCTCTTCATTACTTTTGCTTTCCGTCATGTTTCAAAGCCAGTGGCAAGCTGGAAGTATGGTTTGGCCACCATCATCGCCCTGACTCATGACGTGATTATCCCCACAGGCATCTTCGCTTTTCTTGGCAACATCGCCGGATTTGAGATCGATCTTTTGTTTGTAACTGGGCTCTTGGCCATTCTCGGTTATTCCGTTCACGACACCATCGTGGTTTTTGACAGGGTCAGGGAAAATCTCAGACATAATCAGGACAAAGGCGTTCAGGAATCCTTTGAGCAAACTGTCGGCCACTCGGTTTCTCAGACCATCACCCGCTCCATCAACACTTCGGTGACGATTTTCATCACCCTTTTGGCGCTTTATCTTTTTGGATCAGCAGCCACAGAAAATTTCACACTCCTGCTTATCGTCGGACTGATTGCCGGCACCTACTCCTCAATTTTTGTGGCCTCACCCCTGCTCGTGACGTTTTATAAATGGCAGAAGAAATAAACCCGGCAACACGTCGCTTTGAGAAGGTGATCTAAATAGAACTCGGGTGATTTTCACAGCGATATATCGCTACATGCTGAGTCGGTGAGAGATTAGAAGATAGGAGAATCTATCTTCGTGGATTGGAAATGAGAGATGAGTCGTGGTAAAAAGCTCGGAATGTTTTGGAGTCCCGGTAAACCGTGAGTGGGGCCGGCTTGCCGGAAGCATAAATTCGTCTGGTAAGAGCTATCCCACTGCGGGAGAGTGACGGGAATTCAAGATCGGTGATTGAACCTGGAACCGGGTGTATCCGATCGGGTGCATTAATTTATGGCTTAAAATAACGTTATTTTAACAACTAAACTGCTTGAGTTCACTGCTTGAGTCCTTAGGGTTGCATAGGATACGGAAATAAGTATAATATCCCTCACGTCTTAACTAACGTTTAAAACCGTCCAGTTAGGCGGGCTCGCTTTTGCAGTCTCTGCTGGAGCGAGCCAAGGTACTTTTAAAATTGAATATTGAGAACAGTGACAAGAAACTGTTCTATTCCAAAATGAAACCAGCAGCGGTTCCAAAAAAGCAACAGGAACCGCTTGCAATGAGTTAAGTTTAGAACTCTCAAGTGGAGACAAAAGTGAAAGCTCATCGTTTTCTCTTTTGTTCCGTTCGAACTTCGTTCGTGCCGCGTAGCTCGCAAGAGCGAAGTGGTGCATATAAATTTACCCCACTTCGCCTAACGGCTTTGCGGGGTAAATTTAGACGAAGTCTAAATTTAGAGTTTGATCCTAGCTCAGGATGAACGCTGGCGGCGTGGATAAGGCATGCAAGTCAAACGGACTACTTACGAGTGGAGATTGCGATTACATCAAGGTCAAAGCACGTTTGTGGTTAGTGGCAGACGAGGTAGTAACACGTAGGAATCTACTCCCAAGTCGGGAATAATTCGCCGAAAGGCGGACTAATACCCGATGGTCTCGTAAGAGTAAAGCAGCAATGCGCTAGGGAAAGAGCCTGCGTCGTATCAGCTAGTTGGTAGGGTAATGGCCTACCAAGGCTAAGACGCGTAGGGGAGCTGAGAGGCTGACCCCCACCGATGGGACTGAGACACGGCCCATACACCTACGGGTGGCCGCAGTCGAGAATCTTCCGCAATGGACGAAAGTCTGACGGAGCGACGCCGCGTGATGGACGAAGACCCTCTGGGTCGTAAACATCTTTTATGAAGGAGAAAGTACGATCATTTATGTTCGTATTGATAGTACTTCAGGAATAAGGGGTTGCTAAACTCGTGCCAGCAGCAGCGGTAATACGAGTGCCCCAAGCGTTATCCGGAATCATTGGGCGTAAAGGGTGTGTAGGCGGCTTTGTTAGTCTTCTGTCAAAATCTTGGGCTCAACCCAAGCCTTGCAGAGGAAACGGCATAGCTCGAGGGTGCGAGAGGTGAATGGAACTCATGGAGTAGGGGTGAAATCCGTTGATATCATGGGGAACACCAAAAGCGAAGGCAATTCACTGGCGCATTTCTGACGCTGAAACACGAAAGCGTGGGTAGCGAACGGGATTAGATACCCCGGTAGTCCACGCCCTAAACGATGTCAACTAGCTTTTGGGGGAATCGACCCCCTCAGAGGCGCAGCTAACGCGTTAAGTTGACCGCCTGGGTAGTACGGCCGCAAGGCTAAAACTCAAAGGAATAGACGGGGACTTGCACAAGCAGTGGATTATGCGGTTTAATTCGATGACAAACGAAAAACCTTACCAAGGCTAGAAATCCTAACGACGAATATTAGAAATAGTATTCTTCCGCAAGGACGGTAGGACAGGTGATGCATGGCCGTCGTCAGTTCGTGATTTGAATTGTTCCCTTAAGTGGGGTAACGAACGCAACCCTCGTTGCCAGTTACAAGTGTCTGGCGAGACTGCTCCGGTCTGTGCGCGCGAAAATCGTGCGTAGAGACCGGAGAGGAAGGCGAGGATGACGCCAGGTCAGCATGTCCCTTGATGCCTTGGGCCACACGCATAATACAATCGCACATACAACGGGTCGCGACGGGGTAACCCTGAGCTAATCCTAAGAAAGTGTGCGCCAGTTCGGATTGGGGGCTGAAACTCGACCCCATGAAGTCGGAATTGCTAGTAATCGCGGGTCAGCTATACCGCGGTGAATACGTTCTCAAGTCTTGTACTCACAATAAAAGCGCGCAGCAGCGCCTATATCTAAGTGGTTAAAATCCACTCTAGTAGCAGAAGGATAGTCCCGGCCCGTGAGGGTTGCGGATGGAGGATCCGAACGCAAAGTACAGCCTAATAACCTGCTGGAGGGCAGGAAGGCGGATTGACCCATTACCGACATAAGGGCGGTGAGTTTGGGGAAAATCCTACAAAAACCTTTTAGGATGTATGGAACAGAGATAGGTGTGACCTGTGGAGATCTGATGCTGTTATCTGCCGTAAGGCAGATATAATTAAACTGATGCAGCGTCAGAAGTCAGCTGAGTCATAGTACCCGCAAGGGGAAGGAACTCACTCGAAATGCTTAGTCTTAAACCAGACTACATTGTGGGCCTCGTAGACGGTGAAAGAAACTTCACTGTTTATATTAGAGATCTTGATAAAGAAAAAGAAGTAAAGCGACGAGTTGTCGTGGAACCAAAATTCTATATCAAACTTATCGAAAAAGATAAGGAAATTCTCTATGCTCTATAACAATTTTTCGAATGTGGCAGCGTGTATTTTAAAAAGATACACGCTCTAACCATCAATATTGTTATAGGTACGAGGTCTATAATCGAGAAGATCTTCTGGAGATTATCATCCTATTTTTTCGGAGGCATAAGCTCAAATTCCAATCAAAAAGAAAGGATTTTGAGACATTCTGCCTCTTGATGCAGATGATTTAACAGGAAATCCATCGAACCGATCCTAGTTCTGGTTTAAGAAAAATGTTTGCTCTCAAACAAACAATGCATTAGAGCTCGCCGCATACGGGAAATCCGTCCGTGCGGTGGGAACGGGAATTCGTAGTTTAACGAAACCAATCGCCCGTCAACTCAAGGGAGATGGGAGTACCCGAAGTATCACGTATGTGGTCCCACGGTAAGCTCATCGACAGGGAGTAAGTCGTAACAAGGCACGGGTAGCGGAAGCTGCTCGTGGAGTAATTCAATTCGAAAACTCTAGTGAAAACTAGATTAACGAGTCGATATCGTGTGCTTCAATTGAGCACGTGATGGACATTGCCACGGTCCTAAAAGTGGCTGACCAAGGGGAAAGTCCTGAACGGAACAAAATAGAGAACGATAGAAGAAACCCCCGCCTTTTGGCGGGGTTTCTGTTACCAGACCAGTTGCTTAAGTTGGTCGTTAATTTTTCTCATAATGTCTATTTGTTCTTGGAATAACTCATGCTCATTTCCGTACAAAGTTCTTACCTTGCCTTCTATAAAGTCGTACCTAATATCAGTGAAATCTTCAACGTGAAAATTGCCGTAATCAGTTTCCACAAGATAGTTGGAATTATTGCGGAGGATAGCCTTAATACCCAAGTTTTTCAGCTCTGCTGCACCGATCGCACTACCAATGTTTCGCATGTCGTGACCCATCCTAATTAGCTTATTTTCTAAATCCTTCTTGTCTATAAAATTTCCTTTCATAACAAATATTGCTTTGAGAAGTAGTTCAGTGTAGAAAGAAAACAATATATAGAAGTTTCTAATCCAAGCCGCATCAGGTATTTGGTGGTGAGCTAAGTATTCTAATTCTATGTAGTGTAGTGCCGCTTCTACTCTAGTAGTTATTCTCTGACCAATTTTCTTCCTTTCTTCTTCAGACATATCTTTACAAAAATTACTTTTAACGCCCCCATTACTAACATATGCAAAACGCTTGAATACTTGTCTGAGTGAATATTCTTGTGGTCTAGTGTGTTAAAATAAAAAGTATATAAATTAAAACAAGCATAATGTTTATTATTTGGGGTATATTTTCATTAGTATTCTGGATTCCTTTGATTGCACTTCTACTTTGGGCAGTAACATTTATTACTTATTCCATAAGTTTTAGCTGGGCATTCGTTCTAATTGTTTCTGGCATTGCAGGATTAATAACAGGAGTTTGGGCAGACAATAGTAATTAGCAATTTGTACACCAGGGATCTCGACTACCGTCGCGGGTGCTTTTCGATTCAGCTTCGCTTCATAACGATAAGCCTTTCGCCCCCTGGACGCCGCAAAGCAGTTTGCGGCTTGTGCGCACCAAAATCGCAGATTTTTGTGCGCACACCAGGGATCGAACCTGGGACCTCACGAGTGAGAAGCGAATACTTGCAGCTTTGCAAGATCTTTTTGAGATACTTTGTTCTGTACCAGGCTTTGTGCGCACACCAGGGATCGAACCTGGGACCTCACGAGTATCAGTCGTGTGCTCTACCAGCTGAGCTATATGCGCACAAAGCCAATTACATTCTGATTTAAAGAACAAAGTATCCAAAAGGTGTACAGCTTCTGTAAGAAGTCAGTCATGTTCCTTACAGGAACTGTCCACTCATCGGATCTTTTACTATGCGTAAAAGCTCTCGATGAGTCTTGCGGTCGGGTCCCACCCCGACCTCACTCCACCAGCAAAGCTTATGCGCATTTGTGCCCACCACAATACCAAAAATCCCTAGTTTTAACAATATTTCGGTATATAATATTTCCATGCTCCGGTCACGGTTTCAAAACGGAGTCCTTCAAAAAAATGAAAATTGGTCGAAGAATTTGCACTAATATAAAAAATAAACACAGCTCGCTGACCGAGACCTGCTTCTAACAGGATGCCAAAAAATCAAATCATAATGGTCATCGGTGTCTGCATAGCACTTTTACCCATGCTCGGCTTTCCAAAGGCTTGGGAGTCTTTTTTCCAGGTTCTGGCCGGGCTCTCTATAGTGACGATTTTGGTCTGGTCTTCTATTGATAAAAAACTTACCCTCAAAGCTAAAGCGCAGCAGAGGCAGATGCGCAGACCGGCGGAACCGGACCAGATTACCATACCCCAATCAAGCATTGGCCAGCCTAATCAGGGGCCGGAGAGGAAGACAGAGGACTTATCCTCCGAAGCGGCTCAATCCGGACTAAATGCGGCGGATTTTAAGACGGACTCTGAAAAAAAAGCCAACTGAGATGCAGAGGGTACGTGGCTTTATGTTAATGGGAGGAGGAGCGATCCTCCTTATTCTTTTATCCACGAATTTTTTCTTGCCCCATCTCTTTGGTGCCAATTATTATTCAACGGAATCGGACGACCAGTTTTTTGAGGTTTCGCCAGCAGAACAAAAAATTATTGAACGTCTAAAGACCCCGGAATCCCTGAAAGCTCTTTATATGACCGCTTGTGTTGCCGCAACTCCCAGCTGGAGAGGGAGTCTCAAGGAGCTTATTGAGCGCACGGAATTAAACGCGGTTGTCATAGACATTAAAGACTACACCGGCACTATTTCTTTCCCGAATAGTTTTCAGCAGAAACTTACCGGGAAAGGTTGCCTGGTTCCGGACATGAAAGATTTTATCGAAGAGTTGCATGCATCCAGCATCTATGTCATCGGGCGTATCTCAGTTTTTCAGGACCTCTATTACACCCATCTTTTTCCAGAGCTAGCGGTTAAGTCAAAAGCAACTGGGGGGATTTGGAAAGACAGAAAAGGCATTAGCTTCATTGATGTCGGAGCGAAGCCTTACTGGGATTATATTGTCGAGATTTCGCGCGAGGCGCGCGCTGCAGGTTTCGATGAGCTTAATTATGATTATGTGCGTTACCCTTCGGATGGCGACATGCAAGACGCTCATTTCACCTGGACAAATGGCACCTCCACCAAAGCAGAAATACTTGAGGGTTTCTTTAAATATTTAGACGATAAGGTTTCAGAAATCGGAGTGGCCACCTCAGTTGACATTTTCGGTATGACAACTAGCACCACCCATGATCTCGGGATTGGCCAAGTCTTAGAAAGGACCCTGCCTTATTTTGATTATGTGGCTCCAATGGTTTACCCCTCTCATTATCCTAAGGGTTGGAATGGTTTTGAGTTTCCAGCCAAGATGCCTTATGAGGTGATCAAGATTGCCATGACGGCGGGCCGGGAGAGGGAAGTGGCCTTCAATGTTGCCCGAGGCCTTGCCACCTCGACCCCCTCCAAGCTCCGCCCGTGGCTCCAGGACTTCAATTTGGGCGCCACCTACGGCCCGGGGGAGATTCAGGCTCAGGTCCAAGCCACCTATGATTCCGGCCTCTCTTCTTGGATGGTTTGGAATGCAGCGAATCGCTATACCGTAGCGGCGTTCCAGAGCGAGACGGGAATCCACAAGGCAGGGCAGTAGATTTTCATATTTAGGGGATTCGGTGTAAGCTCTGGGAAGGAACTTGCATATACAGAGGGACTAGAAATGCAAATGGCGACTTTTGTGGGAAAACGGGACGAGAGGTGGGCTCGCCAGGTAGTAGCTGTTTTGGAGGTCGAGCTCAAGCGGCGGTTCGCATTCGCTTGGCGCGGAGGGAGGATATTTATCTTCCCACAAGAAGATTGCGGCACGCCGCGCGAAGCGCTAGAAGTCTTCCGGAATGTATCAAAGCATTTGCCGGGAGCTATCGATGGTTTTGATCGCCTCCCCTATATCTGGCTGGGTGAAGAGATGCCGGTGGGTCTAGATGATGCGTATGTGAAAATATTCGACGGCAAAGTCTTTGAGACAGAGAGCAATGATTGGGAGACTATGTCACATCCTCTTGGCGGAGGGACCGCTACCACCGGCCTTGAGCGCTGATCTTTCGGGCGAAACTACAGAGCCGAGACGCACCCGCGTCTCGGCTCTTCTTCGCTATTTATGGTAAAATAAAGCCCAAATGGATGATCCTAAAAAAGTAACATACTTTGGCGAGACCGATTCGCGCGGGAGGCATGTGAAGTTTGGCATCAAGAATATTGACCGCTCCAAACACTTCTATGTCATAGGAAAGTCGGGCATGGGTAAGTCAACCTTGCTTGAAAACATGGCCGTTCAGGATATTCAGTGCGGCCATGGCATGGTCTTTATCGACCCGCACGGCGGTACTGCAGAAAAGCTACTGGAATACATTCCTCCGGAGAGGGCCAATGATGTTCTTTATTTTGCGCCCTTCGACATGGATTATCCTGTGGCTTTCAACATCATGGAGGATGTGGGGGCGGAGAAGAGGCACCTCGTGGTTAACGGCCTCATGTCGGTTTTTGAAAAGATTTGGGAGGATGCCTGGTCTGCGAGGATGGCCTATATTCTCCAAAATACACTCCTCGCGCTACTTGAGTATCCCGGAGCCACTCTCCTTGCGGTCAACCGCATGTATACGGATAAGGATTTCAGAAACAAGGTGGTGGCGAACGTCACTGATGTTTCCGTAAAGAGCTTCTGGGTGGATGAGTATGCAAAATACACCGATAAATATGTTCAGGAAGCCACCCCGGCAATTCAGAACAAAATTGGTCAGTTTGCCGGCAATCCATTGATTAGAAATATCATCGGCCAACCGAAATCTTCATTTGACCTGAGGAAAATAATGGACGAGAAAAAGATTCTCATCGTTAACCTCTCCAAAGGAAGAGTGGGTGAGGGTAACGCGCGCCTGCTTGGTTCAATGCTTATTACCAAAATCTATCTTGCGGCCATGAGCCGCGCCGATGAGCCGGCAAGCGTCCTCGCAAAGCTTCCTCCTTTTTATCTTTTTGTGGATGAATTTCAATCCTTTGCAGACCGCTCCTTTGCGGATATTCTTTCCGAAGCCAGAAAATACAAGCTCTGCCTTACCATGGCTCACCAGTACATTGAGCAAATGGAAGAGGAGGTTCGTGAAGCTGTGTTCGGTAACGTCGGCTCCATGCTCGCTTTTCGTGTCGGTGCATATGATGCCGAAGTGCTTGAAAAAGAATTTGCCCCGGTTTTCACAGCTGAGGATTTGGTCAATCTGGGTTTGCGCCAGATTTATCTAAAACTAATGATTGATTCGGTCACTTCTCAACCTTTTTCAGCCACCACTCTTCCGCCGATAGATTTGCCTCTGGTAAACTCCGTTAAAGACATCATTGAAAGTTCCAGGAAGGCCTTCGCCAAACCGCGGGTTGATGTGGAGAGGGCTATCGTGGAGTGGCATGGCGAGGGCAAGGTGATGCCCGTAGCCAAATCGACTGAGGATAAACCCGACAAACCCAAAGAGCCCAGAATAATGTATCCGGCCAAGAAAGATCCCCAAGCCCTGGACATCAGAGGTCTCTCGGTCGGCCGTCATAACACCCCCAATCCTTCGGGGGGCGCAAAAAAATTTGAGCCCAAAGCTCCGCTCATCGCCCCAAAACTTCTTCGTCCAGAGACTGGAGTGCCGAAAATTTCTCTTAAAGATCTCAAAGAAAAGAATGATAACCAAAGAAAGCCGAAACAGGAACATGTCTCAGCTCTGCGTGATGCCCTGAGAGCTGTGGTGGGAGAAAAACCGCCAAACATTAAACAAGAACATGTTCCCGGGTTTCAGGCAGAAAAAACAAACCAGCCCCCAAAAGAGAACAGCTCAAAAACAAGCGAAGCCAAAGAAGCCGCCGATCCGAGCAAGACTGGTGAAGTAAAAAAAATACCAGCAAACGGTCCGACCCCGGAAGAATTAAAAAAAATACTTGGCGTAGAATGAAAGTTCTTATTTTTTCCCTTTCATATCTTCCACTTGTTGGTGGTGCAGAAATAGCGGTTAAGGAGATTACAAATCGCATCTCGCCAGCTGATGCTGAGTTTGAGATGGTCACAATGCGATTTGATAAGTCGCATCCGCGGTTTGAGAGGGTGGGCAATGTCGGTGTTCATCGTATCGGAGGAGGATTCGGCTATTTAAGCAAAGTCCTTTTTGTCTTCCAAGCCGCCTTATTTTCGCTCAAAAAGAACTACGACCTTCACTGGGCCCTGATGACTTACATGCTCTTTCCGGCGGCCATTGCAAGAATCTTGGGCTCAAGAACCCCATATGTTCTCACTCTTCAAGACGGAGATCCCTTTGAGAGAGTTTTCGGTCGTGCGCGCATTGCGCTATTTATGCCCCTGCTTACATACGGTTTCAGACATGCAAAAAGAGTGCAGGCCATTTCGAATTTCCTTGCCGAGTGGGCGATGGGTATGGGATATTCCGGAAAAGTAGAGATAATCCCGAACGGAGTTGATTTTAAGAAGTTCGAGAATCTTCAACCTAAGATTTTTTTGAAGTCCGAGATTAGGCTCATTACCACCTCAAGGCTGGTCGAGAAAAACGGTGTCGCGGACATCATAAAAGCGCTCCCGTATCTTTCTGAAAATATCTCGCTTGAAATAATTGGCACTGGAGAGCTTGAAGAGAAATTGCATTCGCTTGCCGAAAAACTAAATCTAAAATCAAGAATAAATTTCAAGGGTTTTGTTCACCCCGATGAGATTTCCGCATACCTGCACAAAGCGGATATTTTCGTGAGACCGTCTCTCTCTGAGGGTTTTGGCAATTCTTTTATTGAGGCGATGGCCGCGGGCCTGCCGGTTATTGCGACGCCGGTTGGCGGCATTACTGATTTTGTAAAAGATGGCGAGACGGGGCTGTTCTCAAAACCAGGTGACCCCAAGAATCTTTCAGAAACAATCAAAAGGCTTGTTGAAGACATTTCGCTGATGAAAAAGCTCTCAGTGGCGGGTAGAAATATTGCCCGTGAGAGATATGACTGGGATCTAATTGCTCAAGAGATGAAAACCCGGTTTTTTGCTAATGTATCCCTATGAAGATACTTTTGGCGGCCAGTATTTATCCGCCCGATGCAGGGGGGCCGGCAGTGCATGCCAAGGCTGAATATGAAGGATTTCCGGCTTTGGGCCTAGAGACCGAGTTAGTGGCTTTGTCGCACTACCGCCGCTATCCGCTCGGTTTAAGACACGCACTCTACTTCTTCAATCTTGTCAGAAAAGGGGTTTCAAGCGACGTGATCTATGCTCATGACACCTTCGGAGCAGGTTTTCCGGCTCTGGTGGCAGCCAGAATGCTTGGCAAGAAGCTTGTGGTGCGGGTCGGAGGGGATCTTTCTTGGGAAAGATGCAGCGAAAAAGGTGGCACTTTGTCCTTACGGGAATGGTACGCGGGGGGATTTCATAAGAGGGAGATATCCTTCTTTTTATCCCGGCTGGTGCTCGGCCAGGCCGGGTCAGTGATAGTTGTCTCCGCCATGCTAAAAAATCTTTATGAAGAGTATTACGGTATTCAATCTGAAAAGATCAAAGTCATTCTAAACCCAATACCAAAAATGGCGACAGAAAATACGGCAACAGATAAAACAATTATTTTTGCCAGTCGCCTTGTAACTTATAAAAATCTTTCAATGACCATAGAAGCTCTAAGGCCTCTTTTTGTAAAACATCCAGAAATTCGCTTTATTATTATGGGAAACGGACCTGAAAAAGAGGTGCTGGAACGGCTGATCAGGGAGAGAGAGCTTGGGGAGTCAGTGATTCTTAATACCACCTGCGGCCAGGAAGAGGTTTTGAAAAAAACAGCCAGGTGTCTGTATACACTTGCCCCCGCTTTAACCGAATTTAATCCCAATTACGTACTTCAGGGAATAGGGTATAACAAACCCTTTCTCATCAGTAACGAAAATGGGCTACCTTTCGCCGTGCCGGATTACCTCTGTTTCGATCCCAGGAACTCTGAAGAACTGGCTCGCAAAGCGGAAGCCTTGTTAAACGACGATGTTTACCAAAAAGCGGTCGATTTTGTTCGGGGCCTTAATTTGGGAATTGAATGGAAGGATAATCTAAGGGAAAAGGCGGCAGTCTTACAAGCTCTTCTGAAATAAAAAAATGGATATCTCTTCAATCAAAGTCCTAATGATCTCAAGCGACAGAGACATTCTTTCTCAGGGAAGCGCGGTTTCAGAGCGGATGAAGGAGTACGGGGCTCTGGTAAAAGAACTTCATATAGTTTTGCTCTCGGATTCTTCTCATAGGCTAAGAGAGACACAGCTTGATAAAAATGTCTGGGTTTATCCCACCAATTCTCTATTGAAGTTCTTCCGTCCTTTAAATGCTGCAGGAATTGGTAAAAAAATAGTGCTCCAAAAAGCTTTTGTCAGAGGTCGTTCAGTAATCAGCGCGCAAGATCCGTTTGAATGCGGCTGGGCGGCTCTAAAAATAAAAGAGAAGTGGAGGCTGCCTCTTGAAGTGCAACTTCACACCAATCCGTTCTCGCGCAACTTTTCGGGTTTTCAGAATCGCATCAGAAAATTATTAGCGAGAAGAGTGCTGCGCTCGGCTGATTCGGTAAGAGTGGTCTCGGAGGAGCTAAGGATTCAAATATCGCAACTCACCTCAGCTTCGGTCGGCGTTCTGCCGATATATATAGACAAGAACAAAATCGTGTCCAATAAAATATCTTTTGATGTGCATGCAAGATATGGGTGGAGGTTTGCCATTTTGGCGGTCGCAAGACTCTCTCCAGAGAAGGATTTGGCAACTGCCATTAGGGCCTTGAGTATCGTAAGGCAGACTTTTCCTGATACCGGTCTTTTGATTGTCGGTAGTGGAAAGGAGGAGCGCAAACTTAGATCCTTAACAAAAAAACTCTCTCTGGATGGGTATGTGGAATTTGCTGGCTGGCAGGAAAATCTCGCTTCTTTTTACGGCACCTCCAATCTGTTCATTCAAACCTCTTTTTTCGAGGGCTACGGCATGGCGCTAGTTGAAGCAGCTCTTTCTGGTCTGCCGGTCATTACTACTCCGGTTGGCATCGCAAGCGAGCTCCAGGATAGCTTGGAGGCTATAATTGTGCCGTTTGGCAGGGCAGATTTATTTGCATCCGGGATATTGGATCTTCTGGAACATAATCAGATGCGAGAGAGTATGCGATTTAATCTCAAGAGAGCAATTGAATCGAAACTTATCTCCAAAGAAGAATATTTAGAGAAGATGAAAGCTAATTGGGAACTCACAGCCAAGAGTGTGCCAATCAACAAATGATTCGAATGATACATATGGCTACAAATAATTACAAGCCAAGATTTAAGCAAGGAAGATTGGCCTGGACCCCAAATTTCGAACACCATCCCTGTATAATTAGCACTCTAACTATACAAGGATATGAAAGGACATAGAGTTTCCCGGGAAGTGAAGGAGCAGATCATCAATAGGATCAAAA
>Ga0172372_10008427_pt1 | contig 13589 bp, 19 predicted proteins | sample LakKiv5m_2_FD_114544 | JGI IMG/M metagenome (GOLD analysis project Ga0172372, IMG submission 114544) | Freshwater microbial communities from Kabuno Bay, South-Kivu, Congo - kab_092012_9.5m | ecosystem: Environmental > Aquatic > Freshwater > Lake | place: Democratic Republic of the Congo...
GTCTATTTGCGATGGCCCTAACCCTCGATTTTGCACTCTTTGTGTTATTCTAAATTGAAAATATTTAGAAATGAGGCGGTTAAATCCCAAAACAGGCAAGCCTTTTCGCAAGGGAGATGTGAGGGAAGACGGCTTTATGTGCAAATTGTCATCGCGAAAAAAACAGCTGATGACGGCGGCGTTCTACCGTACTTTAATTTCAATTCGTGGTAAAAGATTTGCTCCAAGGTTCCAAGTCCATTGGATTCCGGTTACAATACCGCAAGAGATGAGGAAAACTAATAGTAATTCTGCAACCGTCAAGTTGCGACGCACATAAATAACTTGCGGCTGCACCTGCGGAGTGGACGCTTGTTGTGCCAAGGTCTGTTGAATTGCCATTTCCCTGGCACGCGCCTTCATCTCCTCTAGTTGTTCAGATGTAATTTGAGAAAAGCCGGGGGCTTGGCTGGGTGGCACTTGATCATCCATGGTGAGCAACTTCTTTTTCAACACGTTAGCATTTAATCAACGAGTTTGTTGTCATGGTTCACGGAATTAGAAAAGGATTAGAGGACGTTGCCTGGGAATTGAAAGGCATTCGCAACATCTTGGCGTCCATGTGGCACAGCCGTTATGAGAATGGAGAAACAGACGCCTTGAATCCCGAGGCCTATGCCGATGAATATATTTCAACTGAGGAGTGCGCCAGGCGCTTGAACGTCTCTGATCAAACCTTGCGAAATTGGATGGCGATTGGCCGTAAAACACCTGATAAAGGCTGGGTAGAGGGCATTCATTACGTTAATGCTTGTCCCAACCCCTCCAAAAAGGCGATCATCCGCATCCCCTGGAACAATCTGGTCAGATCCTTTGCTAGAAACAGGGACATGGAGACGACTGATTATTTCAAAAGCAAGAGCAGGCTATACACAAACCGGGTGATTGATGAGTCGTAATAATGGCACACCGATTTAAAGATCTAGACATATCAATATTGACCCTGGAGAATTGCCTGGAGTTGTTGCCGCAATCTCTTGCGTTGCAAGTGGAGGAATTCTTGCCGCCTGGAGGCTCGTTCAATGATGCAACTTTGCGCAGATACCTGGAAAACTTAAAAAAGTATGAAGAAGAGGACGCTAATTCCAATATGACGTTGGCCAATCGCTTACGTCTGGCGTTTCGTGATTTAAAACCCGATACAATTTGTGGTAAATTTCCACAGGCGGAGTTACCGCTTAAACGTAGACTTCGTTGCGTAGCTGAGTATCTTATTAGATCTGGGGAACTGGACAAGGTTCGCGATGCAGAGGGGAAACTGATTAAAAAACGTGGTGTCCTTGGAAAAATGGTTGTTTTATATCAACCAACCGATAAACTGATTGAATCATTAGCCCGCCAGGGGTTGTTGGAACTATGAGCCGTCGAGAAAAATTGATTGCCTCCGTCATTGGTCCTGAGCTGGACGAAACAAAAGCCAAGATGCTTGACGCAACCGTCCGCTTAATTCTTGGTGATATGGGCGAACATTACTTCAAGATGTGGTCGTGCGAAGGGCCGGGTGTCATGGTGTTTCAGCCGGAGAATAAAGCGCGATCTATGTTCTTTTTGACACTAAAAGAGCTTCATGCTGCACAAGAAGAGTGTGAACAGGAAAACAATGGTGATATGGCAGAAACTTTTCGGCGGATTTTAGAGGCTGCCCAAAAAATTAATCCTGAAGAGAAGGCGGGTTACGTCATCAATGACGGCACTGGAATGCGATATTTTGAAGTCAATTACAACGAGATCGCTGAGCGCTGATGCCAATTCAAAATATTAGGGCTCACGCTGAAGACCGTGAGTTAATCAGTAATTATGACCTTATTTCATCGGCACATGCCCTGTTGGGTGGCATTGAACTAGATGTCGCCAGTTCAAAGGTCGCTAATCAGTATGTGGAGGCTAAAGAATTTTTTACGCCAACGAATGATGGGTTGAATTCCCAGCAGTGGTACGGCAAGGTTTATTTGTTTCCCCCTAGTGGGACATACTTTTGGGAAAAGAAATTGCAACGCTGGAAGATGACACGCTCCTCGTCCCCAACTTTGGTGTCCTCTCATGCTGTTTGGTTTCGCAAGCTGTATAAAACATGGCTTGCAGGTGAGGTCGAGCAGGGGCTTTACTTTACTAACTGCCCAGACATGATTCGATATGAACAAAGACTCTTTGATTTCCCTGTTTGCATACTAAAAACGCCACCTATATTACTCAAAAACACGAGCGAAGGTATCTCTACACACAAAACCTGTACGTCGCTAGTCGTATACTTACCTCCCATGCAATCCTCTGGCGAGGCAACCGAAAAATTCATTGATATTTATTCGCATAAGGGGCGAATCCTCTGTTGATTTTGTATAGTGAAAGACGATTGATGAGCACCATGACGATACTAGCCGACTGGCAAATTAAAGATTTGGCGGAACAAAAGGGCATGCTTTCGCCATTTGTCGATCATGTCATCAGTGAAGAAAATGGAAGACGTTTGTTGAGCTATGGGCTCAGCTCTTATGGGTACGACATCCGCTTGTCGCCTTCTCAGTGTTTAATTTTCGGGAAGGTTCAGGCGGGTGATTGTGATCCCAAGGATTTTGATCCTGATATTCTTAAACCAGCTGACTTACTAGAAGACGAACGCGGTAGCTATTTTCTCTTGCCTCCTTACGGTTATTGCTTGGGCGTTGCACAGGAACGATTAAAGCTTCCCCGTGATGTAACAGTTGTTGCAGTTGGCAAATCAACGTACGCTCGCTCGGGGATCCTGGTAAACATCACGCCGGCCGAAAGTGGTTGGGAAGGTTACCTGACATTAGAAATCAGTAATTGCACCGGACTCTTCAACAGGATTTATGCAAATGAAGGCATCACGCAACTCCTGTTTTATCGCGGGGATCCTTGCAAAGTCAGCTATCAAGACCGTAAAGGTAAGTACCAGGATCAGCCCCCCGAAGTTGTGTTGTCTCAGGTTTGATCAACCAAAGGCACGGCCAAAGCGTGGTTGAGGCTTGTTGGCGTAGTTTGTGCTGCCAGCAGTGCCAATGGTGTCTCCAAGACTGGGAAGTTCAGTACCATCGATAAACGCTGGATTGCGTGGAGTACGTCCTCGGATTGTGGGTTCAGAAATTCCAGCTCGTTGTCGGTAGGCTCCAGCGGTCTTCGCTGCTCGCATAAACTTGCCAATACGCGCTTGTTTATCATTTACTGATTCCGCAGCAAGTCTTTGGTCCTCTTCAATACGACGCAAGTCAGTGTCGTATGTTTTCTCGGGTTGTAAGTCAGATATTTCAACACCTGAGGATCCAGAGTCGTGCCTGGGATCATAGGTGGAATCAAAGAAATTTGCCATAGTATTATTGTAAAAGGAATAAATCAAGCCTTAGATATCATGTATCACAACGCCTCAGCATTTTTAGATGCGTTTGTGCAAGATGAAGTAACTTGCCGGTGTCTGGATCAAGACGAAGACTTTGGTGCACCCATCGATAACCAAGAGAACGATGTTCCGTTGTACGATATGTACAATCGTGGATTAGCGGCATGCGAGCAGGGACTGGAGCGGAATCCGTTAAACCTGGAGGGAATGGATCGACCCGGCTTAACGGGTTACATTCCCTCGATGGAAGAGGGGATGCAAATGGGGGCAGCACCAAAACCCAAAGCCCTGGTACTGGAACTGGAGGGTCCGTCAGAGGAAATGATGGAAGAGTCGCTGAAAAGACGTGGTTTGCGCCGGTAGATTCACACACTGAAAATGAAAGTGCTGAGGCTTTCTCCAGTGATTGTCCTGATGGTTTTTGCTCTGTGCCCTGGCTGACACAAGAGGGACCTCCCGTGCTCCAAAAGGATGTTGTTAATCATCCGTCCCATTACACGGATGGCGGTATTGAGTGCATTGACGCCATTGAAGCTCAGTTAACGCCAGAGGAATTCCGTGGATATTGTAAAGGTAATTGTGCAAAATATCTTTGGAGAGAGCGGCATAAAGGCGGCACGGAATCCTTGAAAAAGGCTCAGTGGTACTTAAATCGTTTGATTGAGCTTGACGAAAGTCAGAAAGGCTGATACTCGTCCTCTTCGTCGTCTCCTTCGTCCAGCAGACAAGCGGCAGCGAGCTCACACAGTTCTAACTCTGTGGGTAAATCCCAGTCCAGTTCAATATTTTCATCCGCCAAGATGGCCTTGACTGCATGCCACTCCATCAAGCGTTGATGATAGAGATTTAGTAGCGCAGCATAGAGTTCATCCCAGGTCATTTCCCGGGCTGTAAGCTCTGCTTTGCGCATGGAGAATTGAAGTTCCAACGGAAGTTGAAATTCCCGTGGTTCAACTGAATGCTCCATTCTGCTTACAGGTCTCGATGTAATTATTCTAAGGCTATGTTTTAAATATGGCGTCCAACTCGTCTTGGGTAAACTCATCCCATAAATGGTCGGCAATGCAAAAATTGTTGGCAAATGTGGAAAGGATGTACGGACTAATGCTTTCCTCCAGCTCGCGAATTGCTTTTACCTCGTGTGGAGCGGCGGTGTAACTGCGAAATGCTGCGAGCAAAATTTCAGTTGACGCCCAGGGGTTAACTTCAATTTCTTGCAGGAACAGATTAACCTCCTCCCTGCGTCGGTCAAGCAATCCACCAATAACCTTGTGCTCGGAGTCAAAAATCCAACTGGACATTTCTTGAGTTGCGGCGCAAAAGTCTTCAGTTTCTATGGCGTCAATCACGGCGCCGTAAAGAAAGGATTGCCAGCCAATCGAATGGATAAAAGAAATCAGCGCCTGATGCATGCAGTCATCAAGACCAAGATTTAATTTGCCAAGTTGATTGTCAATGATTTGCACCTCGTGGAACAAGTATTGCAATGCCTTCTCTTCACTGCAGCGCTGCCCGGGTTTAACAGGAGATCCGTCTGGATAAAATTGAGTGCCATAACCAATGGTGTAGGGTTCACCACCGGTAAATAAATCTGGGTACGCCTTTTCGCTAAAACCTTCATATTTGCAAATTAGACTAACCGCACGCGAAAAGTCGGTCATGTGGATAACTGTTATTACCCATAATCATACACAATTTATTTACTACCTTGCCCACGGCGTTTTTTTCTACCGTGGTTAGGCAGAGAATTTTTCCCCTGTCCTTGCCTAGTGTGCTTGGGTTTGGCTTCTAATTTAATGAATGTTGCGGATTTGGGTCGTGCCATCTCTATAAAACTGCGGTGTTATTACTTTAACCGGAAGCTGAACTACTGTTTTTATTCACCATTTTGTTTTGTGGGACCAATACCTCGCTGACATAATGTCTGGATTTGCGTCTTGGGCATTGTGACGAGCGTAATAGGACTTTCGCCGGGCCTTGTCTTTGGCTGATTGCGGGTTCTTTCCAGCGCCCTCCACGCCCTGCTGGCCAAAGCGAATGATCTTTTCTTCGCCGCCCTTGCAGGCTTTGACAACGTGTGACTTGGTGGGATGGCTTGGGGTACGCCTGGGCTTATTACACGCCATCTTGTCTTTTGCCAGCTTGGCAGCAGACGCAGCTTTTTTACGTTTATCCGCCATCAGAGTCCTTTAAACATAGATGTAAACTCGCCCAAGATTTGTGTGCCCGTCTTGGTTTTGTACTTCGTTTCTTCTTCATCTTCACCTAATCCTAGACGGAAGAAGCTTGAAGATTTATCGCCGGTGGTATCTTTCGAATCTTTTTCTTCATCCATAAAACTTTCAATTGTCCCTAAGGATGCGAACGGATCACTAAGGTCAAGGCCATATGTTTTAAGTGCTTTATCAGAGCCTGCCTTTGTTAAAAGCGTTTGCTCAGAGCGATCTAAATCAGGGAAAAACTTTTCGTAAAATTCATCCTCTGTGCCTTGGTATCCAGAACCTTGAAAGACTTTGTACAACTCGGTTTGCGGAGTTGCCATTTGATCTTTGTAATCTTCTGGACGCTCAATGTAAGTTAAACCGAGAACCTGTTGTGTGGGCCGCTGGCGCTTTTCGTTCAGATATTTAATCTCCTCTCGTATTTCTTGTGCGGATCCAGTGCGCAATGTTTCAATAACATACTGTTTTAATTCTTCAATAGTTCCCTTGAAGTCTGTAAGACCATAGCGCTGTAGGACCTCTTGCCATGTTGTTTTATCGTTGGGATTTAAACCACGGAGCATCTCATCAGCAAACTCCTCTGGCGTGACAAATTGACCAAAGACAGAACCTTGTTTTAAAGCTTCTTCTTTTAGCGCTGGCAAAATATTGTTATAGATTTCATCTTGTACACCGCCTGCTGTGAGAATATCTTTTGCGGCATCAAAGCCCTGCCCCTGCCCCTTTACTTGAAAATGGATACGTGCAAAGGCGTCTTTATCGTTAATGTTGATGCCAAACCGATAGGCCTGCTGCGCCCAATATGGATCACCTTTCTTTGCCGCATCCCAGTCTTTTGCAACTGTCTCGGCTTGTGTTAAATAGTTGGACTCACGAGCCTTATTTCCAGAGGGATTAAAATAGAATTCTGAATCAAAATAGCGATCCCCAAGCGTTCTAATCTTATCTAAATATTGGTTCGCTCTTAAATTTGCAACAAGACTGACCGCGTTCACCAAGTCCTGTGTTTGGAATGGGTTTTGCTCCTCTTGCCGAATATCTAAATATTCAACAAACTCATCCATAGAGCGAGCTGTATTGAATCTGGGTATTAAATATTTATCAATGAATTGACGCGCAAAATCTGCTTCAATTTTTACTTTTTGTTCGGCTTCTTTGTCTGTGTAACCCAACTCTAATTCTTTTTGATAACGAGTTTTTAATTGATTATCGAACCATTGCTGCCAATTGTATGTGGCGTTATTACGCACACCGGTGATATTTTGCAAGCTTTTTTCTAAAGATTCTTCCGCCTTGCCTGCAGATGAAAAAGAAAGAACTCCCCCAACTCCTGTATCTCCAAGAATTGCATTCGTTAGTTCTTTGTTGATATTTATAATCTCTTTAAATCCGGCAAATCCCCCTAACAAACCAAGTGTTTGCTCCCTGCTTTTGGCTTTTTTCATTTCGGCAATTGTGCTCTTCAATACATCTTGCGTGAGCGCACCAAAGCGTTTAACGTCGACTGTGGCCTTTTCACCAACTGCCTCATTGAGTGCATCCTCTAAATCTGTGATGCCATAACCAGCATTAATGTTGTAATTCAAGCTGACTTGCTTATCTTCGGGCCTTTCCGAGATTCTAAAAAGAGTAACAAATTCATCTGCTTTGTTTGGATCCAAGAAATTATTTTTTGCTAGCCGGCGCCAGTAAGGATCATCAGCCTTTGCTTTTTCCCACTCGGCCGCAATTTCCGGAATATTTAACAGGCGTTGTGCCTGTGTTGCCGTATTAATTCCCAGCTGTAAATCCCGCACGTTTTGAATATCTTGATCAGTTGGTTTTGTTTCAACATACGCTTTTGCTTGCTCAGCGATTTCGGCTGGATTTCCTCGTTTTCCGGCGGGTTTTCCTTGCGTTGTGTAATGCCATAAATAATATTGATTCTCGCCATAGCGATCCACGACATCAACATCATCAACGGCTTTAGCTTTAGCCCACTCCTGGGCCGCCACCGGGTTTTGCTCCTTGTAATAAGAGGGGTTGAAATCGCCATATAAAGGTTTAGCGCCTAGTTTTGCTCCGTCCCATGTTTCTAATTTTTCTGTTGTGTAAAAATTACGGAAGTTTTGATTAATATTGTCTTTAAAAGTCTTGTCTAAACCAAGAGATTCAACTTGCGCTAATAACGGATCTCGTTGAGCAATATAATCACTACCCCTGGTGGAACCCGCAGCTGCAACCGTTTTGTCGTATACAGTATTTTTCTTTGTGTTTAAAGTATTAAGCTCTGTGTTTTTTTGATTTTCTCGAGCATTTTCTTTGTTGATGGAATCATTTTGACTGTTTAAATTGCGGTTATACTGATTCATATACCTGGCATATGCTTGGGCTTCGTAATTAGGAACCTGCACCGTATATGTCTCAGTTTCTTGATAAGGAACTTGCCTGGATCTGGTGACAGGTCTTTGTCTCTGTACCGGTTCCGTCTTGCTAACAAACCTGCCGTTTTCATAGACATACTTTGTTTCATAAGATGTATAGTTTTCATATTCTGTATAATATTCGGTTCTGTATTTTGTAACGATGCGGAAACGAATAACAGGTTTTGTTTCTTGTTCGTTGTAATCGGTTTTGTAATTTGTTGTATTATTTGTGGCTAGGTCGGTTTTGTGGTCCGTCTTTTCATACGTGACGTTCCATTTTTTACTAGACGGATCATAAAAAATAGACATGTTAAACAGCGTATCCCAACGCAGTAATTGAAACAGTAGAAGTATCGACTAATTCTTGGGTTATCCAGGAGTTGATTTTATCCATTCTAGCTTGAGTAAAAAAGTCTTGCTGATTGTACCAATCTTCTATTTTTGCACTTGCTTTGTTTGTGTTGCAACGCCTACAGGCGGGAATTAAATTATTTCTGTTACTGGAACCAGAGCGAAACCTTGGAACAATGTGATCAAGAGACGTGGCGTCATCTCCGCAATAACCACACTTGCAGTCCCAGGCTTCGTAAATAGATTGCCGATAACGTTTCTTCGCTAACTTTGGAGTTAATTCAATGAGCAGGGCGAGGGGATCCTGTTCACAATTGAACATACTCTTGAGTTGCCGTTATCTTATTTTAATTTCCCCACATTTGTGTCTAACTACAACACAAAGTTGAAATTTCTATTAAGTAGCTTGACAGGCTCTGGCTGCCCGATACCGTATGAAAGTCCGCGCTTTCTCGCGTCATGACTAAAGCTTCTGGGGGTTGGGTTCCCATTTCTCGCGCTGAGGATCTCCTCGGCATTGATCGCCAAACCCTTTTTAAGTACCGCGACAACGGCACCCTAAAGCTAGGGCCACATTTCGCCGCTTTTCCCGAAACCCGCTCACGGGACGGTTATCGTTGGAATGTAAAAGCAGTTAGGAAACAACTGCAAAAGAACGGGCAGATGCCTGCTGCTGCTTAAAGTTTTGGTAGTGGTTCTTGCGTAGGCGATGGGCCAAAAGCAGATCGGTGACGTTCAGGGTTATGTCCTGATACGCCATTGATCGATAAAGAGATGTACAAAGGGACACCCAAGAGCCTTGTCTCGTGCATGGCTCTTTTTCTTTGAGTTCAAATAAATGAACCCATTGGGGGTGAAACGGAGCAACGGGACGCTTGCGATTAGACAAGCTGACTACTCCCCCTGGCCCCCAGGAGAACCCGCTGAGTTCTTCGGGCTTTAAGCCAAAGGTGGCGACCATGGCGTATAGCCATCCGATGTCTTTTGTTTTTCGATTTGAGATCAGCTGAAAGTACTCGTCCACAATCCGCTGATCAACAGGCAGCTGTTGTGTCATGGCTGAGGTGGTCTGAGATAGCCCGACCATAGCAATCGGGGTGCTCAGAGCGTCGGGTGCAAAAAAATCCTTAATAAGTCTCGTGAGACTTATTAAAAGTATACAACAAATGTTAAGGAGTATACTCTAATCCGTCTTTGTCAAACATTGTGAAATTATTTACTTCAATGCGATCAGTTGCAAAATTAAATAAACGTTGAAGCATTGGAAAAATAATTGGTGACTGACAATTGTACGGAGGCACGTCCATCTTTGATAGTGCATTTTTTGTTTGATTGAACTCGCGTAAGCTTTGTTGTTCTTTTTCTGATTTATCAACAAGTGTTTGCTCCCAGGCTGCCATGCTTTCAATGCCAACGGGGAAATCAGATGGTTCTGGTGGAAATACTTGGTCTTTAAATTTGAGTGCGTAAATATGTTTGCAATAGCGAAGTTCATCTAACAGTGGTTCCCAGGAGTCATTTATTTGGGTGATGGTAGTTTGTTCAATGGCATTTTTATCAGTGAACTGTGTCCTCGATGCATAGTCTTCATATTTGGGCACACCATCTGATTTTGAACCAGTAATTGCAATATTGCTGGTGCTCCTGACATAGGTTCCACCAAACTCCCTGTACACCCCGGGGTTATCTCTTCCCGCCTTAACTCTTTCTGTGGCTTCATTTGTAACTTCATAATCCAACTCAAAGCCCTGTGTCGATACAACTTCTAATGACCTATTTACATCTGCAGTGGTCATCGCACTGTTGTTCACAGTTCCGTTTAGCTTTGTCACCTCAAAGCGCCCAGGCTTGACGCTCGACACTCCTGTGCGCGGAAATTGTTTTTTATTGTCGGCGCTTGCTGCAGATAAAAAAGAATAATCTCTACGTGTAAAGTCCTGACAAGTACAACTATATCTAGAGCCGGTAATTAGATAACGACCAGGAGTAAAACTTACCGGTGATGGTGTAATAAATACACCGTCGGGTGTAACTTGAACGGACCCGGCTTTTTTAAAGGTTAGTATTCCTGTCTCTTGGTCGATTGCAACAACAACAGCTTGCATGTAACCATATCTTTTTTGTGTGGCTGGATTAATTGTATCTTTATCGATAATTTCACCGTCAATTTCAATAATGCGATCTTCAAATATTTCTGTATTTGCGGGTTTTAAACCATCGGGCTCTCCTGGCACCGGAATATAAAAGGGAGCCGGTAATGGGTTGGAGGAACTCCAGCTCCCCGCCAGTTTTACATACCAGTGATTGACATCTTCCGTAATGGATTCAATAAATAAGTTTTGATTTGTGATTGGATCTTTTAATTTGTCACAACGAATAGAACCGGCTTGACGCCAAATAGCCCAATGCACGCCAAATTCTTTATTTTTTGTCGGGAATCCAACAAAAACTCCTGAAATTACAGGCGTGGGATTTTGACTGCTTGTGGCGTTTGGAATTTCGTAGCGAAACCTGTAGCTATAGTCACTATTGTATGTGGTTGCTGTCGCCAATTCATATCCTCTTCTCCAACGCGACCAGGTTGATTCTCTATTTGTAGTGTAAATAGAGTCCGGGATTGAACCTTTAGAAAACTCCGTTGTTATTGGTGTAATTGGTTCAAGCTTAAATGCCTCTGTTCTGTTAAAACTACCAAAAGAGCTGCCACTCTTTTTAGCCATTTTCAGAAGAGGCCTCCCTGCGCGATAATATGAGCGCCTGGTGTGTAGCCAGAGATATTCGGACCATCTGGAAAAACACCGACGTAAATACGATCACCGCGCTCAAGGTAAATTCCCTTGTTTCGGAGAGGGGCGGTAGTGCCTAAGCCGTTGGTGTTGCCGGCCTGCATCACGGGTGTGGCAAGTTGCGGCATGACATCACTGCAATCAACTACACCGCTATCTGCTGGCATTGTCTTGGCAAACAACAGCCGATAATCACCAGAAGCGGGCACGGGGGTTGTGGTGCCGCGTGTGTGATAGAAGGCAAATGTAACAGGTTGTCGGTATCCGTAAGCTACACCGTTGTAAGAAAACCCTGTCGCAGTGCCACCCGAATAAAGAAGGGCTGTATTTACGCCTGTTAGCGTGGTTGCACCCGTGTAAGTATAAAAACCAATGCCACTTGCGGCAGCGGTTGCAGTTAAGCCTGTTGCTGCTATTTGTACAATTTGTCCACTAATTAGGGAGATAACTGTTCCTGAAGTAGTGGTATTAACAATAAAATCGGCGGCTCTATAAAAATCGTTTCTAACAACAGTGATTGAGTCCACCACACCACCATTGTTATTATCTTCGCTCAACGCCGCATCCATATCCACCAGGATAGAGGGAGCCTGTCCCCCCTGGACGAACAGCGTATTGGAAGATGCGCTACCAACTGTTTGCGTGGTTACGCGCACTGAGTCAAACAGTGGCCGATCAACCAGTAACGGTTGTTTGTTTGTAGAAGTAGAAGCCAATGTCCTTGTGCCGCTTTTTGTTAATTATAGCGTTATCTTCCAAGGTCGGACATGGCCATAAATTCACGAAAACGTTGAGGTAATTTAACTTTGCCTTGAATCAAGGCTTCGGGATTATTTTGCAAAGCTAAAAACTGTTGGAAGTAGGTGCCATCATCCTCTGGGTTAAATTTAAATTTCTTTTTTGAAAGAATGTCTACAATAACCTGGGGGTCTGAGCGATACTCGCTGAGTCCCGCTGAATAAATTTCTCCGGGAAGATAGCTGTTGTCTACGTATTCTGAAAAGCGTGCCATCAAAGCGTGCCCAGGGGATTAATTATAGGTTGAATTAAGGATTTCATCAGAGCTTCTTTAACTGTGTTTTTAAATGTGTCAACCAAGGAAATTGCTTTTGTGTTCACTTCGTCTAGGCCTGGTTTAACGGCACCTCCCAATACAGAAGATAAAATATCTTCAACAGAACGCTGACTGGCTGGTTGAGACGCGAGCGTAGCCTGGGATGTATCGCCAAATAATCCCAGGCCTTTCTTGTATGTTGCTGCGTCTAGTGGGTTAAAGTAAAAATTGCTTTTACCAGGGACGGGCGTGTAATCTCCGGGTTTTTTATTTTCGTAAAGAGAGACTCCGCGAAAAGATTGTGCCCCCTTAGAGCGACGAAACTGCTCGCCAACCAAAGAGGGATCGTTAACAATATTACGTAAACGATTAAATTCTTCTTGTCCACCTAAAACGCGTGCACCAAAAGCTGGGTCGGCCAGCTGTTGCATGTTGTAATCAAAAACAGCTTCGTATTGACCCGGGGATTTGGCAATATTGCGAATATCACGCCCACCCCAACCGCCTTGTAGCCTACGAGAAAGCACGTTTGCTGCCACTGCTGCAACATCGGGGCTTTGGGCGCCACCACGGAAGCCCTCCAAGCCAGAGAGAACGGTTAAAGCATTAACCTCCTCCGGCTTTAATCCAAAGATTTGTTGTACTGTGCGTGGTGCCATAGTTGTTATTGTGTTCTTGTTATTCTCCTACCCAATTTGACTCTGCCTTAAGACCCGGTGCAAACACTGTTTGTACTGAAGTAACTAAGCTAATTACAGCCGCAAGACGCTTGACAAAATTAGGACAAAGAAGCATTAGATCAAAAGCAACAACACTGGCCCCCGTGGATCAAAAGATCTGTTGTCCAGCTGGTTGGGCTTACATGCAGTGCAATGCCAAGATTTTAAATTTATTTCAGACGTTTATTAAACGCTTCTTTTAAAAGAGCTAATTGCATAGCACTGAGATTATCTTGAGAGGGATTAAAAACAGAAGAAGTAAAAGCATCTTTGATTGACATGCCGCCCAGGGGTTTTTCTCCTGCTGGAAAACCGGCTACAGCTTTTGAAAGATCTGGGGTGGTATTCAAAATGCTTTGCACCCCTTCGCCGGAGACTCCGCCAAAAGCTTGTGAAACAATCTTATCGGCTGGCATCGCAGTAAACGCCGACTGATAATTTGTAGTGCTGGAGGAAGGAATTGCGCTCAGGGCAGAACCAAACGGGGTGTTTGCTTGTCTTGTAGCCTGGATTGTTTCGTAGCCTGTTTGGCCGGGCTTTACCTTCTTGGCAAGGTCTGGGTTTGTTAAAGCAAAGATTTCCATTCCCAGTCGTTCTCTTTCGTCTCCCTTTGCAGCGTTGTATGCCTTGGTTAAATCAGCAACCTTATATTTTTTTAATA
>Ga0172372_10008428_pt1 | contig 13588 bp, 18 predicted proteins | sample LakKiv5m_2_FD_114544 | JGI IMG/M metagenome (GOLD analysis project Ga0172372, IMG submission 114544) | Freshwater microbial communities from Kabuno Bay, South-Kivu, Congo - kab_092012_9.5m | ecosystem: Environmental > Aquatic > Freshwater > Lake | place: Democratic Republic of the Congo...
GCCCTTTTTCATTTTTGAAAAAGGTATGTAATTTTCCCTCCTCGCCCACCATTAAATGTTAGAATAAATTAATGAAATTGCACTCACTTAAACTAGCAACCAAACCTTTTGAATCAATAAAATCAGGGCACAAAATAATTGAATCTAGACTTTATGATGAAAAAAGAAGAGAAATTGAAATAGGGGATAAAATTGAATTTACAAATAGAGATTCGGGCGAAAAGTTACTAACTGAGGTTGTTGGTCTACATAGATTTAAAAATTTTGAGACTATGTTTGATAGGTTAGAACCTAAAAAATTTGGAGGAGAATCTAAAGAATGGTTGCTAAATCAAATTTCTGAATTTTATCCAAAAGAAGAACAAGAACAATTTGGAGTTATTGGAATTGAAATATTAATTAAAAATTAATTCATGAAAACTGAGCTTATTTATAGCTTAAAACCTATCTACGCAAATCTGATTTTAAACAAACAAAAAAATCAAGAATTTAGATCTGTAAATTCAATTTCAGCCCCTGAATCAAAATTGATGTATGTTGCAGATGTTGGAGATATTTTAAATATAAATGAAGAGGAATTTGCTTATCCAATTATTCATTTTTATGAAATTAAAAAACCAATTTCGTAAACTGATTTGAAAAATAAATTTGGATTTTCAGCACCTCAGAGTTTTGCCTATTTAGATAAATATAAAGAATTACAAAATTATTTACTTAATAATATTGAGTTAGAAAAAATTTACTAAATACAGGTTCGCACATTTCAACAAATCGCCCACCAAAAAAATACCCATCACGTTTTAAAAACTTGTTTTCAAAGGCACAAATTTTTGTACATGGTGAGAAGGAGAAATAAACCCTCCGGTTCGCCCTTTTTCATTTTTGAAAAAGGGAGGGCTCGTTTAGGTATTTTATAACTTCAGAAATAGGCTCTAAATTATATTCAAATCTAAGTTTATCTATATTATTTGAATCTTCTAACTTGTAAGGTACCCATTTTCCATCTTCTAAAATAAATTGAGTTCCATATCTTTGAGGCAGATTTGAATTTTTAAGAACGCGGTCTGTCAATTTTGCAATTAATTCTTTCTCAACATCATCAGAATTTTCAAGCATCATTTTAAGATACTTTTTTTGAAACTCTAAATCGAAGTCGGAATGTTGGGCAAAAAGCCAGGCAAAATAGGAAGTTTCTTCTCCCACAAGACTAACTGACGGAAATCCGTAATCATTTAAAAATTCTTTTAAAAAAAGGTTTGAGACAGAATCAACTTTATAAAAATCATCGTCTGTTTTATCCGCAATATCAACACTTGTTCTAAATTCAGAGTCAATGTCTGCCAATCGTTTAAATTCTTTTATATACTCTTCAAGAGTTGTCATAAACATATATTATAACAAAATTTAAACAACCTTTGAAATTACAATAAAAATCAGTAACGGTGCGAAAGCATCGACCCTTAGACTTTAATTAATTTTTCTAATTGAATAATATAAGTCTTTGACATGTGCAAATTGAATTTTTTTTGTTTCAGGATATACAAAAACCGGATTTATTAAATTAAATTCAAAGGTAGTTCTGTCAATAAAAAAACTCCCTTATTTGTTTGAATTAAGTATAAATTAACTGTAAGGTATAAATCAGGTAAAGAACCTGATAAAATTTGATTTTTAAATTTACCAATACCAAAATGATCTATTATTCTTTGAATTTCATCAACACTCAAGTTATTTGTAGCGGTATCTATAGTATTAAATATTACTTTAATAGAATTAAATGTCTCTGCGTTCATTAATATATTTTATGATATATTTGAAAGAGTTATTGAAAACACAATCTAACCTTTTCCAAGGTGCAAAGCAGGAAACTGCCTCAATTGCTTTTATGAATCAAGATTTTTTATGAAATTTACAGAATTTATATGATTTTAGATGATTTAATGAAACTTTAAGTTTACTTAATTAAAGCCAAAGAATAAATGACTATAGAAGAAGTTAAAGAAATAATTATAAACAGTTACCGCGGTCTTGTTCCTATTAATACTTGGAGCGAAACTTCATATTTTTATAATCCAGGATTATTACTAAAAAGAGGAACTTATTTTATAACAATAAAAGAAAAAGACGGTGTAATTGAAGGAATATAACAATCCAGTCAATAAAGTAGATAATTTAGTGCTATAATAGTTAGTAAATTTAAAGGAATTTAAATATATGAATAAAATTTTTTCAGTATTAGTTAATGCAGCAATAGAAAAAGATGGAAAAATACTTATCTCCCAAAGAAGTTTGGAAGAAGCCCACGAACCTGGCAAATGGACAATCCCAGGAGGAAAAGTCGAAAACTCAGAAGAGGAAGAGCAAGTTTTTAATATTATCGAAAATACTTTAATGAAAGAATGTTTGGAAGAAGTAGGCGTTGAAGTTCACAATGAAATTAAATTAATAGATAACAACACTTTTAGAAGAACTAATGGTCAAATGGTAGTTGCCATGCTTTTTTTATGCAAATGGAAGAACGGAGAACCAGCACCACTTGAAGATACAATTGATGTTAAATGGGTATCTGAAGAAGATTTAGATAGCTATGAATTTCCTCAAAATGTAAAAGAATATGTTCAAAAAGCTTTTAAGCATATTAAATAAGGATTGAATACATATCTCCAAATAAATCATTTGAAAAAAATGTTGCTTTTTTTAGAACAAAAATAGAAAAGTTCAAATCTCTTAAGCAAAAATTTGGTGACTATGTTAAATATGGTAGAAACCCAAATGAGGGGTATGTTTCATATAATGAAACTACGCTCACTTAAACTAACCACTACACCTTTTGAATCAATAAAATCAGGGCACAAGATAATTGAATCACGACTTTACGATTTTGATTAAGAATAGAAATTGCAGAATTTTTTATAAACGAAGCTACATTGAAAAAATTTATTAAAAAATTCGCACTTTTCAACAAATCGCCAACTATTTATACAAAAAAGTTACAGGTTTAAAATTAAGATAATCTTTTTAAAATCTGCTTGTAATTTTTAAATATACCTGATTTAATTTAAATATGGGATTAGAAAGAACATTAGGTATAAGAAGAAATCAAGAAGGTTTACGAAATGAAGCGAGAGAATCTGATTTAGCCCCTGGAGGTATCATTTCAGAAGAGCTTAATGATGCAATTGAATACTCTAGAGAGGCTTTAGAAGTTTATTTGAATCAAAATCAAGCTTATATTAGATCAAAATTAGCTGAATTTGGGGATTTTTTAAATGAAGTTGCTTTAGAAGGAAGAAGTCCTGAATCAACCTTAAGAGAGATTTTAGAGAACACTTTAAGGGGAGCAGTTATCCAACAATATAAGATATTAAAAAGAAATATTGGAAGAGATACAAAAAGATTACCAAAAAATAAAGAACAAAGAATTCAATTAATTAAAGAAGAAAATGAACAAATTGCTAATTTAGTTAAAATGGATATAAACAAAACCATCGAAGCCCTTTTAATCGAATTCTATCTTGCTCTTAGAATTTGTCAAAAATCTAATGAAAGCCCTAGTTACACTAGAAAACTTCTAGGCAATTTACACAAAGTTAATGCTGGAATCTTACTTAGACTAAAAAGAATCTTTAAAGATACTGTAATTCCTTTAAGCTACTTAAAAACTGCAGCTTATAGTTATGGTGATCCTGAGGGTTTCATTAGAAATATTCTAAATAGATTTGAAGCAATAAAAGCGAAATATTCTCAAAGGTACCCATACTTTTCAGATTCATTTTTGTTATTTATTTGTAGAAACAAAAATCCTGAAATTATGCTTGAAGAATATATTCGTAGAATAGAGGAAGTAAAAAAACAAAATCCTAAAATTTCATATTCTACTTTGGTACAGCTAATAAAAGAAAACCCAAACGATTTTGAGAGTAGAATAGTTCAATTTAAAAGAAATACTATAATAATTGAAGAAAGGTATCCTTTTCTAATACAAAAGGCTAAAGTGGTATTTGGTAAAAAAGTTCTCTCAGAAAAATCTTTAATAAGCGAAATTGAAAAGTATCTTTCTAATTGTAGAGAATTAGAAGAAATGTTTCCGGGAATAGGTTTCTATATAAGAAATAAAGCGCTATTTAAAACTAAAGAGCAACTAATTACAGAGTTAAACGAATTTACAAGTGCATGGAATGAGGTGGCTGAAGATCCAAGAATTAAAGATGATTTAAAAGGTAGACGATCTCTTATTGCAGCTATATATTTTATGTACAGTAAAAAAGAATTTTTAGAAAATTGTCTATCCATACAAGAGACATATGTAAGGCTTTATGACCATTTTTATAATGTAGAAAAGGATCCCGTTTTTATAGAAATAAATGATAACTTCAAATTAGATTTGATAAGGATTGACTACATATCTCCAAATAAATCATTTGAAGAAAATGTTGCATTTTTTAGAGCAAAAATAGAAAAGTTCAAATCTCTTAAGCAAAAATTTGGTGACTATGTTAAATATGGTAGAAACCCAAATGAGGGTTATGTTTCATACCTTTTAGAGGCAATATACCACTCGGACCCAGAAGATTATTTAAGATCAAATGGATTTGAAATTTAAAACAGGTATATAATCAATTAATGAAACTACACTCACTTAAACTAACTACTACACCTTTTGAAGCAAAAAATAATTGAATCAAGACTTTACGACGAGATTGGAGTTATTGGAATTAAAATTATATTAAAAAATTGATGTATGAAAACTGAGCTTATTTACAGCTTAAAGCCAATCTACGCAAATCTAATATTAAATAAACAGAAAAATTATGAATTTAGAAGAGTTAAACCTAAAAACTTACCTAATAGAATTTGGTTTTATGTTTCATCTCCCGAATCAAAGTTGATGTATATGGCGGAGGTGGGGGAGATTATAGAATATCCATCTAAAATTAAAGGGTTGGAAGAAGATGAGTTTGCCTACCCAATTCTACATTTTTTTAAAATTAAAGAACCAATTTCGTTAGCCGAATTGAAGAATAAATTTGGATTTTCAGCACCTCAGAGTTTTGCTTATTTGAGTAAGTGTAAAAAATTGCAAAATTATTTAAAATATGAAGCTTTTTTAGAAAAAATTTATTAAAAAAATTCGCACTTTTCAACAAATCTTCCAAGATATGCGCTTTTACATCTTGATGAAAAAAATCTACTTTAACACTTGTACGAAAATCTTTTTCAAGATTTAAAGGAATTTTATCAATAACCTACCTACGAAGATTTAGTACTAAATAAAAAGAAATGGGTAAGAGGTCTTTGACAAATCACCTTTTATAACCTATAATATACATCACAAAAGAAGTAAGGAGGGTAAAATGGCGTGGAATCCATTGAGGCATTTTGGCAGAGAGGAGTTTCGTGAGCATGTTCAAAACTACGCTTGCGAGACAATGGACGGCCGCCGCACTCCGCCTATCGATGGCAAGATCTATTTGCCGTATTGGTGGGTCAGGGGTGAGATACGGGTTTTCTGGGAAGCTGGGATTTCTCAGTCAACAGTTGACCTGATTGTCAGAGCTGTTGAGGAGCGTGTACAGGAGACTATCAATCTCCCGTTTCGCTTCAGTCCTTATGGCGCTCATCCGAGTGCTATGGGGCAAGTGGCACAAGCCACAATCAACAGTCAGATCGACGAAAAAATGCTTTTCAAACTGGCTCTTTCAGAGAGCTGGCGCGACCCTAAGTGTGGCGGTCAGCAACATGCTGATATCTACATTACGGAAAAGCAATTTTTGGGCGATCGTGCATCATGGGGCGCGGCCGACTTCAAATTCGGCGCAATGGTGTTCTGTCTGTATGGCAACCGCCAAAAGAATCAGAACTTCTTGCGAAATGTCGCTCTCCATGAGGCGAACCACTTGCTTGGAATGTATGCACACTGCGACGCTTACCAAAACGTCCAGGGGTTCAAGTATACACCAAGCTGCAACATGCACTACAGTTGTCCGAGCGAGAAACTGTGCCCCAAGTGCACTGAATTCATTCAGAACTGGTGGCTACAAGTTTCGTACGAGTATGAGCAATCATATTCTGGGTAGTACGGACAAATAGAGTGCGCCCCGCAGGGTGTGCGGGCAAATCTCATGCCAGTCGCTTATGCGACTGGCATTTTTCCATTAAATATCTCTTTTTTTAATTGCAATATGGGTAAGTAACAAGAAATATAAAGGGAAGTACCTTAAACCACTTAATAAATTGATAAATGAGTTTCCAGTATTTTTAGTTGATGTCCACATTTGTATAAAATAATTGATAGCAATCATTAAAGATATTGTTTAAACTAAATTTAATCTAAATAATTCTTACATTCAATCTAAGATTTTAACAAATACTCTAGGGTCACTATTTTGTGTGTAACTTAACATCAAAGCTCAAAGATAGGAAATACGGAAACATGAGATTTCAACGCTATCAAAAGATCACTATCATACAGCAAAGCTAGAATATTGTTGACATTTTATAACTTATAGTTTAATATTCCAACAATGAAAGTATTAATTAGGTTTATATTATTAATAGTCATAATTACATTTCAGCCAAAAGCTGAAGCTTTTTCGTATAGACCTACCCCTATAAAATCTTTTAAAATCCAGCCATCCTATCAATATAGACAAATTAACGGTTATTATAAAAGTAACGGAACTTATGTAAATCCTTATAGAAGGGGTCTATCTAATTCAATACGTGAGGATAACTTAAATTACAGCTATAAGAATATATTTGGTAGAAAAATTTACCCAAACAGATAATCAATAACATTATTTTAACATGAAAGATTTTATAAACAAAATAAATAAAAATCATGTAGTTATTTTTTCTTTTATAGGAATACTTTTATTAACTATTCTTTACACTCGTGATAGAAAAGATATTAAAAATGTTGAAAATAACGAAATTAAATACTCAAATAAAAAAAATTTAAACATATCAATCAATAAAATTGATAATGAAAGCTTTGAAATTACATATAAAACAAACAGTTTTTTGGATGAAAGTATAATCGACGAAAAAATTGTCGTTAAATATAAAAATTTAAAAGAAACGATCTTTGATAATCAAAGATTTTACACTTTCTTCTCATGTTCATTAGATAAGAATGATAAAAAAAAGTATTTTATACTTTTAGATATCTCTATTTCAGTAGTACAAAAAGTCGGTAAAGATAAGTTTGTATCTGATATTGATTCAAAATTAAGAAAAATTTTTGAAAAAACAGAATTAAAGCCCGGCGATCAAATAGAGGTAAGGTTTTTTGGAGATAACAAAGAAAAAGACTTAAATTTCGACTTTGTTGGACCCTCATTTATTGGAGAGAAAAAACATAATTCCGTGTATAAAAGAAATTCTTTTGATATAAATGATTATAAATTTACAAAGATTTACTCATGTTCTGGCAGAGAGCATCTACCTAATACTCAAGAACTTTTACAAAAAATTAATACCGAATATTTTGAAAAGATTAAAAAACCGACTCAAAATTCCAAAATTAGTTCAACTATGAAGTCTATAAATTCAGATCTAACAGGCAGGGATGAGTATTCAAAAATAATCTATATAATGTTTACCGATGCAGAAGACACAGAAAAATATACTAATTGTTATAAAGATAACTGCAGTTATGAAAATATAAATTACTCAGGAAATGACGAAGCTTACATTATTTGGTCAGATGCCAAATTTGAAGAGCCTCTTAAACAATTATTTAAAGGAGTTAATTTGATTATTTATTGATTTAAAGGAGCCAAATGGAAAACATTTTACCAATTTTAAACGTATTTTTAGTTCTAGCAATTTTAGGAATAATTTTTTATTTTATAGATAGAAAAATAGTAAACAAAAAATATTATTCAGCTTATAAAAAAGCTTATGATTATGTATTTTTAACTCTAAAAGAAGATGATCGTGATCGAGTTTTAAAAAATCTTAAAGAATATCAAACAGAAATATTTGAGAATTCTCAGTTCATCCTAACAGATTCCCTAGCCATAAATAAAACCGAATTAGAAAAAAAGAAAGCAGATTTATCTGAATTATCTGAAAGATTAAGCAAGGACAAAATCTTTTTAATGTCACAAGTTGATAAAATCCATAATGAAGTAACAAATGAAGATATTGAAAAAGCATATGACAAATTAAAGGAAGAAATTACTTTTGAGATCTTGAATTTAACTAAATTAATTAATGAAAAAGAAGAGGCTATAAACCAAAAAATAAGAAATCAAGAAGAAAAGAATGCGAAATTAAAAACTGTTGAATTTGCAACTAAATCTATAAACGAATATTCTAATTTAATCATGTTAAAGCTTCAAAATTTGGCTAACTTACTCCCTTTTTATATGTTTACAGTTGTAGAATATTTAATTAGTTTTGATTTTTTTAAACAACTATTAGAGAATAATCAAGTTGAATTTTATGGGTATATGATTGAATTAAAATATTTCATTCCTTTTTTGATTACAACAATTTTACTTGTTGCAATAGATTTATCTATAAATTTCACTAAAGAAAAGAAAGATACATATAGTTTAGTTACAGGATTATTTGCTTTTGCTTTATTTTTTATTATTTCCTACTCAAGAATTAGCCCTCAATTAGACGGGGACCCCCAGCTATTGCTCTTAGAAATTATTAAGCTAGGTCTATTTGCAGGTGTAATAGGTTTAAATTACTTTTTAATGGAAAAATACAATGTCAAGTCTGAGGATTTAATATTTGCACCAATCCAACTTGTTACTCTAGTTTTTGAATTGATTGTTAATACAGTGTTAAAAGCCTCTACAACTGGGGCTAAAGTTGCTTCTAAAAACATTAATATCGATAAAATAACTTTTGAAAACGAAATTAAAAAATTAAAAGCAGAGATTGAAGTATTGAAAGAGGAGCTAAACTCAAAAAATAGTAAAAGAAATGAATTGTTTTCTAGAAAGGATCAAGAAATTTCCACAAGAAAAAATTCTCTTACTGTAGAACTAAAGAAAAGGCTGGAAGACATAAGTTCACAAACAAACTTTGTTAAATCAGAACTTCAAAAACTAGATAAAAAACATGTAAAAAGTATCGAATTTGATTCACAAATAAAAAACGGTTCTTACGACGGAACAACAGCTGCTGTCAGAAAATTCTTCAAGCTTAAGTAAAATAATGAGTAAGATTTTTTATATATCTTTATTTTGTTTTTCCTCTGTAGTATTTACTTCTTTAGAAGTTAAAGCTCACGGTGGGAGAACCGACTCAAATGGTTGTCATAACTGTAGAACTGGTGCCTGTGCAGGTGAATATCATTGTCATGGGGGAGGTGTGTATAAAGCCCCACAAGTTCATACAAAACCAACAGATACACCAAGCCCTAAGCTACTACCTATTGTGAATCCTAAAACTGAGATTCAAGAAGACAAAACAGTTAACAATAATATTGAAAGTATTGATAAATCAAAAGAAATTCAAAAACAAGATGAAAACAAAAAAAATAACTCACACCCAGCAGATGATTTTGTAAAGCTTGTCTCAATACTTGGAAGTTTAGGTTTAGGTTACTTTATTTATGGTATTTTTAATAGGTCATAAAATGAATAGATTAGATATCTTAAAATCATACATTCCAAATTCAATATTTAGATTTGTTTTATATATTTTATTTGTTCCTATGTTTCTTGGAGTCATTTTTGTATTAACCCCATTTATAATTTGAGGGTTAATTATATATCTTGCTTTTTAAAATATCTCAGATGAAAAAAAATGGATTGTGATAACAATTGTAAGTGTATCATTAATAGTTTCAACTTCATTATATAGTAGAAATATTCAAGAAAATAGTAATACCAAAAATAATTTTCCAACTAATTTAGAATCAAAAACTAGTAACATTGCTGGAGGTGAAAACAAACAGAGCACATCCCAAGATAAACAAATTCAAAATAATACGCAGGAACAACCACAGGAAACTTTTTAGTTACTAGAGTTATAGATGGAGACACATTCGAAATTGAGGGCGGTAAAAGAGTAAAGTATATTGGTATCGACACCCCAGAAACAGTTGATCCAAATAGACCAGTTAGTTGCTACGGCAAAGAAGCCTCGAACAAAAATTCAGAATTGGTTTTGAATAAAAAAGTAAAACTGGTTAAAGATGTTTCTGACACCGATAGATACGGCAGGATTTTAAGATATGTTTATTGAAGGCACTTTCGTGAACGATACTTTAGTAAAAGAAGGTTATGTCAAAGCCTCAACATACGCTCCCGATGTAAAACTTTCCGAACAATTTGCAGCTTCCGAAAGAGTGGCTCGAGAAAACAAAAGAGGTTTGTGGGGAAGTGCTTGTGAAGTAAGTATTGCGTCTTCAATTACCCCAGCTCCTGTAGCTACTTCCAATTCTGAAACTTCTGAGGTGGTTAAAAAATATTCAACCGAAATCTGCCACGCACCTGGTACAACTTAATACAACAAAACCAAGAATTTTACTGCCTTTAATACGGTGGAAGATTGTTTAAATTCAGGGGAAGGCTTCCAAAGAGATGATTTGATGATAAAATAAAAATGTGACTCAAATAAATACTATATTTAAATTAATTAATTATTTCAGATATACAAAAAATAAATTAGGCTTAAGCAATCTATTTTTCAATTTTTAAAATTAAATTTTATGGCTAAAATCACAAACGCAAAATTTATTTTTGATAGTAAGATCGCTCCTTTATTAGAAGGTAAAACTTCTGACGATACAATAGAAATTTTTAGTAATACTAGTTTTAATTTCTTTTATAATCTTCCACCTCTGTCTGGAATAGAAGAAAGAAAACTTGCTTCTATAGTAGGTTTTAAAGATGAGTTTTTCGTTGATAAAATAGTAAATCAAGTAATTAAAGAAAATAATTTATGCAATTATTTTTATTGCAAAAAAGTAACAGCTAATTTAACATCAGGTATAAAAGGTAGAACTATTAACCTTAATGGCAGCGTAACCGATCTTACCTTTGGAGGGGACTGTGTAATTTTCTCAATTCAACCTGCCGGTGAAGTTCCTATTATGATAATTGAATGTAAAGAATATATAGATATGATAAGAATGAAGGAGTTAATTGGAGAATCAAAAATTATAAAAGATAACATATCTAACTCTACAACAAATTTTCCTGATATAAAATTTTGGGTATTCGCAAATGTTCTAGAATTAACTGAGGGCTGGTCTTATCTATTTAACAATTCAAATATAAAGCATAGAATTGATGAAGTTTTTATAGCTAGGAAAGGCAAAAGAAAAGATAAGGAAAATAGACCACAAAAATCAGAATTGATAAGGTTTAGAGATGGCATTAAAAATTTCTTAATCTCTTATAAATATTGATTCATAATTTCATTTCAATATGTTATAAAAATTGAATGATAGAAAATATTTTAAATAATATAGATAAAAATTTTTATATCTCTACAAATAAAAACATTATTATAATCAATACCGATATGTTTGATGACCTTGGCCTTAGGAATATAAGAGATAATTCTATAGATGCTATTATTACCGATTTTCCATACGGAACTCTTAATAAACGTAATGGTTGGGATAGGATAATTGATTTTGAATTATTTTGGAGTGAATCAAAAAGAATTGGTAAAACAAATATGCCCACAATTTCAACCGCTCAGATGCCTTTTACTTCTGCATTAGTATCCTCTAATTATAATGATTTTAAATACACTTTAGTTTGGGAAAAATCAAAAGCTACAGGATATTTGAACGCAAAAAAACAACCAATGAGGGCTCATGAAGACATTGTTGTTTTTTATAAGAAACAAGCTACTTATAATCCCCAAATGACACAAGGTAATCCGTATAATAAGGGTTCAGCTGTAAGAGATACTATGGCATATGGCAAGCAAGAAAAAGAAGTTTTAGTTAAAAATGATACAGGATTAAGATACCCTAGATCAGTTCAATACTTTGTAACCGCGGAGAACGAAGGTAAGTATCATCCAACACAAAAGCCAATTGCTTTATTTGAATGGTTAATAAAAACCTATTCAAATGAAGATGAAATAGTTCTCGATCCCTGTCTTGGCTCCGGAACAACTGCAATTTCTGCCTTGCATACAGGAAGAAAATTTATAGGTTTCGAAAGAGAAAAAAATTATTTTGAAATGGCTGTAAAGCGAATTCAGAAAGAGGAAATAAATCAGCATTAGTTTATAATTTTTTACTAATTTTATAAATAATTTATAATATTACTTTTAAATTCTTTAGGATCTCTTATCTAACTTATAACAAAAATTTAAAAATATTGTTTATTGTTTCAAGGTTTAATTAGCTGTATTACTTAATATTATCAAATTGTTTTAAATGCGATGCTATAATAATTAAATATGGCTTTACCAAAATTTAATGAAACATTATTACCTTTATTAGATCTACTTAAAGATGGTCGAATTTTAACTACTGGCGAACTTGCGAGATTACTTTTGGAAAAAAATTATTTTTCTCTTAATAATGAAGAACTAAATCAAAAACTAGAGTCTGGAGGTAATACTTTTATAAATAGGGTTGCTTGGGGAAAGCTATATCTAAAAAAAGCAGGGTTCATTGAACAACCACAAAAAGGAACAGTAAAAATTTCTGAAACTGGTCTGAGATTATTAAATTCCGGTATTAATACAATTTCAGGTTCTGAAATTAGAAAAATTATTAATTTAAAAAATAATGGAGGTGTAGAAGTGTCAACAGATTTAATAGAGGATGAAGAAAAAGCGTTGAGCTCATACTCCCCAGAAGATCTTATTAATTTAGGATTCAAATCATTAAAAAATAAGTTAAAAGAAGATTTAAAGGAAAAATTAACAAAAGTTGATCCTTATTACTTTGAGAAAATAATATTAAAATTACTAAAACAAATGGGTTACGGAGAATTTGAAACTACTCCAAAATCAAATGATGGCGGGATTGACGGAATAATTAGCCAGGATCCTCTAGGTCTAGATAAGGTATATATTCAGGCAAAGAGGTTTAATAAATCTCAAGTAAGGGAGTTAGAGATAAGAAACTTTATTGGAGCGATGAGTAGTGATGTTGAAAAAGGAATTTTTGTCACAACATCTACATTTGAAAAATCTGCAATAGAAAAAGCACAAAATGACAATCATAAAATTGTACTTATTGACGGAAACCAATTAATAGAACTTATGATCAAATATAATATAGGAACACAAATAGTTAAAACTATAGAATTTAAACAAATAGATGAAGATTTTTTTGAACAATTCTAACTTTAACAAAATAAAATTATTAACAAAAAAAATATAAATACACTCAAATTTGTTAAGTCTAAATAAAAAAAGTTCTCAAATCTTCACAAATCTCACACCTATATATCTATATAAAAACGTAACCTAGTTCATCAAATTTTTATATTCTACAATCTAAAATTATCAAACAAATAATGATAAAATACCCTATATGAAAGGGACAATTATTCTAACATCCATTGGAACTTCAACTGAAAGCTGCCGCCATAAAATTTCAGAAATTTTACCTTCCCTTAAAAACAAAAACGCTGTTTTA
>Ga0172372_10008429_pt1 | contig 13587 bp, 9 predicted proteins | sample LakKiv5m_2_FD_114544 | JGI IMG/M metagenome (GOLD analysis project Ga0172372, IMG submission 114544) | Freshwater microbial communities from Kabuno Bay, South-Kivu, Congo - kab_092012_9.5m | ecosystem: Environmental > Aquatic > Freshwater > Lake | place: Democratic Republic of the Congo...
GTCAGGACGCTCTGTCTGCGTCCGGATTTCACCGGAAGGAATCCCCCGAAATAAAACTCGTGCAGCGGCAACCCCGAACCGACCAGCGCGGGGAGGATCGAAGTCGGGCCCGGCAGGACGGTGAACTCCAGTCCGCGCTCGAGGCAGGCGCGCACCACGCGGAAGCCCGGATCGGAGATGCCCGGCGTCCCGGCGTCGGTCAGCAGCGCGATGTTTTCCCCCGCGGCGAGGCGTTGCGCGAGTTCCTCCGCGCGCCGCGCTTCGTTGTGTTCGTGCAGGCTGAGGAGCGGACGGCTGATGCCGTGGTGCTTGAGCAGCACGGACGCGTGGCGTGTGTCCTCGGCGGCGACGACATCCGCCTCGCGCAGGATGCGCAGGGCCCGCAGGGTGATGTCCTCGAGGTTCCCGACGGGAGTGGGGACGAGGGTGAGCAAGCGGCTAGAATCCCTCGCTCAAACGGCTGGCCAGCCTGACCGCCGCGTCGGCGAAGGCCAGCGGGAGCGCCTGCTGTTCGTCGGTCTGCAGGTCGGGCGTGACGAAGAAACTGGTGCGGCCGTTGACGGCGCCGGCCATGAGTTGTTTGCCGGTGGAATTTTCCACGACCTCGTATTGCACGACGGTGACGAGTTCGTATTCGCTGGTGGCGAGGACGTTGCCGCGCACGGATCGCGCCGGGCGGCGGTTGGCGGCGACCAAGGTGGTGTAGACGGTGGCGTCGGCGTTGCGCTCGGCGCCGATGGTGTAGGTGCCGTCGGTCTGCAGGGCTTTGATGAGTGTGTCGGCCAGCAGGCCCTCGACGTTGGGTTCGAGGGTTTTGTTTTTCGACACCGGCAGGGCGAGGGTCTGGATGCCGCGCATCATGCTCGGGCGCGCGTCGCCGAGCGTGTAGGCGCAGCCCGCGAGGGAGAGCGCGGCGGCCGCGGCGGCGAGGAGGAGGGGTTTCATCATTCGACGGGGAGGTCGGGTTCGACCGCCGGGAGGTTGACGGCTTCGGGACCGACCGGGCGCACGTCGCGCGCGGAGGTGCGCAGGCGCGGGCGCGGCGGAAGCAGTTCCTCGGGCACAACGGCCGCGACCGGCGGCCCGGCATAATTGCTGAGGGCCGAAGTTTCGACCTGGTTCTGCAGGCGGCGGCGCATGGCGGCGCGCTCGCCGGTCTCGGCGCGTTCGGGACCGGACCGCAGTTCGTCGTCGCCCACGCTGGCGCGGATTTCCTCGATCCGGTCGTTGGCCAGTTTGGCGTCGTCCGTGCCCGGTTGGCGCCGCACGAGGTCCGCGTAGTAGATGACGGCGGCGCGGTAATTGTTGTTGCGGTCGTAAAATTGCGCGATGGACATGAGGTCGCCGGCTTCGCGCCCTGTCATGCGGTCGAGGTTGTCGCGCGCCTGGGCGGCCTTCTCGCTGTTCGGGTATTCCATGAGGAATTCCTCGAAGGTGTTTTTCGCGTCGATGGCCGCGGAAAGGTCCTGCGAGCGGCCCATGGCTTCGGTCAGCTGCACGTAGCCGATCTGGTAAAGCGCGTCGTCCGCGTAGTCGCTCGCGGGGTAGCGGTCGAGGAGCATCTGGTAGGCTTTGATGGCCTCGGCGTAGTTGCGGCGGTTCTCGAAGGACTGGCCGAGTTTGAACTGCGCTTCGGGGGCGAATCTGGCAAACGGGGCGCTGGCCAGGAGGGAATTGTACATCTCGGCGGCCCGCTCGTAGCGGCGGCGGTCGAGGAAACCGTCGGCGATGGCCAACTGCGCGGCGAGCGCGCGGTCGAATTCGCGCGATTGCGGATAGTCGTCGACCAGCTTCTGGTAAGCCTCGAACGCGCGTCCGGGGTTGCCGGACTGGTCGACCAGCTCGGCAAGCCGGAATTGGGCCGCCGGGGCCGACCGGGAGACGGGGAAGCGGCGGACGATGTCGCGGTAGACCGCGGCGGCGCGGTTGTAGTTGCCGGCGCCCTCCAGGGCAGCCGCTTCCTGCATGAGGGCGGCGGCTTCGGCGTCGTTGGCCGGAGCGGTCGAGGGCAGCTGGGCGAAAGCCGTTCCGGCGGCGAGGAGCAGGCAGACGGAAAACAGGCATCCGCGGTGGACGCGAATTCGGGACATCAGTCGGCCGAAAGTAGGAAGCGGCCCGCGGGGCGTCAAGCCGTGAAGCGGCCGGCGCCGCTCTCTAGTAGCGGCGCCAGAGCGCGGGGATGAACAGAGCCAGCATGGCCAAGATTTCCAGACGGCCCATGATCATGAGGAGGGACAGAAAAAGATGGGTGAATGCTCCCAGGCCGGCATAGGTGCACATCGGGCCCACCGCGCCGAGTCCGGGACCGGCGTTGAAAAGGGTGCCGATGACGGCGCCGAAGCTGCTGATCAGGTCGAGGCCGGGTTCGAGCACGGCCACGGCCAGCGAGCCAAGCGCGACGATGAATCCAACGAGGGCGAGGAAAAATCCGACCTCGGCCAGATAGTTGTCGGCCAGGGGCACGCCGTTGATGCGCACCGGCACGATTTGCGTCGGGCGGAAGATGTGGATCATCTGGCGGTGGAAGTTTTTGAAGAACACGAGCAACCGGCTGACCTTGATGCCGCCGGCTGTGGAACCGGCGCAGCCGCCGATGAACATCACAGCGACGATGAGGATGCGCGCGAAATCGGACCAACGATCGTAGTCGCTCGTGACAAAACCGGTCGTGGTGCTGATCGAAACCACCTGGAAAGCGGCGTTCCGCACGGCGGTGGCGAAGTCGGGTGCTTGCGCGGTGTAGAGCAGGCTGGCGGTCACGGCCGCGATAACCACACCGAGCAGCACGAGGTAGAAGCGCGTTTCCTCGTCCTGTTTCCACTTGCTCCAGCGCCGCGCCAGCAGCCACGCGTAAAGCATGAAGCTGATGGCGCCGAGGAGCATGAAGACGATAATCCACCACTCGATGGCGGGGCTCCGGTAGAAGCCGATGCTGGCGTTCTTCGTGCTGAAACCGCCGGTCGAGACGATGGCAAATGTATGACACACAGCATCGAAAACCGGCATGCCCAGCACAAGCAGCCCGACCAGGCACACAGCGGAGAGACCGAGATAAATCTGCCAGAGACGGATAGCGGTGTCGCGCATGCGGGCGGCGAAGCCTTCGCCGAGTTTTCCCGACGACTCGCGGCGGAAGAGCGACTTCGACCCGCCGCCGGCCATGGAGAGCACGGCGACGAAAAGCACGAGGATTCCCATGCCGCCCAGCCATTGCGTGGTGGCGCGCCACAGCAGCAGGCCGCGCGGCCACGCTTCCACGTCGGCGATGGCGCTGGCCCCGGTGGTGGTGAAGCCCGAGGCCGACTCGAAAATCGCGGCGGCCGGATCGAGGGACGGTGTCGACAGCACGTAAGGCAGCGCGCCGAACAACGTGCTCAGGGTCCACCCCAATCCGACAATGACGATGGCCTCGCGGCGGAGGATTTCGCGCGAGGAGCCGCGTCCGAACCAGCGCAGCAGGCCGCCCGCCGCGGCGGTCAGGAGCGCGGAAAACCCGAGCGCGCGGTCCGCCGCGAATTCCGGTTCCTGGTCGTAGACCGCGTAAGCGAGGCAACCGACCATCGACACGGCCACGAGCAGAAGCAGGAGGCCGAGGAAGCGGCAAAGCTGGCGGTAATCCATGGGCCGTTCAGGCGAGGAGCTTGAGCAGCGCGGCTTTGGCGTCGGGCGCGACGATGGCCACCACGGTGTCGCCGGCCTCGATCTTGTCCTCGGCCGCGGGGACGGACGCCTGGTTGCGGTGCTGCAGGGCGATGAGGCCGCTGGCCGCCGGCCAGGTGGTTTCGGCGAGGGTGCGGCCGGCGGCGGGGCTGTTTTGCGCGACCGGGACGGAGATGATTTCGATGCCGCCGGGCAGGGTGCGCAGGACGGTGGCTTCGTCGGCGGTGACGAAGCGCGAGAGTTCGCGGGCCACCGCGACTCGCGGGCTCACGGCGTCGAGGATGCCGAGCTGCGCGCCGGAACGCTGGATGGCGCTGGCGTAGTCGGCGCGGTGGATGAGCGTGAGGCAGGCTTTGGCGCCGAGGTCGCGGGCCTGCAGACAGGCCATGACGTTGTCTTCGTCGTCGTGGGTGGCGGCCACGAAGAAATCGGCTTCGCCGACGCGTTCCTCTTTCAATTCCTGCAGCGACGTCGCATCGGCATTGATGATCGTGCAGTTTTGCAGTTGCTGGCCGAGCATTTCGCAGAGGCGCCGGTCTTTTTCCATGATGCGCGTGCGGAAGTTGCCGCCTTCGAGGGCCTGGGCGAGAGCGAAGCCGTAATCGTCGCCGCCGAAGATGACGACATTCAGCTCGTCGTGCTGGCCCGCCGCGGTGTGGAGTTTGCGCAGTCCTTCGGCGAGGCGGCGCGGGTGGCCGTAGATGGTGACGAGGTCGCCGGCCTCGAGGGCGTCGTTGGCGTGCGGCACGATGAGGTTGCCGCGGCGGAGGATGGCGCCGATGCGCACGCGGGCGGGCAGGCCGAGTTCGCGCAGCGGGATGGCCAGCGCCGGGCTGCCGGGTTCGAGGCGGATCTGCTGCAGTTCGATGCGTCCGCGCGCGATTTCCTCGACGACGAGGCAATCGGGGTTGCGGATGGATTTGGCCAGCTCGACGGCGGCGAGGCGCGCGGGGCTGAAGAGGTAGTCGACGCGGAATTGACCGGCGTAGTCGTAGAGCCATTGCTCGCGCTGCAGGGCCAGGCTGGTGCGGGCGATGCTGCGGCGCGCGCCGAGGGACTTGCCGACCGAGGTGCTGACCAGGTTGGTGTGGTCGTGGCTGGTCAGCGCGAAAAGGACGTCGCACTTGGCGATGCCGGCGTCCTCGAGAACCTCCACGCTCGCGCCGCTGCCGTGGATGACGCGGCTGTCGAGCTGCTCGTTGAGTTCGGCCGCGAGTTTTTCGTCCTGCTCGATGACGCAGATGGAATGTTCCTCGTCGGAGAGGGTGCGGGCCATGTGCAGACCGATGGCGCCGGCGCCAACAATGATGATGTTCATGCTGCGGACGTATGGTGCGGGCCGGAGGGGCGGTGGGGGCAAGCAAAAAGCGGGCGCGGCCGCTGCCGGCAGGTTGGCAAGGGGTGCGGCCCGTGGCAGATTGGCGCGGTGCAAACGAGTTTCCTGGTGCCGGCCTACAACGAGGAACTTCTCGTCGGGCGTGCGGTCGCATCGGTCCATCGCGCGGCCGGCGCCCGCGGGCTGGTCTCCTACGAGGTTGTGGTTTGCGACAACGGTTCGACGGACGCCACGGCCGCGGTCGCGCGGGCCGCGGGCGCGCGCGTGGTGCACGAGCCGCACCGGCAGATCGCGCGCTCGCGCAATGCCGCGGCCGCCGCTTCGACCGGTTCCTGGCTTATCTGGCTCGACGCCGACGCCATGCTCAGCGCGGAAGTTCTGGACGCCACGCTGTCCGCGCTCCACACCGGCCGCGTTTGCGGCGGCGGGGCACGGGTGGAGTTGGAAGGTGCGCCGCTCGACCGGGTCGCGCGGGGTGCGGTGCGCGGATGGAACTGGATCGCAGCCAACTTCCGCCTCGCCGCCGGTTCCTATTTCTACGCCCTGCGGGATGGATGGGCCGAGACGGGAGGATTCAACGAGGCGGTCTACGCGGGCGAGGAGATCGGTTTTTCCCGCACGCTGAAGCGGTGGGGGCGCGAGCGCGGACTGCGCTTCCATGTTCTCGAACACGCCGTGCCTTCCTCCGCGCGCAAAGTGAAGCAATTCACGGTTTGGCAAACCATGCGCCAAGTGGCCGTTTGCGCGTGGCCCGGCAACCTCGGACGGCGCGATCGCTGTGCGTTCTGGTATGAAAGGCCGGAGGAGTTGAGGGGGTGACAGTCGAGGGGCGAGACGATTTGTCTTCCCCCCCGACTCTCCACCCCGACCTCTCGACTTTCCCATGATCTACCTCGACAACAACGCGACCACGCCGGTCGATCCGCGCGTGCGGGAGGCCATGCTGCCTTTTCTCGGCGGAGAATTCGGCAACCCGTCGAGCCCGCATGCGGCCGGACGCGCGGCGCGCGAGGCGGTCGAGCGGGCGCGGGCCCAAGTCGCCGCGTTGCTCGGCGCGTCCGCGGAGTCGGTCATTTTCACCGGCGGCGGAACCGAATCGATCACCACCGCCATCCGCGGCGCCTTGGCCGCGCAACCGGGTAAGCGTCATATCGTCACGTCGTCGATCGAACACAGCGCGACGAAAAATTCGTGCGAGCAACTCGAGCGCGAAGGATACGAGGTGACGTGGCTGCGCGTGGACGCCGGCGGCCGCCCCGATCTGGCCGGGTATGCCGCGGCCCTGCGCGAGGACACGGCCCTGGTGTCGGTCATCTGGGCGAACAACGAAACCGGCGTGCTCTTTCCCGTGGAGGACATGGCGCGTCTCGCCGATGAACGGCGCATCGTGTTCCATGCCGATGCGGTGCAGGCCGCGGGGAAAATCCCGGTCGATCTGGCGCGGGTGCCCGTGCACTTGCTTTCGCTGGCCGCGCACAAATTCCACGGACCGCAAGGCGTCGGTGCTTTGTTCGTGCGATCCGGCCTCGGGTTGCCGCCTTTGTTGCGCGGGGGCGGACAGGAAGCCGGGCGCCGCGCCGGCACGGAGAATGTGCCGGGCCTGGTCGGGTTGGGCGTCGCGGCCGAATTGGCGGTGGCCGCGCTGCCGGTGGAAATGCCGCGCGTGGCGGCGCTGCGCGACGGTTTCGAGGCGGGCGTGCGCGCCCGTTTTCCGGAGGCGCGTTTCCACGGTGACCCGGCGCACCGTCTGCCCAACACGACGAATTTCGCGCTGCCGGGCTTCGAGGCGCAGGGCCTGCTGGCCGGGCTGGACCGGTTGGGGGTCGCTTGTTCCGTGGGGTCGGCCTGCACGAGCGGAGCCGTGGACGCGTCGCATGTTCTCCACGCCATGGGGGTGGGGGACGGCGAGGCGCGATCGAGCCTGCGCTTTTCCTTCAGCCGGATGAATACGTCAGACGAAGTGCCGGCCGCGCTGGAAGCGCTGGGGCAGGCGGCGGCGCGGTTGTGAGCTGCGGACGGGGACGTCCGGCCTCTGGGGGCGGCGGGTCGGGCTTGGGTCATTGACGGGCGGGGGCAATTCTGGGATTCTGGCAGACCTTTTTATGCGCCACACCCTGTCCGTTCTGGTGGAAAACCGCTTCGGCGTGCTGACCCGCGTGGCCGGCATGTTCAGCGGCCGCGGGTTCAACATCGACACGCTGAATGTCGCGCCGACCCTCGACGCCTCGATGTCGCGCATGACCATCGTGGTCCGCGGCGACGACAAGGTCCTTGAGCAGGTGGTCAAGCAGACCGAGAAGCTGGTCGATGTGATCAAGGTGGACGATTTCCGCGACGACGAATTCGTCGACCGCGAACTGGTGCTCATGCGGGTCGATGTGAACGAAAAAACGCGTTCCGAAGTCCTGCAGATCTGCGATGTTTTCCGCGCCAAGATCGTCGACGTGCGGCTCGACAAGCTGGTCATCGAGATCACCGGCAACGAGGGCAAGATCGCCAAGTTCATTTCCCTCATGGAGCATTTCGGCATCGCCGAGATGACGCGCACCGGCAAGGTAGCACTCTCCCGCACGGCCGACAGCGAATAGACTTTTCCCATGGCAGCAAAAATCCACACAGACAAAGACGCCGACCTCAAGCACCTCAAGGGCAAGACGGTGGCCGTCATCGGTTTCGGTTCGCAGGGCCACGCCCACGCCCTCAACCTCAAGGAAAGCGGCGTCAAGGTCATCATCGGCCTCTACCCCGGCAGCAAAAGCCGCGCGGTGGCGAAGAAGAAAGGTTTCCCGGTCCTCAATACCGCCGACGCGGTGAAAAAGGCCGACGTGATCATGGTCGCCGTGCCGGACACCAAGATCGCCGCGGTCTACGAGAAGGATATCGCCCCGCATCTCGCCAAGGGCAAAACCCTCCTCTTCAGCCACGGGTTCGCCATCCATTTCAAGACGGTCAAGCCGCCGAAAGACATCGACGTCATCATGGTGGCCCCCAAGGGGCCAGGCCACATCGTGCGCCGCCAGTTCACGGAGGGCAAAGGTGTCCCGACTCTCATCGCCGTCTACCAGAATCCCAGCAAACAGGCCAAAAAGACCGCGCTGGCCTGGGCCAAAGGCATCGGCGGCACGCGCGCCGGGGTCCTTGAAACCACCTTCAAGGAGGAGACCGAAACCGACCTCTTCGGCGAGCAGGCCGTGCTTTGCGGCGGCGCGTCCGCCTTGGTGCAGGCCGGATTCGAGACCCTCGTCGAGGCCGGCTACCAGCCCGAGATGGCTTACTTCGAATGCCTGCACGAGCTGAAACTCATCGTCGATCTGATGAATGAAGCCGGCATCGCGGGCATGCGTTTCAGCATTTCCGACACCGCCAAGTGGGGCGACGTCCTCGTCGGTCCGAAGATCATCGACGCCGGCGTGAAGAAGCGCATGAAGGGGGTCCTCAAGGATGTCCAGTCCGGCAAGTTTGCCCGCGAATGGATCGCCGAAGACAAGAAGGGCCGCAAGAAATACCACGCCCTCCTCAAGAAAGGCGAAAAGCACGGCATCGAGAAAACCGGAGCCCGTCTCCGTGGCCTCATGCCGTGGATCAAAAAGCGCAACCTCAAGGGCGCGCAGGCCTCTTACGCCTGACCGTCTTTCCTCCTTGAGACCCCGCGGCGCCGCCCGGCCCGCGGGGTTTTTCTTTGCTGATCCACTCTGCGTGCCCCGCGGTCGGCTCATAAGCTCGCGCCGGGGTTCGTCATCGTCTTAATCTCGGGCCCATGCCCGTTGCCACGCCCGAAAAGTCGGTCCGCCTTGGCGACCTCGACCAGTCGAAGTGCCAGACGCCGGAGAAATACCGGCAGAAGCTGAAGGACGGCCACCTGCGCCTGTTGCAACTGCAGCATGCCCTCAAGGATGCCAAGCGCAGCGTCATCATCGTTGTCGAGGGACCGGACGCTGCGGGCAAGGGCGGTGCCATCAAGCGTCTCGTCGAACGGCTCGATCCGCGCCATATCCGCGTCTATTCCACGATCAAGCCGACAGACGAGGAATACGCGCACCACTATTTGTGGCGCTTCTGGAACAAGCTGCCGCGCCGCGGGGAAATGGCCATCTTCGACCGCTCGTGGTATGGCCGCGTCCTGGTCGAGCGCGTCGAGGGGTTCTGCACGAAGGACGAGTGGCAGCGCGCTTACCGCGAACTCAACGAGTTCGAGCGCGTCCTCCACGACGACGGCGCGATCATCGTGAAGATGTGGCTGCACATCACCAAGGAAGAGCAGATGACGCGCTTCGAGAAGCGCGCCGGAGATCCGCTCAAGCACTGGAAAATCACCGACGAGGACTGGCGCAACCGCGACAAGTGGCAGGACTACATCGCGGCGGCGGAGGATATGTTCGCCAAGACCTCGCCGGACTTCGCGCCCTGGCAGGTCATCCCCGCCAACTACAAATGGTATGCGCGCGTCAAAGTCCTGCGCACCGTCTGTGACCGGGTGGGCGCCGCTCTCGGGATGAAGTGATGTCGCCCGGGCCGCGACCGACTCCCCGCTGGCAAACTCCGCCTACCCCCGTCCCCGCTCGAGGTGCAACCGGTGCAGCACGCGGTGCACCACCGGTGCGGCCAGGATGCCCACGCTCGAGACCACGATCAGCGTGCTGAACAAGGCGAAGAGCGAAGAAAACATCTTCAATTCATTGCTCGAACTGCGCTCGGTATACAGCGGGCCGGCCCCGCTCAGCAGCATGCTCGATTCGAGGAACGAATCGACGAAATCCAACTCCGAGATCAGCATGTAGCCGGCGGTGCCGATGGCCAGGGTGCCGGCCACCAAGCCGCCCACCAGCAGGGCCTGCCGCCCCATCCGGCCGAGAAACACGCCGTGCGTGGCCAGTGGTTCGGAATGGTGTTCCCAGCGCATGGTCCGGTCATTGTGTTGGGGCCGGCCGACAGGGGCCAAGACATTCCTCCCGACCGGTCGCCGTTTTCTGTTGCCGAGGTTTGAACAGAAAACTCAAACGAGTGTCCAAATCTACAGAGTAAAACCGGCCGCTCGGGGTGTCCGGTGCCTCCGGTAAAACCATGCGGCGCAACCTTGACTTTCGGAACAAAAAGAGGACATTTAGCCGTCCCCTGATGAAGTTCGCCCCGGCACTTTGGCGGCGTGTTTTAGTCGCCCTGACGGGCTGTCTCCTCCTGTCGGGGGGGCAGCCCCCGTCCGCGCGTGCCGAGGCCATGCTCCAGCTTTTCAACGTCTCGTGGTCCGAAGTGGCGCAGAAAATGCCCGAGCTGGCCGAAGCCGGCTACAATTCCCTCTGGCTGCCGCCCCCGGCCAAAGCTTCCGGCGGCCTCTCCGTCGGCTACGACCTGTGGGACCCGTTCGATCTCGGCGCCAAGGACCAGCGCGGCACCGTTCGCACCCGCTACGGCACCGAGGCCGAACTGCTCCACCTGATGGAGGTGGCGCACCGGTTCGGGATCCGCGTCTATTTCGACAACATCATGAACCACCGGGCTTTCGACGTGCCCGGCTACAACGAAAACACCCCGATCGGCGGCGAAGGCCAGACCGAACTTTACCCCGGCATGGTGCCGGAGGACTTCCACCTGCGCCGCACCGAAGACGGCTTCTACCGGAAGTGGGACAACACCCGCGACTGGGGCGACGCCTGGCAGGTGCAGAATCTGGGCCTGTCCGATCTCATCGACATCGCCCACGAGACGCCCAACGCGAACCACGGAACATCGGAAGGTTCCACCCATCCGAAATATTCATTCGTCCGCGACCTCGAGCGCCCCGGGCATTATGACAAAGACAAGGACGGCAACACCGCTTATTTCGGCGTTCTGCTCGACCAGGCCCGCGCGGAATTGGCCGCCGCCGGCACCAACCAGCCCACCTCCGAGCAGGTCCGGCTCAAGGCCCGCGGCTACATCCTGGCCAACCGCGGCGCTTTTGTGGAAGACGTCGGGGCTTACCTCATCCGCGCCGTGCGCTGGAAAATGGACCGCACCAAAGCCGACGGCCTCCGCCTCGACGCGGTCAAACACGTGCCGGATTACTTTTTCGGCCAGCAGGGCGGCGCCGACAAGGATACCAGCGATGCCGGCTACCTCGGCGGGGTCCAGCGGCAATTCAACCGCACCCGCGGTTTCAGCGACGCCAACCACCGGAACTCCGTTTTCGAGGACAAGGTGCCGCGCGACGACGCCATGGTCTTCGGCGAGCATCTCGGACAACCTCCGGGGTACGGCGGCTACTGGGACGCCGGCATGCGGTTGATCGACAACGACCTGCGCAGCAAGCTGAACGGCACCCTGGGGAATCCGGGCGGCACCCTGTTCGGCCTCGATTCGTCAGGGGCCGGCGGGTTCCCCCAAGGCTTGGGCGTGACCCACGCCAACAGCCACGACAGCGATTTCGCCGCGCTCAAGGAATGGCAGCACGCCTACTACATGACCCGCGAGGGTTTGGGGCTGATTTATTCCGACGGCTACAACAAGGCCGAGACGCTCGGCGAATCCGGCGGCGCCTTCCCGCGGCACGCCAACACCGCCTACCTCGGCCAGTTCGGCGATCCACGCATCCCGAACATCCTGAAAATCCACAACGACTTCGCCCGCGGCATCCAGGATGGGCGCTGGGGAGACGGTGACTTTGTCGCCTTCGAGCGCCGCGACAACCGCAACCCCGACGGCTCGACCCGCAGCGGCAATGCGGGTGACGAGATCACCATGGTCGTGATGATGAACGACAACACGGCGCAGGGCCAGTCGCGCAATTTCTCCCACAGTTTCGGCAACGGCGCCTACCTCTACCAATATGCGCGGGGCCCCGGCAGCATGGTAGGATTCTACAGCACCAATCTGGCCAGCGTCACCGTCCCGCCCGGCGGCTACTTCGTCTTCAGCTACCGCACCCCTGAACTCTCCACCCTCTGGCCCGCAGCCGCCATCAGCCTCTATCAGACCAACGCTGCCTCTGGCCGGCTCGAAGAGGTTCCCCGGGTCACTGTCACCCGCAAGGATGGACGGGATGGCGACCCCTCCTTCAACCCGGACGGTCTGCCCAATCGCGGTTTTCCGGCCAACACCACCCCGGTCCCTTACACCTACCAGACCACCGTGCCGGTGGTGAAGGGCGGTGCGCCGCTCACCATCCTTGCCCGCGCCGACGGTTCCGCGGAAAACATCCTCCTCAAACTCGATGGCGGCGTGAATCTCAACAGCAGCCGTCTCGGCACCGACCCCGCGTGGCGGGACAATCCGCCGGGGCTGCGCAGCGACACCTACCTCGGCTACGAACAACCGACCTTTGTCGACCGCCAGCACCCGGAAAAATTCGCGGCCAAAGACACCACCCGTTGCCAGATCGGTTCCCCGGGTGCCGAGACTTACGTCCGCACCGTCGGCGCGGGCGGCACGATCAACAACGGCCCGACCGCGGCCAACGATTACGGCACGGAGGGCGGCAACCAAGCCTCGTGGGTCTATCACGATCCGGCCGACACGGTCGGCGGCATTGCCAATCCGCCCAAGCAGTTCGACGAATCCGGTGCCAACATCGTCATCTGGGCCAAGAGCAACTCGGTCGGCGGCGGGTTCAAAGCCTTTGTCTACTACACGATCGACGGATCCTTCCCCGAGGGTGCCGGCGGGATCGGACGCGGCACGACCCGCGTGGCCGAGTTGAACTACCGGCACAACCAGACCGGTGACGACTGGTGGGCCTCGGCCAACATTCCCAAGCCCGCGGAGGGCACCGTTGTGACCTACAAGATCGGCTTCCACAAAAGCGGTGCGTCGTCGTGGTGGCCGGGCAGCGAATCCGCCGTCACCTACAAGAAGAAGATGCTCACCACTTTCCGCGTGGCCGACTTCAACCCCGCCACCGTGCAGCATTTCCCCCACAACGACTACGCCCGTGTGCCGACCCTGGGCCAACCTTACAGCAACTGGCCGTTCGCAATGCAAACCGGCCTCTCCGAGGGCTTCCACGTTCTTCGTGCCCGCGCCTTCCTCAACCGCGGCACCAATCAGGCGCCGCTTTACCAGACCTTCGTCCAGACTTTCTATTACGACGCCCAGACGCCCGAGGGCGAACTGGCCTTCCCTGCGACCAACGGGGAAACGGTGGGCGGTTCGGGCTACGAGATGGTCGTCCGCACGGACATGACCGTCGAGGAGGTCTGGTATTCCATCACCGATTCCGACAACGACAACGATGACGCGGTCACGCGCCGCCAGAACGGCAACGGCGCCGGCTTCGAGCCTTTTGTCGACGCCAACAACAACGGGGTGCGGGATGCCAACGAGGCCTTCACCGACCTCAACGGCAACGGGGTTTATGACACCACCTTGAATCCGACCTGGGCCCGCGCCACCGAGGTGACGCCCAGCCTCTCGATCAACAGCCCGCACCAGAAAGAATTCCGCTTCACCTACAACAACATCCCGGTTTCCGGCGCCGGCACGGTGAAAATCCGTCTCCTCGAAGCTTCCTCCTCCCGCAACCTCGCCCTCGGGGCCGCCGCCGCCCACGTGCGCGAGATCACGCGCACCGTCCAGACCCAAGGCAACGCGGAGCGCCTCCTCATCGCTTTCCCGGCCAA
>Ga0172372_10008431_pt1 | contig 13586 bp, 11 predicted proteins | sample LakKiv5m_2_FD_114544 | JGI IMG/M metagenome (GOLD analysis project Ga0172372, IMG submission 114544) | Freshwater microbial communities from Kabuno Bay, South-Kivu, Congo - kab_092012_9.5m | ecosystem: Environmental > Aquatic > Freshwater > Lake | place: Democratic Republic of the Congo...
ATGGCCGAACCGGTTTCGACCTGCGTCCAGGAAATGCGGCTGTTGTTCCCGGCGCAGTTGCCACGCTTGGTGACGAAGTTGTACACGCCACCCTTGCCCTGCTCGTCGCCCGCGTACCAGTTCTGCACGGTCGAGTAGCGCACGGTCGCGTTGGCGTGCGCGTAGATCTCCACCACCGCCGCGTGGAGCTGGTGCTCGTCGCGCATGGGCGCCGTGCAGCCCTCGAGGTAGTTCACTTCCGAGCCTTCTTCCGCCACGATCAGCGTGCGCTCGAACTGGCCCGTGCCGCCCTGGTTGATGCGGAAATATGTGCTCAGGTCCATCGGGCACTTCACGCCCTTGGGAATGTAGGCGAAGGAGCCGTCGCTGAACACCGCCGAATTGAGCGCGGCATAGAAGTTATCGTTCTGCGGCACCACGGAGCCGATGTACTTCTGCACGATCTCCGGGTGTTCCTGAATCGCCTCGCTGATCGAGCAGAAGATGATCCCCTTCTTGCCGAGGATCTCCTTGTGCGTGGTCATCACGGAGACGGAATCGAACACGGCGTCGATGGCGACGTTCGCCAGGCGCTTTTGCTCGTCGAGCGGAATACCCAGCTTCTCGAAAGTGGCCAGCAGCTCCGGGTCCACCTCGTCCATGCTGGTCTTCTTCGGCTTGGCCTTGGGCGCGGAGTAGTAGCTGAGGCCCTCGAAGTCGGGGCGCTCGTAATGCACCTTCGCCCAGGTGGGCTCTTCCATCTTCTGCCACGAGCGGAACGCCTTCAGGCGCCATTCGGTCATCCATTCCGGCTCGTTCTTCTTGGCGGAGATCGCGCGGACGATATCCTCGTTCAGCCCCGGCGGCATGGTGTCGGACTCGATCAGCGTTTCCCAGCCGTACTTGTACTTCTGATTCGCCGCTTCCGCCGCCGCGCGGTTGCTTTCTTCTACCCGGGACCCCTTGTATTTGGCGGTCTCAAGGCTATCGGTTGTGGTGGACACGCTTGCTGCCTCCGAATCGTGTGCATTTCTACGGGCGGATTGCGCCGCGGCTGCGGGCCCGTCCCTCCCGCGCAGCCAAGGTAACGGCGCGCCAGCGCGCGGTATTCCCGTCCCTCGCGCAAACCCTTATTGTAGCATACACTTGCGCACGATACAGCATTGCCGTCCAATGCGGTTTTCCCCGCGCCTGCCGGGCATGCTAAGGTGGAGCGATGAACTACCCTGCGAACGTGCTTATCACCAACGACGATGGCATTGATGCGCCCGGCATCCGGGCGCTGGAAAAAGTCGTCGCCGCCATGGGCATTCCCTATGTCGTTGTCGCACCGGCCGACGCGCATTCGGGCTGCAGTCATCGTATCAATATGGACCACCCCTTCCGCGTAGAGCAGCGCGCCGAGAACGCTTTCGCGGTGCACAGCACCCCGGCCGACTGCGTACGCGTGGCGCTGCATCGGATGGACGCACCCCCGGCCATGGTGCTTTCCGGCATCAATGCGGGCGGCAACATGGGGCACGATGTATACTTGTCGGGCACCGTGGCGGCCGCGCGCGAAGCGGCTTTTCATGGTCTGCCCGCCATCGCCATTTCACAGTACATCAGCCCGGCCGTACACCTGGACAAAGAGCGCATCTACCGCGATACCCGACGGATTCTGGAGCATTTGTTTCTGGAAACCCACGAACACGGAGTGTTCTGGAACGTGAATTTTCCCGATCCCGCTCCCGGCGCGCCGCCCCCTGAAATGATACGTTGCGAGCGGTGCATCCGCGCGCTGCCCACCCACTACCAAGTGAGCGACGCGGGCTACGCCTACGAGCGCGGCCGGTATCACGAGCGCCCCCGTACCCCCGGTACCGATTTGGATGTCTGTCTGGGCGGGGCCATCGCGGTGACCCGGATGAGGCTCTAACCCCAGCGGACGAATTGTTGACTAACAAGAGCCAAAGTTGCACAAATTGCCCTTGACATCCCGCGGTGTTTGGCGTACCTTGAAACTAGTGGTTGTGGTGGTTCACGGCTTCGTCTTAATTGTTGGAAAAGGAAACGGGTCATGAAAAAACAAGGCTTTACACTTATCGAGTTGCTGGTGGTCATCGCCATCATCGGCATTCTGGCGGCGATTCTGCTGCCAGCGCTGTCGCGCGCCCGCGAGGCAGCACGCCGGGCGAGCTGCCAGAACAACCTGAAGCAGTGGGGCTTGGTGTTCAAGATGTACTCCAACGAATCCCGCGGCGAGAAACTGCCCCCGGTGCAGATCGGCATTTTCGGCCCGAATTCGGTATCCGGCGAACAGGGTATCGCGCTGGATTTCGGGCCGACGGCACCGACGCTGTACCCCGAGTACCTGACCGACCCCTTCGTGGTGGTCTGCCCCTCGGACACGCAGGATGATTTCGAAGATCGCATCTACGTGAATTCCAGCGGCGGCACGGGTAATGACCCCGGCAGCGTGCTATGCTTTGCGGAGTATGACTCGAACGGCAGCTCGTGCATGCGCAACATCGACGTGAGCTATACCTACACGGGCTTCGTGTTCGACCTGCTGGCCGATGACGACGGCACGAAGGACCTTTCGGTGCTTGCCGCGGGTATTAACCCGCTGTTGGGTGCCTCCGAACAACTCGATCCGACCAAGATCGGGCCGACGCAGTTTGTGGAATTCACCGAAGCGATCATTATCGACGGTCTGCCGCTCGCGCTTGCCGGCGGCACGCTGCTGAATCAGCACGTCGATAGTGACAAGGAAGTCGCGGATGGCTTTGGCAACGGCGGCTCGGGCGTTCCGGACGGCCGCACGACGGTCTACCGCCTGCGCGAGGGTATTGAGCGCTTCCTGATCACCGACATCAATAACCCAGGCGCGAGCGCGAAGGCGCAGAGCGAAATCTACATCATGTACGATTACCTGACCACCAAGATCGAGGATTATAACCACATTCCGGGGGGCACGAACATCCTTTACCTGGACGGCCATGTGAAGTTCGTGAAGTACAAGGAACAGCAGCCGGCGACCGAGAACGTGGCGCGTATTTCGAGCCCGCTCGCGGGCGTGTAAGCCAAGCCTAAAGCGGCGTTTCAGCGCCCCGGCCGGGAAACGGGCCGGGGCGCTTGCCTTTTCGGGCGCACTCGCCCCACGGAAACCCTTGACAGATTCCACCCCTTGGCCTATCGTGGCGGCTACGGGGCCGCGCGGTGTGTCGCGGCGGGGCATCCGGCATATCCGAGGGACTAATCTGGAAAGGGACGGGAACAATGAGGAAACAAGGCTTTACCCTGATCGAGCTGCTGGTGGTGATCGCCATCATCGGCATCCTGGCGGCGATCCTGCTGCCGGCGCTGGCACGGGCGCGCGAGGCGGCGCGGCGTTCGAGCTGCCAGAACAATCTGAAGCAGTGGGGCCTGGTGTACAAAATGTATGCCAACGAGTCGCGCGGGGAGCGTTACCCCCCGACGCTGGTGCAGTTTGACGCCGTCGAGATTAATTGCGAGGATCCCCTGTTGCCGGAGGACGGCACCGGCGACCAGATCGCAGCTGCGGCCGATATGCGCACGCTGTACCCCGAATACATTTCGGACCCCAACATTCTCATCTGCCCGTCGGATTCCGATCCATCCGACTACACGCTGGAGGCCACGGGTAATCCTGGATTGCATATACCCTGCCGACAGGGCAGCTTGGGGCTTACGGCTGCCGATGACAGCTACATCTATCTCGGGTATGTGCTGGACAAGACCGGCCCGGAGGATCCCACGTTCGACACGGGCACGCTGAGTGTGTTCTTTCCGGGCCTCGGTTCCGCCGATGGCAATGCACAGATTGGCGCGGCGATTTTAGGCGTGCTGCTGCGTGCTGGCGGTCTCCTGGGCGATCCGGTCCCCTCGGCGAATCACGATGACGTAAGCGCCAGCACGCTCAATACCGTCAAGGGGCTGATGGGTGTTCCGGCAACGACGCAACTTGGCAACGGCGACAGCGGCGAAGTCTACCGCCTGCGCGAAGGTATCGAGCGATTCCTGATTACCGACATCAACAACCCCGGCGCCAGCGCCAGGGCGCAGAGTTCCATCTGGATCATGGGCGACGTGCTGTCGACGACCGTGCAGGATTACAATCACATCCCCGGCGGCTCGAACATCCTGTTCCTCGACGGCCACGTGTCCTTCATTCGCTACGGCGAAGCCGACGGCGAGGAGCCCGTGAATGGACCCGTCGCCATCATCACCGGCGTGATTATCGAAGGCTAACCGCAGGCGATAACGAAACGCTCCAACGCCCCGGAGGCACGTGCCTCCGGGGCGTTTGGCGTTATACGCTACAAATCTTAATCGCCTCGGCGAGGGACTTCATGGGGTCGTCGCTGGCGGGGATGAATTCCTGGGCGAGCCAGCCGGTGTAGCCGGTGGCGGCGATGGCCTGGCAGATGCGCGGGTAGAAGAGTTCCTGCGTGGTGTCGATTTCGTGGCGGCCGGGCACGCCGCCGGTGTGGTAGTGGTCGATCGCGGCGTGGTGTTCTTCGATGGTGGCGATCACGTCTCCCTCCATAATCTGCATGTGGTAGATGTCGTAGAGCAGGCGGAAGCGGTCCGACGCGACGCGCTGCACCAGCTCGGCACCCCAGGCGGTGTGGTCGCACATGTAATCTTTATGGTCGCGCTTGGAATTGAGCAGCTCCATGACGATGGTGACGCCGAGGCTTTCGGCCAGCGGCATGATACGGCGCAGGCCGCGCGCGCAGTGGCGCATGCCTTCACTGTCGCTCATCCCTGCGCGGTTGCCGCTGAACACGATCATGCGCTTCACCCCGGCTTCGGCGATCTGCGGCAGCAGGACTTCGGATTTCGCGACGAGGTCGTCGTGCAGGGACGGGTCGTTCCAGCCTTTGGGGATGCCTCCCGGGCCGTTGGCGAGGCTGCACTCCAGCCCGGTGCCTGCCAGCTTGGGCACATCCGCGACATCGAGTAGGTCGATGCCTTGCAGGCCGATGGCCGGGCCGGCGGCGGCCAGCTCTTCAATGCTCATTTTTCCGTAGCACCACTTGCAGGCGGAATGCTTGTACGCCGCAGCCGAGGGCGGCGTCGCGGCGGCTGCTTCGGGCTCTTCGGCGCCCGCGGTCAGCGTGGCGGCGCCCGCGGCCAGCGCGCCCAGCGCGGCGCGGCGCGTCAGTGGTTGCTGCTCGATCATGATGGGTGCTCCCTTGGTGTTCAGCGCGTGGAAACGCGTACCGGGCCGGTCACCGGCAGGGCCATGTCGGCGCTGTCGGTCAGGTTGCAGTAGGGATCCGCGTGGCGGCCGTACCAGATGTGCGGCTGCTCGGGAACGTTCTGCACCCACAGCAGCACCGCGTCGGGATTCTCCGGGTCCAGTTCCTGCTTGAACATCTCCAGCGCCTCTTCGCCGTCGGGACCGGATGCGATGCTGAAGCCGGAGAGGCGGCCTTCGTGGCGCAGCGCGCCGTTCGCGCCGGTCAGCCGCACGCGGATGCAGTGGCCGAAGGGGGAATCCACGCGCTCGGCAGAGGCGATACGTGGTCCCGCGGTAACCGTGCCACCGAACAGATCGCGCTCGGCCAGATTGGCCAGGCGCGCGCCGAGGCGGATCAGCCCCGGCGTGCCGATATGGATCAGGTCGTCGAGATCGAGATCGACCGACGCCACGACGCCCGTGTGCGGGATGCTCTCCGACGCAAGTTGCAGCGTCTGGATGGCGTCCCAGTGCGGCCGCGGCATGGGCTGGAGGAAGCGCCCGATCTGCACCGAGTAGAACGGCATGTCGGGTCCGCCGAAATCGTCGCGCATGGCCTGCACGAGCGCGGCGAATTTCTCGGCGAACACCGGCGCGGCCTCGGGGTTGGCGTCGGATTCGCCTTGGTACCAGAGCACGCCGCGCACCTTGCCGCCCGCCGCAGCCACTTGCGCCAGCATCGAGCCGTAGAGCGACTCGCCGCCTTTGTCTTTCAGGGCCGGATCCCACTGCGCCATCGAGGTGCCGCCATGGGCCGCCGCGATGAGCCCCACCGGGCGGCCGGTGCGCTGCACCATTTCGATGCCGAAAGACAGGCCCAGGCCCGCCCCCTTGCTCGCGCCATAGGCCGAAGTAATCGCTGCCTGCCGGGCTTCGTCGGATTCGAAGGTGCCATGCACGGGATCCGGCGATTCTTGGAGAATGTGCAGCGGGTCCCGCGCGAGGCACCATTCGTGGTTCATGCGCAGCAGGTTCACCTTCGGGTGCGGCGCGGGCAAGCCCTTCATGTTGCCCACGCCCTGCATGTTCGATTGACCGGCCAGCACCCACAAATCGCCCGCGAGCACGTTGGAAACCGACGCGGTATCCTCCGGCGCGCCGGCCGAACGCACAGCAATGGTGTAAGGCCCGCCCGCCTGGAGCGTCAGGTCGCCCGCGTACGCGCCGCCCGCGGCGGTGGCCAGCGGCTGCCAGGATTCCTGCGAGCCGCCGGTATCGGCGGCGTTGACCAGCACTTCGACCGCGCCATCCGGCGCAGATCCTGAGAGAGAGACGACGGCCGCGCCTTCGTCGTTCACCTGCACCACCTGGAAGGGCGCGAGGCCCTCCAGCGTGATGCCAAAGGCGGCCATCGGGGTTAAGGCAAGCAGCAGCGCCAGACCGGTACGGACAAGCATGAGAATCCCTCCCTCGCGATTCGCGGTTGTCCGCCTATTGTGGCGAAGGGGGAGGAAGCCGTCAAGGGTGGCTATTTGTCCGTGAGGCCGCGGAGGAATTCGCGCAGCTCGTCGATAAGCTGCTGGCGGACGCGGTAGACGCCCTCGCGCCCGGCCACCGACGCGAAGCGCTGGAGCGGCTCGTCTGGCGTTACGGCGCCGATGCTCAACGGACCCGCCGTGGAGGCGGTACCGTCGGCGTTCACCATGCCGACCTCGAAAGTCAGCACGGGCGCGTCGAGTCCCTGGCTTCCGGCGGGGTCGGCCGCCTCGGGCTCGTTTCGCGTAGAGACGAGTTTGGCGAGCGTGTCGACGAGGCGCTCGATCTCGCCCTGGCTGGCCAGCGCCTTGTCGGCGGGCTGCTCCACCACCCACAGGCCGTGCGCCTTTTTGAATGCGTAGGCCGTGCCCTCGAGATTCAGATGCAGCGAGACGGCCTCGGCGGGGTTGAATCGCAGGAGGAACCGCGAGCGGAAATAAAGGCGGCTGGCGAGCAGCGGCTCGGCAACAGCGCGGTCAATCTCGAACACCGGCCCGAGGTCCTGCTTGGCGAGATACAGTTCGGCATTCGTCGGGTGCGGCTTGAGCAGGATCACCGCCGGTTCGCCCTCGGTTTTCGGATGCAGCGTGATGCGGCGCTCGGGCGCGTCGAGCCCGTACTGCGCCGGCTCGCCCTCGAGGAACTCGATGCCGCGCGCGTTCTTCAGCGCGCCGATGTAGGCCGACACGGCGTTGTAGTCGGTGATGAAGCTCGTCTCGTTCTCGATCTGCCAGCCGCCCTCGGGCGTGTCGACGATCGAGAAGCTGTCGCCGGGGCCCTCGATATCGATGCGGCCGAACTCGAGCGCCTGGCGCGTGAGCAGGCGGCGCTCTTGGAAATCCGAAGGCGTGCGGGGAAACAGCGTGATGAGGTGCGCGTCGATCACGAACAGGCCTTCGCGATCGGCGCGCCGCACGAACACGCCGCCGTTCTCTTCGGTCACGTGGCCGAAGAGGAAAGTCTGCGCCTTGCCCCCGGCGTCGTCGGTGAGGGTAATGCGGTAGCTCGCGGGCTGCAGGCCGTAGTCGGAGAGATTCTCGGGATTGTCCACGAAATTACGGCCCACAGCGAACTGCAATTCCTTGACCAGTCCGTCAACCACCTCCTGATTCGCGAGCGTGGTCCACGGCGCTTCCATGCGCCAGACATCCGAGGCCGATGCGCGTGAAGCGATAATGGGCGGTGACTCCTCCCCAATAGCTGGAGCGTTCTCCAGCACGGGCGCGGGCTCTTGCGATTCCGCATGCTGGCCGGTCCAGATGTGCGCGAATTCGAAACGCACGATGCCCGCCTCGCGGTCGTCCACGGTGAACCGGTTGCGCAGTTCCTCGAGCGGACGGTTCAGCTCGAAGAACTGATCCTTGTGGATGAGCATCAGGCGGTCGCCGTTCAGCAGGGCGTAGCGGAATTCCTGCGTGGGCTCGAGCGCGCCGAAGCGGAACTCGATGGCCTCGCCCGCGGCGGTGGCCTTGAACACGAGCGCGGGCACGTCAAGGCCGTAATCGGACAGCTCGAGCCCGGCGGTGTCGAGCGCGCGCTGCTGGTTCAGGGCCGCCAGGTTGATCGCCACGCGATCCCACAGCGGGCCGAAGGGCGCGATGGTGGGGTTGGGCTCGCGGATGGTCCACGCGCCGCCGGGTTCGCGCGATGCGGCGCTCGCCGCTTCGCCGATGCGCTCGATGGAAATATCGGTGACGGCTTCCGGCTCGAAGGTGAACAGCCGCTTTGCCTGCTGCTGCTCGACCACTTCGACCACGCGCATCCACTGCATGCCGAAATAGCCGGCCGTGAGCAGGAGTAGCGCGGCGAAAAGGCCGAGGGTCGTGCGCCAATTCATTGACGGCGGTTCCGGAGCAGGTACACCGCCAGCCCGGCGGCGGCGAAGAGCTGCATGCTCATCAGGCACGACACCCACAGCACGACGCGCGCCTGCGATTCGCTCAGGATGAGCGGCGGATCGCTGATGCCCGACGGGCGGATGGCGATCAGGTCTTCGGATTCACTGAGCCACGCGAAGGCGTTCAGCAGAAAATTGATGTTGCCCGGCATGGTGACCTGCCCGTTCGCGGCGAAGGAGGAATTGCCGATGACGACGACGCGTGCGTCTTTCGGGCGGCCATCGTCCACTTTCGACGCGCGCTCGCGCGCGGCCACGGCGGCCAGCGGCAGGGGGCCCTTCGCCTCGTCCGCGTCGATAGCGGCGGTGCCGTCCTTCTGCAATTCCACCAGGCGCGTTTCACCCCACACCGCGGGCAGCGTGCGCACGAGCTCGATAGCGGCGACCCCTGCGGGCTTCTCGTCCGCAACGGACACCGACCGGCTGGCCTGCCACAGCATGACCTGATCGAAGCCGCGGGTAATGGGATGCTCGGCATGGTAGGAGCCGCGGTAGGAGGGCGGCACTTCGTCGATGTCGAGGTAGGGCGTCTGGTCGAAATCGAGCGTGGTCTCGAAGCGGTTCTCTCCCTGCTCGGACAACACCAGGTCGCTGCCGATGTCGATGCCGAAGCGCTCGCTCAGCCACGGGCGCAGGAACTCGCGCTGGGCGATGCCGTGGTCCACGCGCACCCACGGGTCGAGCAGCAGCATCAGGCGGCCGCCCCGCTCGAGAAAGGCGTCGAGCGCGTCGATCTCGGCCTGGCGCAAATCCCCCTTGGGATTGTTGATAACCACAATGTCGGCCGGTTCCGGCACGGCGGGCTCGGAGGTGCGGATGGCGAAGGGCTCGACGCGGTACGATTCGCGCGTGAGGATTTCGAGCACGCCGCCCGCGCCCGCCGGCGTCTTGGCGTCCTGCAGGTCGCGCTCTTCGTGCCCGGTGAGGTAATAGACCGCGGGCTCCGAACTGCGCAGGACGTTGATGAGCACGTTCGTGAAGTCGCGCTCCTCGAGGCGCGGACTGCCGCCCTGCAGCGTGATGACGCGCTGCCGCGATCCCGACCGGATGACGATGGTGCCCTGCGGCGAGGCGAAGTTGATGCCCATCTCCTCCATCGAGGCGACGGCGATCTGCGGGTCTTTCGTCTCGTATTTCAGCAGCGGCGTGTAGGCTTGGCACTGCGCGATGAAGCGCTCGGTCTTGTCGCGCCCGATGACAGAGAGTTCGTCATCGACATCGAGGAAGAAGCCGACGACCTGCACCTCGGCGTTCATGCCCTGAAGCACCTGGATGGTCTGCGCGGAAAGTTCGCGGCGGCCTTCCCGGGTGAGGTCCCAGCTTTGGTCGTTCGCCGCGGCGAAGGCATACACCACCACGCAGATGCCGAGGAAGAGGAGGGACGAGACGACCGCGTTCAGTCCGCCGATGGCGCGGCCTTCGAGCACCGAGCGCGCGGTGCCCGTGGTGAATAGCAGCACCAGCCAAGCGAAGCCGCACACGGCCGCGCCCGCCAGCAGCAGCAGCACGCCGGCATGAAAGGGCGACTGCGTCCACGCGAAAAGGTTCAGCGAAGCCGCGAAGAGCAGAAGGGCGAGTATGCCGGCGATGCGGTACATGGCTGCTTCCCCCTATCCGCGCCAGTGCCGGCTCTCGAGAGAGCGGAACGTGAGGAAGACAAAGAACGCGCTGAACAGCACGTAGTAGGCGATGTCGCGGATTTGCAGCACGCCCTGCGCCATGTCCTTGGCGTGGCCGTCGATGGCCATTTCCTGCATGAGATTGCGCACCACGCCGTAAACGACCGCGGCGGCGAGCTTGAGCGCATCGGGCCAGGCCTCGGGCGCCGGATACTGCGCGGGCAGGTCCTTGCTGATCGCGCCGGACACGAACAGCACCAGAAACAACCCGAAGGTGATGGTGCCGGAGGTGACCTGATTGTTCATGGTGGACGACACGAACATGCCCACCGAGAAGAACGACGCGCCCATGAGGAAGACCGTGAAGGTGCCGAAGAGCAGCACGGCGGGCTCGACCGGCGCGAGCCAGCCCACGAGCGCCAGATCCGCCGCGACCACCAGCAGCATCACCGCCAGCATGCCGAGCGAGGCGAAGTATTTGCCGAGGATGATCTCGCGATCGCGCAGGGGCAGCGTGAGCAGCAGCTCAATCGTGCCGCGGTGGCGCTCTTCGGCGAACAGCCGCATGGTCACCAGCGGCGCGAGGAACATGATCAGCGAGCCGCAAAACACCAGCCATGGACTGAGGAACGATTCCTCGAAATCCGGCACGGTGGGATAGCCGTGCATGCCGGGGGACTGCGAAATGCGCGCGTAATTGAACAGGGACAAGGTGAAGGCAAGCCCGGAAATGGCGGCGAACACGCCGCAGACCACATAGCCGATGGGCGTCTGGAAATAGCCCGCGAACTCGCGGCGGAACACGGCCCAGGTGTTTCTCATGCGGCCGCCTCCGAACCGCGCGCGATCACCTCGATGAACACTTCCTCAAGCGATTTCGCGCCAGCGCCCTCGGCCAGCTTGTCCAGCCGGAACTCGGCGGCGTTGCGGCCCTGGTGGATGATGATCGCGCGATCGCAGACCATCGACACTTCGGGCAGGATGTGCGTGCTGATGAGCACCGTGTGCTCGCCGCGCAACGCGTGGATGAGCTCGCGGATTTCGACGATCTGTTTGGGGTCAAGCCCCGCGGTCGGCTCGTCGAGAATCAGCACGGGCGGCGCGCCCAGCAGCGCCTGCGCCAGGCCCACGCGCTGGCGGTAGCCCTTGCTCAGGTTGCCTATCTGGCGGAGGCGCATGTCGCCTAGGCCGCAATGCTCCATGGCGCGTTCGAGCGCATCCTTGCGGCTGGCCGAAGGCACGCCCTTCACCTGCGCCACGAAGCGCAGGAAGCCGAGCACGCTCATTTCTTCGTACAGCGGCACGCGCTCGGGCATGTAGCCCACGCGGCGCTTCACCTCGATGGGCGATTGGTGCACCTCGAAGCCGTCGATTTTGGCCGTGCCGCTCGACGCCGGGAAGAAACCCGTGAGGATCCGCATGGTCGTGCTTTTGCCCGCACCGTTGGGGCCGAGAAACCCCACCACTTCTCCCCGGGCCACGGTGAAAGAAATGCCGCTGATCGCGGTAATGTTACCGTAGCGCTTGGTCAGTTGTTCGACTTCGATCATGAATCCGGTTTCTCGCACATGGGAAGGTAGACTATACACCCCGGCCCCGAAGGAACGAAAGCCGGTGTAGCCGGGGTGACTGATCCAGCCGCACGATGGTGCAGTTTTTTCCGGGAGGCAGCAAGAGCTGCCGCCCATTGTGTTCCATATTAGCGACGTTCTGTCAACAAATTTTGACGTTTCGGCGTATAATAGCTACGGTTCGTGTCCTGCCGTGACAAATCAGGGCAGAGACGGAATTCTAGGCTTTCGATCGTGAAGAAGCAAAAAACGCAATCGGTGGCGAAGGCGGTGGCAGCCACTACTTCGGGTGGTAGCAGATGTAAAGCGACACAGTCTCGATGGCGGGCCGGTCCAACTTGGGGAAGGAGGTTGGCACGCCAAATGCGAAGTGTGCATGGCGAGACCGGGAAAGGCAGGTGCAAGATGAAAGTAAAATGTTGTGTATGCGACAAAGTGCGGAAGGACGGAATCTGGGTTCCGCCCGAGCCTCAAGAGCGGTTCGACGGCAACGTGAGCCACGGCTATTGCCCCGAATGCGCCGAAACGGCGTTTCGCGAAATCCGGGCGCTGCGCTACGAGCGCGACGCCAGCGCGAAGCTTGCCGCGAACCACTAGGGCTACTTGCCCGTTGTTCGAAAAGTAAAAGCGCGCCGCACGAATGCGGCGCGCTTTTTGAGTGGCAAGCCCCTGGCGGGGCTGTACCCACGGGCCGGCGGGGCGCTGCCCGCTCCGGATCCGTCGCGTGATGACTTCCTTGTCCGCCTGCCTCCAGACTTCCATGTCCAGGCGACGCATCCCCTCTATCGGCGCGCGCGGCGAAAGCTTGAGGAGAGCGGTTGGGCAACGGTGGGGCGAGACTCCGTCGAGCCGTCTTGACGCTGCGGTAGCGATGGGGCAGGAACCGCGTATCCAAGGCATATCGTGGTTGCACCGACTCGGTCAATATCGTGGTGAACTCAGCATCGGGCCGAAACTATCAAGGCCTCAGACCCGAAGGGTCGGCGCAGAATAGCCCAGGGCGTAAGCCCTGGGTAGAAAGTTTTCTATAATTTAAATAGCCCTGAAAGGGTGACGCCACCTTACGGAACGACACGTCGCCCCTTCAGGGCTATCGGATTTTCAGAGGGCCGGCCTTACCCAAGGCTCACGCCTTGGGCTATTCTGCGTCGCGCCTTTGGCGCTAAAGAGTGCGTCCGTCTCGCGGCAACAATTCCCGCACCTACTCCGGCGCGCGCTCCAGCGTATGGATCGCCCGCAAGCCGCGGTAGCGCTGGTTGTAGTCCAGGCCGTAGCCCACGACGAAATGATCTCCGACGGTGAAGCCGGTGTAGTCCGCCTGCACCGGCACAACGCGACGGGTGGGTTTGTCGAGCAGGGTGCAGACGGCGACCGAAATGGGTGCGCCCGTTTGGATATAGGAAATCAACTGTGCCGCCGTGCGCCCCGTATCCAGGATGTCTTCCACCACGATGACTTGCCGCCCCTGGAACACGCCGGGATCCGGTCCGTCCAACTGCATGCCGCCGGTCGACTCGGTCCCCTCGTAGCTGCGGGCGGAGAGGAACTCGACCTCGCAGGGAATCCGGAGCGCGCGGAGGAGATCGCTGGTGAAATGCAGCGCGCCCTTGAGCACGCCGACCAGCAGGGGGTCGGCCTCCGCGTAGTCCGCGTCGATTTCGCGGGCCAGTTCGGCCACGCGCGCCGCGATGGCGGCTTCTTCGATCAGGGGATGTTCACTCAACCGCATCGAGTATCTCCACCTCGGCCACGCGGGTGGTGGCCGGGGTTATCGCCACAGCCTGCGCCACGGG
>Ga0172372_10008434_pt1 | contig 13585 bp, 16 predicted proteins | sample LakKiv5m_2_FD_114544 | JGI IMG/M metagenome (GOLD analysis project Ga0172372, IMG submission 114544) | Freshwater microbial communities from Kabuno Bay, South-Kivu, Congo - kab_092012_9.5m | ecosystem: Environmental > Aquatic > Freshwater > Lake | place: Democratic Republic of the Congo...
CTGCTCATCGCCGCGGGCTCCCTGGCGGGGGGCGCTGTCGGCGGTCGGTTTGCCCAGCGACTGGCCCCCGGAGTCTTCCGGGCCCTGGTGGCACTGATCGCGGTTGCTGCCGCGGCCGCGGCCTTCCTGGCGACCTGACCGCGAGCGAGCCTTCGGTGCCGTACCCGCGGCGGCGACTAGGAGACGGCCAGCAGGCGCACCTGCTGGGCTGCCGTCCCGTTCGGATCCCAGTTGCCGCTCAGCAGGGCGCCGGGGCACTTGCCGTCGAGGGCCGGCCGATGCCGCCAGAACCAGCGCCGCATCCCGGATTCGTTGTAGGAGCGCCCCAGGTCGTACAGCAGGCGGCGGAGGTAGTCCAGCCGCCCGACGATGTCGGGTGGGGTGTGCTCACTGCCGGCAACGTAGCGACGCAGGGTGTTCTGGCCGATGCCCAACAGGGCGGCGAGGTCGTCGACGCCGAGGATCCGGGTCAACTCGGCCCACATCAGATTGGTTGGCGGGGTGCCGCGGCGGGCCCGCATGACTGGGGAAGATGTCATGTTGGTTCCTTGTGTCGGTTGGGACGTTCATTCAACACTGTGACAGATGTGACGTCAAGATAGAACCGTTTACGTAGGTACATATGGGGTTGAACTACACCAGCGTGATTTATTTCGGACGGGCACAATGGCGCCATGCGATTGCGCACCCTGACCCTGGCGGGCGACGCCGCCCTGGCGGCCCTGATCGATGACGGCGCACCAGCAGGTGCCGAAGTCCTCGTGTACCACCACGGAACCCCCGCTGCCGGACCCGAGACCGGCCCGCTGCTGGACGCTGCTCGGGATGCCGGTTTCCAACTGGTGCAGTTGGTGCGCCCCGGCTACGGCCCTTCCACCAGGCAGGTCGGCCGTCGCGTGGCCGACGTGGTCCCGTTGGTGCAGGCACTGCTCAATGACCTCGAGGTGGACCGGTTCGCCACGATCGGCTGGTCCGGTGGTGGCCCGCAGGCCATCGCCACGGCTGCTCTGATGCCCGATCGATGCGTGGGCGCGTTGAGCCTGGCCGGGGTGGCTCCCTTCGGAGCCGAGGGACTGGTGTGGACGGAGGGCATGGGTCAGGACAACCTGGACGAGTTCGCCGCCTCGGTCGCCGGACCCTCGGCCCTGGAGGGCTTCCTGAGCCAGGCGGCCGAAGGCCTGGCCACCGTCACCGGCGACGACGTGGTGGCACAACTGGCCACCCTGCTGCCTGAGGTCGATCGGAAGCATCTGGCGGCCGGGCTCGCTGAGGGCATGGCCGCCCAGATCCGCTGGTCTCTGGCCCAGGGCATCTGGGGCTGGTTCGACGATGACCTCGCCTTCGTCGCCGACTGGGGCTTCGATCTGGCGGACCTGCGGGTGCCGGTCCTGGTCTGGCAGGGCTCGGCCGACCTGATGGTTCCGTTCGCGCACGGCCAATGGCTGGCGGCCCGCATCCCAACCGCGGTGCCCACCCTGGCCGAGGGCGAGGGGCATCTGTCGCTGGTGGCAGGACTGCAGCCCGGGCTGGCACACTTGCGGGCCTTGCGGTAGACGATCCGTTCCCGATTACGCTGGTCGGATGGAGGGTGAGTCCGACATGGAGCGTGAGTCCGACATGGAGCGTGAGTCCGACATCGATCGGATGCGGGCCGAGCAGCGAAATGTCATCGGCGAGGACCTGCAGGTCTGCAGCCTCGACCCGCTCACCGGGTTCTATCGGGACGGTTACACCACCACCGGTCCGGACGACGTCGGCTCGCACACCGTGTGCACGGTGATGACCGAGGAGTTCCTGGCACATCAGCAGGCCATCGGCAATGATCTGTCGACCCCGGTTCCCCAGTTCGGCTTCCCGGGCCTTCGGCCGGGGGACCAATGGGCGGTGTGTGCCGGTCGCTGGCTGCAGGCCCACCGCGACGGTATCGATGCACCGGTGCTGCTCCGTGCGACCAACGCCGCCGCCTTGCAGGTCGTCACCTTGGCGGACCTGCGCGCGCACGCCATCGACGCACCGGACGATGCCTCCGGTATCGACTCGCCGTAGCCGTCGGCAGGCGGGACGAGCTCATGAAGGCAGATCTGCTGACGAGCGACGTGATGACCAGCGACCTGATGGCCAGCGAGATCGCGACCCGTGCGCACTAGGGCCCACAGACGTCCGACCCGATGCGTTCGCGCGGTCGGGGTGCTTGCGTCCGGAGCCTTGGCGATCTGCCTGGTGGGCCCAGCGCGGGCGGATCGCCCGATCGAGCAGGTGTCGGCCGGCCACGAGATCGCGGTGATCGGGGACTTCGGCACCGACGCACCGGCGGCCGACCGGGTCGCTGAGCTCGTCCGCTCGCGCAATCCGGTGGCCGTGATCACCGTGGGGGACAACGCCTACGACACCAACGACTACGGCCGGGTGGTGGGCGCCCGATACTGCCGGTACCTGGCCGCCACCCCGGTCTGGGCGCAGTGCCCGACCGCCGAACAGTCGTCGGTGAACCGGTTCTTCCCAGCTGCCGGGAACCACGACCACAGCGACGCCGGCATCGACGTGTTCCAGGAGTCCTTCCTGGCAGTTCGTGCGCGCACCTGGTACGCCGTGACACGCGAGGGCGTGGAGTTCCTCGTCCTGGACTCCCAACTGGCCCTGGACGATGCCGCCGCCATGGCGGCCCAGCGGGCCTGGCTGCGTGAGCGTGCCCTGGGATCACGTGCCCGCTGGCAGGTGGTCGTGCTGCACCATCCGCCGTACTCGTCCTCGACCGGCCACGGATCAACTCGAGCCTTCCAGTGGCCGTTCCGGAACTGGGGGATCGACCTGGTTCTGGCCGGACACGACCACGGCTACGAGCGACTGAGTCGGTGGGGGCTCACCTACGTGGTCAACGGAGCCGGCGGTGCCGACCTGTATCGGCTCGGACCGCGCGTGCAGGGCTCGTTGGTGGGCGAGGACCGGATCCACGGTGCCCTGTTCGTGACCCCGTCCGGTGATCGACTGCAGGGCAGGTTCCGGTCGACCACCGGCGAGATCATCGACACGTTCACCGTGAGTTCGCCGCCACCGTTGACCGGTGACGGATTCCGCCCGAACTCCTAGCGTGGATGCTTGCACTTCGCTTGCGTGTCGTTAGGGTGCAGTGGTGGTCGTCTCACCCACTCCGGCGTCGGCCGAGAACGCTGCCGAGCTCGTGGCGGCCGTCCGCACCCACTTCGCCGAGCAGGTGTCCCTCCTGGACGGACTCCAGCAGGGCCTGTCGCTGGCGATGCGACCGACGGCGCGACTGGCGGTCGCCGTCCTGAGTCGGGTCGCCGAGGAGCTCGTCCCGGGGCACCTGCCCAGCGGGTCTGCCCCGGTCGACGGCATTCGCCAGTTCGCGGTGTTCCGCGGGGGCGAGGCAGTACTCGACGGGTGGTGCGCCGCCTTCGGGTTGGGCAGCGGGATGGTGGCCGCAACCGCCTGGTCGGTGCGTGAACTCGGCGGGTGCGAGCCCGCCATCGCGAGCCCGCCGGGCCTGACCACGATGGGCTCGGGGGACAGGGCCGTTCGCTGGCGGGGTGCCGTCCTGGATGCGGTCTGCGGTCGACTGGAGCCCCTGGAGCGGATTCGCACGGTGCTGGAACTGTCCGAGACCGAACTCGGCTGGCTGTTCGGGGTGAGTCGGCAGGCGGTCAGCCAGTGGCGTCAGAAGGGCGTACCGGCGAACCGGACTGATGCGGTGGCCCACGTCCTGCAGACCGTCGACCTGCTGGACCGCAAGTTGGCGGGCGGTCGGGTTCCGCTGATCGCTCGACGGCCAGCGGACCGCCTCGGCGGCCGGTCGATCCTGCAGTCCCTGGCTGATGACCCGGCCGGCACCCATGCGATCTTCGCGGCTGCCTTCGACTGGTCGAGCGGGGCCTAGGTGCGCACCTGCTCGAGCGGGCGGACCTGCCTGCGTGTGGTCGATCCGGACTGGGAGCATCCCCTGGACCCAGCCGTGTCGATGGCGCGCGGGGGCAGGTGGAATCCGGCGGGGGCCTTCCCGGTGATCTACCTGAACGCTGACCTGGCCACCGCGCGAGCCAACGCCCGGTTGCTGGTCGAGCAGGCGATGCACGGGATGCCCTTCGGGTTCGAGGACCTAGATCCGGACGGACTGCCGGGCCTGATCGAGGTGCACCTGCCGACCGGGGACGTCCACGATGCCTGCACGCCCACGGGTCTGCAGGCCGCTGGACTACCGACGACCTACCCCCGGCGACCGTCCGGGGATCCGGTGCCCTGGTCGGCCTGTCAGCGAGTCGGGGCGCGCGCGCACCAGGCAGGTGTCGACCGCATCGTCTACCGGTCGGCCGCCAACGCGGCCGGGGCCGGTGAGGTGGCCTGGTTCACCGGCAACGCCGGGCCACTGGCGGTGGCCAGTCCGGTGCAGTCGTTCGTGACCTGGTTCTGGGATCAGGACGCCACGGGTGCGTCGAACTGAAGGGAGCGCTTGGACAGCCCCCACATGTATCCCTCGACGCTGCTGTGGACGGTGGCATCCGCGGCAGCCCCCATCGCCAGGAAGAGCGGACTGAAATGCTCCGGACTGGGGTGGGCGTACGGCATTCCAGGGGCGCTTCGGTAGTCGGCCAGGGTGTCGAGGTCGTGCCGCAGGGCGGCATCCGTGGCCCAGGCATCGAAGTCGGACGACCAGCCGGGCACGGCTCCACCGTGCATCATGTCGCCGGTGAGGAACGGCAGGCCGTGCGTCATGAACCCGGATCCGATGATGAGGACTCCCTGCTCGCGCAGGGGCCGAAGGTGAGCACCCAGGCGAACCAGTCGCTCGGGATCGTGCGTGGGCAGGCTGAGTTGCAGCACCGGCACGTCGGCCAGCGGGTACATCACCTTCAACGGCACCCACGCACCGTGATCGAGGCCACGGCTGGCCTGCTGGTGGACCGGCTCGGAATCCGGCAGGTGACCGGCGATCAGTGCGGCCAGCGCGCTGGCATCGGGGGTGGGGTACCGCATCGTGTAGTAGCGCTGGGCGAAGCCGCCGAAGTCATAGACCAGGGGGGTGGCCGCGCCGGCGGCACTGAGCGCCAGCGGTGCCGACTCCCAGTGCGCACTCACCATCAGGATGGCCCGGGGCTTGGGTAGCCGCAGGGCCCAGTCGAGGAGTTCGTCCATCCAAGGGCCGTCATCGAACAGCGGCGGGGCTCCATGGCTGAGGAACAGCACCGGCAGGGGAGCATCGCCCGGGGTCCAGGTGCCCTGGGTGCGGGACTGCTCCTGGGCTCGGGGAAGCAGGGCGTCGAAGGCGGAACCTGGGCCGGTGGCCGGATCGCTTGCCATGGGTACCTCACGCTGGTAACTAGTTTAAGGTTCAACGAGTATGGCCGAGGGCTTCGCGGAACGCAAGCCGCTCCGGGCTCGCCCGCTCCGGTACCGACGGTCCCATCGACACTGGGTCCTGGCACCCGCGTCGACACCGGGATCACCCGGTGTCCTCATCCGTTGCTGGCCCGGCATCGGGAAGGTTCCCCTTGGGGGTGCCCTGCTTGACTTGGGGTGTCCGCCCGGCGGAACAGGGAGGGCAGATGGAGCCGAGATCGGTCCTGCTGGTGGAGGACGAGCCCCTGCTGCGCGAACTGATCGCCGCAGCCCTGGAGTTGCGTGGCTTCATCGTGCACACCGCGGCGACCGCTGCGGATGGCAAGCGGTCCTTCCAGCGCAATGATCCGGATGGGGTGATCATCGACGTCGATCTCGGGATGGGACCGAACGGATTCGACCTGGCCGACGTCCTACGGCGACTGACCCCTGATGTGCCGATCGTCTTCCTGACGAACCTGCCGGACCCCCGATTCGCCGACCGGGACGCGGACGGGATGCCATCGGGGATTGCCTACCTGCGCAAGGCTGCCGTCAGTGACATGGACGCACTGGCAGCTGCCCTGGATGCCACGCTGCGCGGAGATCCCGGGGAGGACCTGCGGCATGACCGGGATCGACGACGGCCACTGGGGAGCCTGACGCGCAAGCAGGTGGCGGTCCTTCGGCTGCTGGCCGAAGGCAAGTCGAATGCACAGATCGCCCAGGTACGGGGTACCACGGTCAAGGCCGTCGAGGACACGATCCATCGCATCTCCCTCGTCCTGGGCTTCGACTCCGCCACCCAGGCCAATGCCCGAGTGACCATCGCTCGCCGGTATCTGCTCACCATGGCCGGCCGCGATGGGGGTCAATGTCCTTCCGGCGAACTGCCGTGAGCCTGGCTTCCCCGGCGGCTTCGAGCCGCCTTCGTCACTACTGGAGCAGCCTTGGGCGGCCCAGTTCCCTGTCCCTGCGGGTGCCGCTGTGGTACGCGCCGATCGGTGCCATCGGCCCGCTGCTGCTGGATCGACCGGTCGGAGGCGGGGACTTCCTGGCCTGGCTGTGGGTTGCGGTCTGCGGTGAGCTCACCCTGCTGGTCTGCTTCCCACTAGCCCGGCGACTGGTACACGCGCGACGCGAATCCGGGGGAACACCCCAGGCGCGTCGATCTGCCGATCAAGCGACTGATCGAGCGACCCGACCGGTGGCGACGCTGCTGGCCCTGCTGATGGCTGCGGTCCTGCGCGGGCTGGTGGTGGCGCTGATGGCGCAGCCGCTGATCACCACCAGCCTGGCTGCTGAACTCAGTTATCGACTGACGGCAGCGTTGCTCCTGCAGCTGGGCTTCCTCATCCTGATCGCGCTGTTGCAGAACGATCGGGATGACCATCGAGCTCTGGTCGCGACCCTGCGGGAGCGTGAGCGGCAACTCATCGAACTGGATGCGACGGCAGCGGAGCGGTTGGCGGTCATGCACCGGCAGCTCGTCGACGAGGTGCAGGCCAGCATCGACCCGGAGCTGGACCGACTGTTGCAGGGTCTGGACGGCCGGTCCGCCCGAGCAGACACCGCTGCGAGCGTGCAGCAGATCACCGAACTGATCGAACACCAGGTGCGCCCGATCGGCCGCCGGTTGGCCTTCACCACGATCGGTGAGGTCCCCATCCCAGCGGTGGCATCTCCCTATCAGACGTCGCGCACGCCGTTGCCGCGCCGACTGGCGGTGGTGGACTGCCTGCTGACCTGGCCGTCCGTCTGGGTGGTCTTCGTGGCCAGCATCATCGGGGCCATGCGCAATGCCGCTGGCGGGCAGCAGGTCACCTTCATCCTGGGCATGACCGGCACCACCATGCTGGGCCTGCTGCTGGCTCGCCGGGCCGCGATCCGCTGGGCGCCGCCGACGGCCGTCACCATCGCCGTGGTGATGGGGCTGAACTGCGCACTGCCGACGCTGGCGCTGTGGGTGATGTACCGGGAGGGGATCACCGGGTCGAATGCGGTGGTGACGGCTGCTGCGGTAGGGGCAGCCATCGGCGCCTTCTCCGCCGGATACGGAGCGGTGAATCAGGGGCGGCTGCAGGCTGAGCAGGAACTGCAAGCGGCGGTGGTCCGGCTCGAGTCATCGGTCAACGTATTGCGCCAGAAGGCGTGGGTGATCCGCAGACAGCTCGGCTACTTCATGCACGGCGCCCTGCAGGGCTCGCTGTTCGCGGCCGCGATGCGCCTGGCATCCGCCGAATCGGCTGATGACCGGGCGGTTGAGTCCATCCTGTTGGACGTACGGCGGACCCTGGCGCGGCTTGAGTCCGCGACATGCGCCGATGTGGATATCGAGGCTGCCCTGGAGGATCTGACCACCCTGTGGTCCGGGACCTGCGAAGTGGATGTGGAGTTGGGCGAGGGCGCACGAGTCGAGTTGGTCGCTCGGCCGGAGACGGCCGCCTGCACGGCCGAACTGATCCGAGAAGGGATCGGCAATGCGGTGCGTCACGGCGAGGCCACTGGGGTACGGGTGGCAATCCAGTCAGCCGACGGCATGCTCCGCATCGAGGTCATCGACGATGGTCCGAGATGGTCCGGTCAGGGCACCCCAGGACTGGGCAGTCGAATGCGGGATGAGATGTGCCTGGACTGGTCCTTGGATCGGCAGGATGAGCGGACGTTCCTGAGAGCCATTCTGGCCCTGTGAGCTCATCGAGCTCACAGGGCCGACCCATCAGGTGATGGATGCCTCGTAGATGCCCTGCACAGCAGCATCGAGGGTGGCGTTGAACTCGGCGTCGCTCTGCTGGGCGGTCAGCCCCTCGGTGAGGGCCCGGGAGAAGCTCGCGATGACCCCGTGATTGCGGGCCAGTCGGGCATTGGCGTCCTCGCGCGCGTACCCACCGGAGAGGGCGACCACCCGAAGCACCTTCGGGTGCGCGACGAGATCGGCGTAGAAGTCGTCCTGCGAGGGGATGGTCAGCTTGAGCATGACCTGCTGATCGGCGGGCAACTGCGCCAGCTGCGCAAGGATGGCGTCCTTCAGGAGACCTTCGGCCGCCTGCTTGTCGGGGCTGTTGATGTCGACCTCAGGCTCGATGATCGGCACCAGACCCTTGGCCAGGATCTGCCGACCGATCTCGAACTGCTGGTCGACGACCGCGCCGACTCCCGCGGCGTTGGCCAGCTTGATGACCGAGCGCATCTTGGTGCCGAAGACGCCATGACCGTTGGCGCGATCCAGCAGGGCATCCAGATCCGGGATCGCCTTCATCACCTGCGCCCCGTCCACCTCGTCGGCCAGGCCCTTGTCCACCTTCAGGAAGGGGACCACCTGCTTGACGTTCCACAGGTATTCGGCGGTGCCGACCCCCTCGACCTGCCGATCCATCGTCATCTCGAACAGGATGGCCCCGATGATCCGGCTGCCACTGAAGGCCGGGCTGGTGATGATCCGGGTGCGCATCCGGTGGATCTCGTCGAACATCTCCGCCTCGGATGCGTAGGCGGTGTCGTCGAGTCCGTAGAGCCTCAGTGCCTTGGGGGTGCTGCCCCCGCTCTGATCCAGGGCTGCGATGAAGCCCTGTCCGGTGGCCATCTGCTGGCGCTGAGCGTCGTTCATGGTCGTCTCCAATACGTGCGTCCAATGGTTGCGGATGCGTACGAGGGACTCACTCGTGGCGAAACCCCCGCATATTCTGTCGCACCGGCTCTGATGATCGATAGCCAGCCCGCCGATGTCCGGGCACTGACCTCGACGCCCTGCGCATGACGTGATCCAGGGCAGGCATCCGGGATCGAAGACGGTGATGCTGCCCGAGTGAGCGACCTGGGCAGCGAGTTCGTGAACATGGCGGACATCGCCGTGGACCAGCAGGTCCAAGCCGGGCGCGGTGACTGGGACGCCCTGCGCTTCCTGGCACGGGACGGGAACTGCGCGAATCTGCGTTACGGCGAACTCGCTGAGCGATCCTCGCGGATGTGCGAACTCCTGAGGGATCAGTCGGTCCCGGCCTCCATGGCGGCGCGGTCCAGGGCCAGGTCACCGTCGCCGACATCGGCCGGTGTCGATGCGGCGATGGCGGTGGCACCGCCGGAGTCCAACCGACCGACCAGCCGCACCGGACCGTCCAGCAACTGGCCCTGGGAGGCATAGAGCTCCAACTTGGCCCGGGTGTCGGCGATGTCGAGGTTGCGCATGGTGAGTTGGCCGATGCGATCGACCGGGCCGAAGGCAGCGTCCTCGACCCGCTCCATGGACAACTTGTCGGGGTGGTAGCTCAGGTGCGGTCCGCGGGTGTCGATGATCGAGTAGTCGTCACCGCGTCGAAGGCGCAGGGTGACCTCACCGGTGACGGCAGCGGCGACCCAACGTTGCAGCGACTCGCGCAGCATCAACGACTGGGGGTCCAGCCACCTGCCCTCGTAGAGCAGTCGCCCGAGTCGACGGCCCTCGAGGTGGTAGTTGGCGATGGTGTCCTCGTTGTGGATGGCGGACACCAGTCGCTCATAGGCGATGAAGAGCAGGGCCATCCCGGGCGCCTCGTAGATCCCGCGGCTCTTCGCCTCGATGATCCGGTTCTCGATCTGGTCGGCCATGCCCAGGCCGTGACGGCCGCCGATGGCATTGGCGGCCAGGACGAGGTCGACCGCCGAGTCGAATGACCGGTCGTTGATCGCCACCGGCCGTCCCTGGCGGTATGTGATCGTGACGTCCTCGGTCGGGATCTGGACCGACGGATCCCAGAACCGCACGCCCATGATCGGCTCGACGAGTTCGATCGATGCGTCGAGGTGCTCGAGCTTCTTGGCCTCATGGGTGGCACCCCAGATGTTGGCATCGGTGGAGTAGGCCTTCTCCACGCTGTCCCGATACGGCAGGCCGTGCTCAATGAGCCATTGCGACATCTCGGTCCGGCCGCCGAGTTCGCTGACGAAGTCGGCATCCAGCCAGGGCTTGTAGATGCGCAGTCGCGGATTGGCGAGCAGGCCGTACCGGTAGAACCGCTCGATGTCGTTGCCCTTGTAGGTGGATCCGTCCCCCCAGATGAAGACCTCGTCGTCGAGCATGGCCCGCACCAGCAGGGTCCCGGTGACCGCTCGGCCCAGTGGTGTGGTGTTGAAGTACTGCTTGCCTCCGGAGCGGATGTGGAAGGCCCCGCAGGCGATCGCCGCGAGCCCTTCCTCCACCAGGGCGGCCCGACAGTCGACCAGCCGAGCGAGTTGCGCACCATAGGCGGTCGCCCTGCCGGGAATCGACTCGATATCCGGCTCGTCGTACTGCCCGAGGTCGGCGGTGTAGGTACACGGGACGGCACCGTGCTCGCGCATCCAGGCGACGGCGACCGAGGTGTCCAGGCCACCGGAGAAGGCGATGCCGACGCGCTGGCCGACCGGAAGGGATGAAAGGACCTTTGACACGGCCCGAGCCTAACCGGGGTGATCGGGGTCAGTGCCCGGGCCTTGACCGCGGTGGCAGGCATGTAAGTCACCCGCGGGCTGGGCCTACTGGCAGTGTGGGGGTTCGCGACGAGGGCACCAGGCAGATCCGTGGATGGGGTCAGGTCATGAGCTGGGTCTGGGAGGTCCTGGCACTGGTCCTCGGGTACGGCCTGGGGGTCGCCGGCCTGCTGGCCTGGCGGCAGTTTCGCACGCCATATAGGTTTCGCACGCCATATAGGTTTCGCACGCCATATAGACGTGCGTTCCGTCGCATTCCTGACCGCCGTCGGGTCGACCGCCGTCGGGATGCTCACCCGGTGCTCGTGGAGCGGCGTTCCGGTGACCGGCGGATGGGGGAACGTCGCCAGGGTCGACCTGCCTGGGCCGGGATCACGGTTGTCGCCTCGGCGCTGGTGCTGGCGCTGGTGGCGTCGGTCAGTTACGCGGTGACGCCGGTGCCCTGGTTCTTCGAGGGGCAGCCCGGCCTGGTCGGGGCCGGCTGGGCCGACTGCGACACACCGATCACCTGAAGCGTGGACACCTCACGGCTGTCTGCGAAGGAGGCTGCGGTGGCGGTGCAGCAGCTCCGCTCGGACTTCACCAAGTGGGGGGCGGTGTCCGGCCTGGACTTCCGATACGTCGGTTTCGTCGGCGTGTCCCACGACGATCCGACCTACCAGATTCGCAGCGACACCCACCCCAGTGACCGACATGTCTTCGTGCTCTTCCTGCGCAACGACGAGTCCTCACTGCTGGACGAGCGGACCGTCGGTCTGGCCATGCCGAGCAAGCTCATCGTCGATCAGCGGCAGATCGTCCAGGGCAGTGTCGTGCTGAGCTACGAGTACGTTCAGCGAGCGGCGAGACTGCAGCGCAGTGCGCTGTACCTGCACGAACTCGGGCACGCCCTGGGCCTCGCCCACGGCGCCAGCCGCCAGGATGCCATGTGCTACATCGTGAGCACCACCAATGAGTTGAGCCCAAATGACATCGCCGGTATCCGAGCCCTGGTGCAGGCCTGCAATCCCCCGTGACGGAGCCCACTGCCAGGTCGGAGTTGCCGGGTCGGAGTTGCCGGGTCGGAGTTGCCGGGTCGGAGTTGCCGGGTCGGAGTTGCCGGGTCGGAGTTGCCGGGTCGGAATTGCCAGGTCAAACGGTGCATTGGCGATCGGATTCGGGGACCATGGCCGGCAGGGGGGTGCGGCAGGCTATATTGATCCAGGCAAGTCGTCATCAGTACCGCTGTTCTGAGATGCCCGCCGTGTTTTGCAGGTGGGCATCGCGTGTCTTCGGGCACGTGTGTCTCTGGGCAATCGCACAGATCCAGGACGAAGGTTCGAACCGGCTCGGCCACATGGCGGGCGACCGTCCGTCATGACTTCGTGCAAGGAGATCGTGCAATATGGCACAAGGAACGGTGAAGTGGTTCAACGCCGAGAAGGGCTTCGGCTTCATTGAGCAGGCTGACGGCGGGCCGGACGTGTTCGTCCACTACTCGGCCATCGACTCGTCCGGCTACCGCACCCTCGATGAGGGCCAGGCAGTCGAGTTCGAGATCACCCAGGGCCCGAAGGGTCCCCAGGCGGACAAGGTCCGCGCTGTCTGATTGATCGAGGCAGTTTGACGGAAGGCCCCCGACGCACTCACCTGCGGCGGGGGCCTTCCGCTTGGCTGAGGTTGCACCTGGATCGGAGGTTGCACCTGGATCGGAGGTTGCACCTGGATCGGATGGTGACCGGTCTCGGTCGTTCGCCGGGATGGATGGGTGGTGCGCCCTTCCTAGGCCCCGCCGCATCTCGCCGCTGGCCCGACTGGCCCGCGAACTCGGGCACTTCTTCGCGGTGATGCTCTGGGTCGCCGCGGAGCGGCTGCGAGCCCTGCTGCCGGCGCGGATCGCGGTTCGGCGGGACGGGGTACGTATCCTCATCGACGCGTCCGGGGTGGTCGTGGGGGACCTGCTGCTGGTCTCCACCGGGATCGCATTCCGGCGGACGGGGGTTGTCCAGCAGGCCACGGCCCTGCGGTTGGACACCTCGCGGTTGACCGGGGAGAGCGAGCCGACCCAGATCGCCGTGGCGGACAACGTCTACGCCGGCACCTTCGTGGTCGAAGGCGATGGCGAGGTGCTGGTCGGCACAACGGGCGCACGCACCCTTCCCGCTGGCCCTGGGTGTCCTGCAGGTCCTGGCCCTGGACATCGGTACCGACACCCTGCCGGCCGTTGCCCTGGGGGCGGAGCCGCCGGCCCGCCACCTGCTGGATCGGCCACCGGCCTCGGGCCGACTGCTGGATCCTCAGGTGCTGTGTCGGGCCTTCGGCCTCCTCGGGCCGGTGATGTCGGCGATGTCCATGCTCGCCTTCATCGGCACCTTCGTGGCCAGCGGTTGGCGGCCTGGGGATGCCTTCTGGACCGGATCGGTCCTGTTGGCGGCCTCCGGCTCGGCGTACCTAGCGGTCGTCTTCGGCCAGATGGCGAACGCCTTCGCCTGCCGGAGTTCGACCGTGTGGCCGGGTGCGCTCGGCTGGATGACGAACCGGCTGCTGCCGATGGCCGTGGCCGGTGGTCTGGTGATCTCCCTGGCCACGGTGGTGGTTCCGCCGATCGCCGCGATGTTGGGACAGGCGCCGCCGATCGCCATCGGCTGGACGATCGCCCTGCTGACCGCGCCGACCATCCTGTTGGTCGACTGGATCGACAAGGCGGCACGGCGACGCTGGTTGAGCCGACATTCATCGAGCGGTTGACCAGGTGATGCGGCGATGCGGGGCTAGCGGTCGGCAGCCTGGGCTCGGATGGCGCGTTGCACACCGTCCCGGCCTTCGATCACCA
>Ga0172372_10008436_pt1 | contig 13584 bp, 12 predicted proteins | sample LakKiv5m_2_FD_114544 | JGI IMG/M metagenome (GOLD analysis project Ga0172372, IMG submission 114544) | Freshwater microbial communities from Kabuno Bay, South-Kivu, Congo - kab_092012_9.5m | ecosystem: Environmental > Aquatic > Freshwater > Lake | place: Democratic Republic of the Congo...
ATCCGCCCGTCTCGGGCCAGTTCCGGGGCTTGCGGGGCGTCCGCGCCAGGCGTAGAGTCGCGGGATGGTTGTCGGGAGGGGCGGTTGATGATTCCTATCCTCCACGCGACCGCTACGCCGTGGATGGTGCGAACCGCGCCCCGCGCGCGAGTCGCTTCGGAAGCAGGTTCCCCTTTTCCGACACCACCATCCTGACGACCTGCCCAACAGGCTGCGGCGCCCAGCTCATGTGGAACGGCCGCACGGAGTCGTAGAGGTAGATGCGGTCGAACGGCAGGTTGTCGACCACCCATTGCGCGACGACGAGCGAGTCCTGGCCGGGCACGCGGAGGTCCACCGCGATCCCGTCACGCTCGCAGATGCGCTTGCCAGCGCGGTTGAGCTCGTGTCCGGCGTGCTGGTCGAGATCGGGCGTGATGTTCGGTAGCCAGCCCCCGTCGGCCGCGCGCTGCCGGATCGCCTTGACCATCTCGGGCCCCGCGAACCCGTAGGTCAGCACCACGGCGCCGTACCGTTCCTCGAGCGGGCGCAGGAGCACCGCCTGCATCGACGCCATCGAGGCCCACGTCTCGGGCTGTTGGGGCCGGTTCGCGATGACGCGGCCGGACCGGGCGAGGACGTGCCACGTCTCGCAGCAGTGGAGCATCGGGCTCGCCGACGTGAACAGCTCGGGCGGGGTCGGGCGCGTTTCCATCGCGCGTCGCTCATACCGCGCCGGCGGCAGGAGGGCCCCAAACGCCTTGCCCCGCCCCCCGCCCCCTCTGGACGGCCTTCCCCGCGCCCTTTCGACACTCTCCCCGCCTCGTCGAACCCGCCCTGCGCCAACGAAGCCGGCCCTCCCCGCCACACCCTCGGGCCTCCCCGCCACCGACTTCGAGCCCCGCGGACCTGAACGCCCGGCTCCCCGCGTCCCGACCGGCACCGCGCTCGAAATCCCCGCCCTCTGCAGGTCTCCCACGGCGGCGAGGAGGGCGGGCCGGTGGAGCGGGCCGCCGCCGCGGCCGGGGTCGCCCGGCGGGTGGAGGTGGGGGTGGGCGGATTCGCCGCCGCGCTGGCCCTGGCCCGCGCGTCGGACCTCGTCGCCACCGTGCCCGAGCGTCACACCCGGGGGCTCCGGGCGGGACTGCGGGCCTTCTCCCTGCCCTTCCCCGTCCCGCCTCTCACCATCTCGCTCCTCTGGCACCCCCGGCTCGACGCCGACGGTCCCCACCGCTGGCTGCGCGGCTGTGTCCTCGCGGTGTGCGCGGCCGAGGAGGTCAGTACCCGTAGGGGTCCTTCCCCGTCCGGCCCGTCGGCAGCGCGCCGGTGACCGCCACCCACACCGCCGCCACCATCGCCACCTCGCCCGCGGCACGCACCAGCGAAGTGAGGAGGCCGACCCCGCTCAGCAGCAACGAGAGCGTCTGGATGTCGAGGTCCAGGCCCCCGGTGACCAGGGTGTTCAGCGAGAGGGAGATCAGCCCCGCGAGGAGTTGGGCCGCCTCGCCGCCGCCCAGCAGGCGCGCCGCGGCGCGGTTCCGCTCGTGCAACAGGAAGGCGGCGGTGAGGCCGAGCGTGTGGACCAGGAGGGTGGGGAGGTAGAACACGAGCTGGGTGAGGGCGGCGAGCATCGGGCGTCCTAGCCCGGCCGGTCGACGGGAGCGGCCGTTGGCGGCGTGGGGGACCGACCGCCGCCCGGTTGCCGCGGGGGGCGGGGCTGCGTACGTCGCGCCGATGAGGCTCACCACGACGATGGAGCCCCGGGGTCCGGCCCGGGCGATCGTGCTCACCGACGCGCAGGTCGCGGAGGTGGGCGGCGGAAAGCGGGCGTTCCCCGTCGGGTGAAGGAGGAGAGGGAGCGGGCGAGCTGGGCGGACTTGTGGGCCCGGGTGTTCGGAGTCGACGCGCTGCGGTGTCCGCGCTGTGCCGGGCCGATGCCCTTGCGGTGCGTGGGGGTGGACCCGCGGGCCCCGCCTCGGCGTCGACCCTCCGAGTCCTGGAGGTCCGGCATCTGAGTTACCATCGCCGCCAAGGGGGGCGGCGTGCCGACCTGTGTAGTGCTGATGGCCGTACCGGACGCGCGGACTGCGCGCCACCTGCACGGCGCGCTCGGTCGCTTCGGGGCGGGCGCGGGGAGCGCCGAGGTGCAGCGCGTGCTCGCCGGCGCGGCGCACCCCCCGGTCACGCTCTACACGACGCCGGACCCCAAGCGGGCGCAGGCGCTCGCCGAGGTGCTCCGCGCCTCGGGGGCGGAGGTCGAGCTCCAGGAGGTCGCCGGCGCGCCCGCCGCCCCCCCGACGGCGACGCCACCGCCGGACCCGCCGCCGCCCCGCCGGTCGCTGGGCGCCCAGCTCCCGGACATCGATCCCCGGGCCGCGGCAGTCTCGGCGACGGTCCTCATCGCGCTGGGAACCCTCATCTGGGGCATCTCGGCGTGGGAGTCGCCAGGGGCGCGCCTCCCGGCGATCGGCGGCGACGCGGGCTCGATCGAGACCGCGTTGGGTGGCGGCGGCGCCGGGGGCGGAGGGGGAGGCGGGCTCGCCGGCGGCGGGGACGCGGGTGGATCCGGGGGAAGTGGCGGGGACGCCATCCGGATCTCGGTGCAGGACGGCGGCGGAGGCAGCGGCAGCACGGACCCCGCAGCCGGGGGCGGCGGCGCCGGCGCGAGCGGCGTCGCAGGCCAACCCGGGGGAGACGCGGGGGGCGGGGGAACCACGGCCGCGGGCGGCGGCGAGGCGCTGTCCGTCACGATCCGGGCCGCCGGCGGTGGGGCCCGCGCCCCGGAGGGTGGCGGGAAGGGAACCGAGGGACCGGAGGCGAGCGGCGCCCCGGGCGGCGGCGGGGCGACGGCGGCTACGACGCCAGGTGCGGCGAATCAGCAGGTGGCGGTGAAGGTCGACGCCGCCGGAGGCGGCGCGCCCCTCCCGTCTGGGGTGGCGCCCAGCTCCACCACCCCGTCGGCGGCAGCCACGCCGAGCGCCGCAGGCACAGCCGGGCCCGCTGCGTCCGCCGGCACCGGCGGCGCGCAGGCGCGCGTGAGTCCGGAGACCGCGGGCGGCGCCCGACCCGGCGGGGCGCCGAAATCCGGCGCCGCGCAGGCGCGAGGGAGCCCCGAGACCCCGGCCTCGGCCCGATCCGGCGCGGTGCCGCAATCCGGCGCGGTCGCACCCGGCCCCTCCGTTCCCAGCGATCCCCACGCGCCGGTCGCCGCCGCGGCCGGCCGGGCGGCTGGGGGACCGGACACTCCGGCCGACCTGGACGAGGAGATCGTAGGGACGGAGGCGCCCGCCGAGGAGGACGGGGCCGACTGGCTGCCCGCGCTCGGGAGGCGGGCCCGCACGGGACTCGTCGCCATCGCTGCCGCCGCCGGGGCGTTCGTGCTCGCGCAGTTGGTCCGCCGGCGCCAGGACCGTTCGTGGCGCCGGATCATCGCAGGGACCCTCGTGGCAGGGACGGCCTCGGCCGGGCTGCTCCTCCCGGTGGCGAGCGAGGTCCCCGCGCCGGACGTTCCCCCCGGTGTCGCCTCAGAGATCTCGGAGGCGCCCGCCCTCGAGAACCCCGAGGCTCCGGCCCCGACGCCGCCCACACGCACCCGCCGCGGACCGTTCGAGCGGGTGGTCCGAGGCGCGAACCAGCAGCGCGGCGGCGCCGGTTGTCCGCCGGGACGCCCATTCGCCGGGCTGGTCTGTGAAATCAAGGCGATGGGACCCGTCAGCGTCGCCGGACCTGGTGGTCTGGCCGCGGGGGACCCGGGCGAGGACGCCGAGGCGCTGGCGGCGATGCTGGAGGCCGGCGCGATGCCCGGCCCAGCCGAAGCAACCGGCGCCCTCTCGCCTGAGCTCGACGAGGGAGCCCCCGGCCCGGCGGCGGCCGCCCCGGGCTTCCCCTCGGAAGCCCCTGCCGCCGCGCCCGCCACCTCCGCGCCGGTCCCTGCGCCGGTCCGCGCGCTCCCGGTGAAGACCGCGGTCGCCCCGTCCCCCCCTCGCCTGGCACCCGCGAGGATCCCGACTCGGGACATCGTCATGGCCGTTGCGTCCGGCATCATCCTCGGGGGCCTCTTGGGCGCGATCTTCAGGAGGCCCGCCGAATGATCCTCTTCATGCTCGCGTCCGCTCAGGAGGTGGAGGACGTCCCGTCACACACGGTCACCGTCGACACGGGACCGTACGTCAGCGCCCTCGTCTCCCGGTTCCTCGCCTGCGTCGCCGCGGAGGGCACCGAGCTTCCGCCCAGCGACCAGAGCGACGTCTCGGACGCGCTCGTGGTGCTCGCGCCCATCCTCGCGTTCCAAGGCCAGGCCTCCTCGTGTACCGCGACCCAGGCGGGGGCCGACGCGTGCGCGGCGTGGGCCAGCGGGGTGGCCTGCGAGGGCCTCCACGAAGCGATCGAGGGCGTCATCAGCGGGAGCATCGCCACGGCCGGCACCCCGTCGTGGGCCATCTCCTACGGTGAGGCGCTGGGCGCGCGTGTCGCGGAGTGCTTCGCGGGCGAGGTCGGACGCGCCGTCACCGAGTCGGAGACCCGGGACATCCAACTCTTCCAGAACACCCTCGCCGGCGCTCTCGCACAGGCTGGCGCGTCCTGTCCCCCCCGTGAGTCGAACGTCGCCACCTGCGTCGAGGATGCCCGCGGTATGGACTGCGCGGTGCTGGCGTCCTACCTGGTCGACGAGGAGAGCGCCGCCGACACCGGGAGCGTCGAGTTCGACGCGGACCTCGTGCCGAGGCTCCTCGGCCGGTGCTCGGGCTTCCTCGACTGCACGGGCGAGGAGCCGTAGACGCCAGCCCCCATCACCTCCGGACCACCACCGAGTCGCGTACCGAACCCTCGGCCGGCGTGACCTCTCCCGCGAGGTACCCGTGGATGCCCTCGACGTTCACGGCGTCGTCGTCGTCGCCGTCGCCCTTGCCCTTCCCCTGCGCGGGGGGGGGGGCTCCGGCCAGGCGAGGTACGCGAGCTGCTCCGCACCCGGGTCGTCCGCCGCGAGGGCGCCCAGCCGTCCACCCCCCAGGTGACCCGGAGCGCCGACGCGTCCGAGAGGGGGCCCTGGTAGCGCACGGTGACGCGCTTCTCCAGCAACGCGTCGGGAACCACGTAGGCGTCGAGCGCGTCGAGGTCGACCTCGTCGATCCGGGTGGAGGCGGTCCCCGTCCCGGGCTCCTCGTCGTCGCCGGAGACCGTGGCCGTGCAGGTCCACTCCTGTCCCCCGCGGGTGTAGCCCGGGAAGACCGTGTCGCCGTCGACCACGGTGGCGAGCGTCATGCCCGTGAACGGCTCGCCGTCCACCGCCAGGTGACGGCCACGAGGTCCCCCCCCTCCGCTCCCGGCGGCGCACACGAGCGGGTCCACCCGCGCGGGGCGCCCTCGGTCACCACCACGGCGACGTCGAATCCCGCGGACTCGTCGGGCGGGTGGGCGGCGCTCTCGCGGGACGCATCCGCCGGCCCCTCGCGGCCTACGGTCTCCTTGACCAGCGGTGCGCTGCTCGGCGCCGGGGTCGCCGGGTTCGTGGCGCTCCCGTTGCTCGGCCAGCCGGTGACCCTGGCGGGCGCAGCCGCTGTCAACCTGGCCATGGGGCTCGGCGCCGTCGCGCTCGGCGTGCGCATGCCCGTTTTGGCGGAGGACGCCCCGGCTCTGGGCCCGGCACCCACGGGCGGCGCGGCGGTCCTGTTCGCGTTCGCGCTCTCGGGTTCTGCGTCGATGATCGACCAGATCGCCTGGAACCGGAGCTTCGGCCTCTTCACCGGCTCGACCACCTACGCGTTCAGCCTGATCGTCTGCGCCTTCCTCGGTGGCCTTGCGGCGGGCGGGCACCTGTTCGCACGGTTCGTGGACCGGGCGCGCGATCGCGAGGGGCTCCTCGCGTTGGTGAACGTCGGCATCGCGGTCACCACCGCGGTCCTGATCCCCATCATCGGGCTGCTTCCGTGGCTCCTCGTGGAGCCGCTCGCGGCGCGCGCAGACAGCAGGCGGCGCTGCTGGGGGTTGCGGCGACGGGGCCGCGCGCGGGGCGTCGGGCGCGTCGGGTGCAGGTGGTGGGAGCGCGGGAGCGGGAGCTTCCGCCGCGGTGTGCGGCGTACGGGGGGTACGACCTGCATGCGGGAGCGGGGCGCGTTCGAAGCCGAGCGTCAGCTCGCGGAGGGCGGGGAGCCCGCCCTCCACCCGCGTGGCGAGCGCCTCCACCGTCACGTCCCGCAGCCGCACGCTCCGCGCCGTCCAGTCCACCTCCCGCTCCGCGCGCGCCGGCCGCTCCCGTGGGCGCCGGGGCCGCACCGGCGCGGCCCGTCGGGCGCGCATCAGCAGATCCAGCCCGATACCCACCGGGCTGAACGCCAGGATGGAGACCAGCAGCCCGTGCCGCGCCAGGCGGAGGGGCGGCCGGCCCGGAGGCTCCAGGAGCGTCGCGAGCGAGAGCGCCACCTGCCCGACGGCGAGCAGCGCGACCGGGCCCCACCAGAGGCCGATGCAGGCCCAGTCCAGCAGCACGAACAGCCCTCCGCTCCACGCCAGGTTCACCAGCCCCGCGGCGAGGGCCAGCAGCTCGGTGGGTCGGTCCGGGGAGGGGGCGCGGGGCAGCTGCGTCGGGGGGAGGTCCCACCCGCAAGGTAGCCGACCCCCCGCGCCCATCGCCCTCCTCCCCCCCCCCGGGCCTACCAGACGGCTCCAGGCTCCGCGGCCAAGACCGATGCTCCCGTCGCTCGCCGGCGTCAGGGCCGCGTGCAGGACGGGATGTCGGCCAGGACCCTCTCGAGTGCGTCCGCGTAGGCGTGCAGGGTGGTGTCGTCGATCGTCGTGGCGAGGAGGTCCGTGGCGCGCGCACGAGCGCGCTCCTCGGGGCTCCCCGCTCCCTCGTCGTCCAGCTCGGCCCGATACAGGGCGAAGATTCGGTTGCGCACGCCGTAGGCGATCCCCACCGCCGTGTCCGCGTCGTCCGTCGGACACCCGTGTGCACGCAGGTCCTCGAGGAGCTCGTTGGAACGGACGAGGAGGGACTGCGCGTAGCCGTTCGCCGCCTCCAGATGGGTGCGCGGGACGGACCCGGCCCCGGCGCCCTCCCGCGTGGCCTCCCAGGCTCCCGCCAACCCGCCGCCGAGGCCGCTCAGGCTGATGAGGCGCGGCTCGATCCCCACTTCCCAGGGGGTCGGGACGCGTGGCGTGGGCGCGGCCGGCGGACCGGAGCTCACGGCCTGCCAGTCGAAGGAGCTCCCGGTCACCACCATGAACAGGCCCTCACGCCGGCCGTCGGGGTACACAGCCAGCCCTTCATCGAAGCTCACGGTCCCCCGCCCCTGGGTGGAACCGTCCGCGTTCAGCGCCTCCATCACCCCGTCGCCGTGACGCACCCCGTCCCGGAACGGGCCCCGGTACCGATAGACCCTCCCCGGTTCGAGCTCGACCACCTCCACGCCGACGCCGTTGAAGCAGTCGCCCTCAACGCAGCGGGCCACGCCCGAGGACACCGTCGGGTAGGGGTACTCCTGCCCCCACTTCTGGATGTACTTGACGCCGCCGTGTCCCCGAGGAGTCCCGCGGATCGGCACCCACCCGCCGCTCCGCCGCGCCAGGACGCCCACGAAGAGCTCGGCACCACCGTAGAGGAGGCGGACGGCAGGGGAGACCTGGCGCAGCCGGCACGCCTCCAGGTCGACACGGAGCTCGCCAACCAGGGTGTGCCGATCCCAGGCCCCCTCCACCTTCACATCCGCCAGTCCGGTCCCCTGTAGCGGGCCCGTGGCGGCCTGCAGGTAGAAGCGCGCCGCGTCGGGGTCCCGGACGTCCGCGTCGCGCCCGCGCAGGTAGAACGTGCCTGCGCCCGACGGCGCGCCGTTCACCACCTCCCCGTCCCATTCGGAGCCCTCGCACGGCCCGTCCGCGTATCGGAGCCCCGTCGGCGTGGAGACCGTGCCGGCCCGCGCGGGCGTCGTTGCCAGGAGCAGAGGGCCGAGGAGGACAAACGGGGGCGGGCGCATCCTCGGGACTCTACCGCCGTCCCGAACCCCTGGCGGGAGCCAGCGCGGAGACCGCGGAGAGCACGAGGCATGCGCCCCCGGTGAGGTACGCGAAGCCCGTGAAGAACGAGAGCCAGGACAGCTCGGCCTCGGCGAAGTGTCCCGTCCCAGGCCCTTTGCACGCTCCCCGTCCCACGTGGTCTACCACGTCGGCGCCGAGCCGCTCCACGCGCCTTCCGTCCCAACGCAGCACCACGACGGCGTTCCCGGTGCCGTGCCAGCCGCCCACGTCCCACCCGACGGCCACCACGTCGGTCAGCCCGACCCAGCGCGCTTCTTCAGCGTGGCGAGGTCGAACTCGCAGCCGCAGGCCACCGCGAGCTCCTGGAGCAGCGCGGCCTCCGATGCGGGGAGGGCGTGATCGCACGCGGCCAGCTCGCACGAGAGCTCGTACACGGCCTGCCGCACCGGCGGGGGCAGCGCGGACAGCTCCTTCATCACCGAGCGGCCTTCGACCTCCACGAGCGTGGCGAACTGCTCACTCAGGTCCTCCCTCCCGGTCGCGCGGGACAGCGAGGCGAGCAGGTGGCGGGTGAACCAGGTCTCTTCTGCCGAGAACTCACCGTCGGCGCTGCCGACGAGGAAGGCGACCTTGAGCACGAGCCAGGCATGCGCGCCGAGCAGCTCGCCGGCCGCGGAGGCACGTGTCTCGATGACCAGCTTGTCCCTGTAGATCTGCCGCGCTTCTCGTCCGACGTACCCGGTCCAGGCGTGGTTCAGCTTCATGCTGATCGGGATGCCGACGGCGGGGATGGCGAACTTCATGAGGTTGCGCTGGAGCAGGTAGCCGCCGACGACGGGCAGCTTCTGCAACAGGATCAGCGTCTGGCCCTTGATGGTGGCCTTGATGCCCTGCCGGACCGCCTCCGGCACGAACCGCGGGAGGGCCCCTCGGACGACCTCTCCCACCTTGATCCCGAACGCGACGCGGAGCAGGTCGTAGAGGTCCTCGGCGTCGTCGAGGCGAACGGGTCGGCGGTAGATGACGGCGAGATCGAAGGCGAGGCGCAGCTGAAGTCGCGTGGTGTAGAGGAGGTCGACGGTGAACGAGGTGATGCCGGCCGGGACGGTGAGAGGCGATGCGCCGCCCTTGGTCCCGATCGTGGCGGCGATCGCCGCGTTGTAGGCGCTGGCGCTGAGACCGCCTTCGATCATCGCGTAGCGCTGCGCCAGCTCGATCCGGCGGCTGGCGATCATGTCCGCAGGGAGGCCGGGGTACTTCGCGAGGAAGTACCCCCAGTTGACGGTCTTGGAGTAGGTGTCCAGCGCCGACCTGAGGAGCTTCGCGAACCAGCCGCCTCCCTTGATGTCCTCGGAGGAGTAGCCCTTCGCCTCCTCGCGGATTTGGTCCATCTCGGCTTGGACGGCCGCCCTCTCGGACTCCTCGGGGTCTGCCTCCGTGCCTGGCGCCTTCATCCGGTCCTCCGGGAGTCCTGCCTTCCCGAGGTATAGGCTCGCTATCCGGGATGCCACGGTCGCTCGGCCTCGCACACGGGGGCCCGCGCCCTCACCGCCCCCCACGCCCCCGCCGGCTAGAAGCTCGAATGGACCCCGAACCTGCTGGACCGGTCGGAACCATGCGGATGCGCCGCGCCGCGGAGGTCGGCTGCATCGCGGCCTTGGGGATGGTCGCCTTCATCGTGGCGTCGGGCGGTGGGCGCGCGCTCACGCAGGGCTACGCTACGTGGCTCGGGCTCGTCCTTCCGTTCGTGGTCGGGGGCGCCCTCGCCGGGGCCGCCTCCGCCAGGCTGGGTCGCTCGTTCGGAGCCTGGACCTGGCTCCTCGGCCCGGCCTCCTTCGCCTGGGCGTTCGGCGTCGGGTTCATCGTGGGGTGGGAGCCGATTCACTGCGCCGGTCCCGTTCCCTGGGTAGCGGCCTTCCTGCTGCTCGCCCTGGGGCACGCCGGCTGGGCTGCCCCCCTGGCGTCCCGGTTGGACCGCGGCGGATGGTGGCGCACCGGGATCCTCGCGTGTGTCGGCGTGCCCGTCGGGGTCGCCCTCCCGGCCGCCTTCTACGTCGGCTGGGGACGCTGGTCGGGCGACCCAGCCACTCGACGCGCTGACCGAGATGGGGATGACCTTCGTGCCCCGGGTCCCCGGCTGGCTGGTCCGCTTCATCGGCGTCTGCGAGCTGCTCGGTGCGGTCGGCCTCGTCGTCCCGGCCGCCACCGGCATCGCGCCCCGGGTGACAGGGATGGCCGGAGCCGCGCTGACGCTCCTGATGGTCTTCGCGGCCCACCACCAGGTCGCGCACGACGACTCCGCGCACCTCTCGGACATCGCCGTCCTCGGCTGGTTGTCGGCCCAGGTCGCCTTGGTGCGCCTCGCCCGGGTCCCCATCCCGCCCCACGGGTAGCTCGATCCCACTTAGGGGGGCGGTTCAGCCCGCGGGCTGATCGTTGGTGTGGCAGTGGGGCCCGCCCCCGTCGTACCAGGACTGGAGCATGGGAACGACGAGCGCCTCCCGCCCGGGGAACCAGGACTCGAGCTGGGCCTTCGCCGCCGCGTCCGCCGCGTCGTCCTCGTACCCGTTCACGAGGACGAAGCCGTTCCCGACGAGCCAGTTCATGTAGTCGGTGTCCATCTCGATCCCGCGGTACCGCACCTTGGACGCGAACGGCCAGCGGATGACGGTGAGCCCGGCTGCGGTGAGCTCGTCGGCGGCTCCGTCGTAGATCCGATCGTCCGCGTCGCCCGGCTGGCAGGCGCTGCTGGAGGAGCAGTCGGCCACCACGATGCGTTCGGCGTCGATGAACCGAGCGATGCCGTCGATGTGGCCGCCGGTGAGGTCGCCCGACGGCGCCCCCTCGATCATGACCACGCGGGACACCCCGAAACGGGCCTTCAGGGCCGCTTCGGCGTCAGCCTGGGAGAGGCCGGGGTTGCGATCCTCGTCGCCGAGCACCGTCCAGTTCAGGACGACCGTGTCCAGCCCGTTGAACTCGAGGTTGCCGCGCTCGTGGACGAGCTCGACGGTGTCCACCCCGAGGCCCAGGTAGGCGCCGACCGCCTGCGGTACCGCGTCGTCCGATCGGTACGTCACCTTCGGGCCGTAGGCGCCGCCCCACGCGTCGAACCCCCAGTCCTGGAGCCGGACCTCCCGGTCCTGGACCACGTACACCGGGCCGTTGTCCCGCATCCAGGCGTTGTCGTTGGGGATGTCGTGCCAGGTGACGTGGAAGCCGGTGGCCGAGTCCCCCCCGGCGATCACCTCTGCGCTCAGCCCCCCGTCCGCGGCGAGCGAGGCCTCGGCGTCGGTCCGCGTGCGCGCGTCGTGGACGAGGATGTGGACATCCTCGAAGCGGACGAGCTCGGCGACCATGCGCCCGAAGTCGGGCTCGTCGGCGCTCTCGTACACGCGCGGCCACTGCAGCCAGACCGCCGCCTGCGGCTCCCACTCCGCGGGCACGCGGAGCGACTGGCCGGTGTCGGTATCGGTGTCGGCGTCGGCGTCGGCATCGGCGTCGGCGTCGGCGTCGGCGTCGGCGTCCTGGTCGGGTCGGCAGTCGGGGTCGACGCACGGTTTGTCGGAGCTCGACGAGCTGCACCCGCCCGAGACCAGGAGGAGCAGGGAAGCGAGCGACGCGCCCATCATCGGGTTCAGGCGGACTCCTCTCCCAGCACGGCCCGCAACGCGGCTCCAGTGAGGCACCCCGGGGGCCAGCGCTCCGCCGTTGCCCGCGCCCCCAGCCTCACGAGCGCCGCGTTGAGCGGGGTGGGGACGCCCAGTTGGGCGCCCCGTCGCACGAACCAACCGTGGAGCGAGTCGGTCTCGAGCCGGTCCCCTCGGGCCAGCGCGTGCCGCGTGGAGCCTCCCACCCGGGGCAGCCCGTCCACGGCCACCACCTGCATCGGCCCGATGCGGGCGTCGAAGACGTCGTCGGGCACCACCTCCGAACCCTCGGCCCGAAAGCACGCCCGCGCCTCCTCGACCGTCGCCTCCAAGAGGTCGGACGGCGGATCGTCGCAGACGGCGGCGTAGATGCCGCCGAGGTTGGTGAGCGCCTTGGCCCGGATCCACGGCCCGATGTCCGGGAAGACCCCGGCGCGGAATCCGGCCGCGGTCAGCGCGTCGCAGAGCCACCGCTCGGGTCCCACCAGGCCGCCAGGCCACCCGCCGAGGAACACCGCCCCCGGAGCGGGCGAGCCGGCGAGCACCACCACCCCCGGGGCGCGCCGCTCGGCGGGCACGTAGAGCATCGCCGCCACCACGGGCCTTCCCTGGAGCGCGTCGAGCGGTGCCAGGCCGTTCTGGAAGCTCACCACGGGGAGGTCCGGGGGCAGCGTCGCGACGGCGCGGGCAGTGTCGTGGCCCATGGTCGCGAGCACCACGAGGTCGTCCGCCCGGACGTCCGCCACCTCACCCACGGGCACGCGGAGGCGCCGGGGCCCACCGGGAAGCCGCAGGTCGAGCCCGTCCTCCGCCAGCGCGCGCCCGTGCGCGCCTCGCGCCACGAGCAGCACGTCGACCCCAGCCTCCCAGAGGAGCCCACCCATGCCCGCGCCGATGGCACCGGCACCGAGGACCACGACGCGGCGAGGGGACATCGGGCGAGCCTATCTGTCCGCCGGGGTCGGGCTACGGCTCGTGGGGGTAGCGGGCGTAGTGCTCGGCGAGGATGCCTTCGCCGTAGTCGTCCGTCGGGTCCCGGTACACGGCGTGGATGTGGTCCCCGGCGTTCACGTGGTCGAACTCCACGATGAGGGTGGGGCCGTGGATGCGGTAGTACATGCGCCCGCCCCATTCGGTGTCCCCCATCCAGGCGATCCACAGCTCGTCCACCCCGGCCTCGAGGTCGGCGAGGCGGATGGCGCCAAACGCGTCCTCCTGGTCGAGCACGTAGACCGCCACGAGGTCGAGCAGCGCCTCGCGCTGGTCCGGGCCGAGCGCGGACGCGGGCAGGCCCTCGTAGGTCGGGAAGCCCTCGTCGTTGGAGGGGCCGGCCAGGATGTCGGAGGGGACCCGGTCGCTGATGACCGCCATGGCGAGCTGCTCGGCGTCGAGGAGCCCGACGAAGGTCCAGGCGAGATCCTCCTCGGGTCCGAGCGGGCGCGACCCGGCGTGGGGTTCCTCCTCCCAGACGGTGGGCGAGATGCCCTTGAAGGTCGGCACCATCACCACGTCCGCGCCGGAGGCGGTGAAGTTCATCGCCAGGTGGTGGCCGTCGAGCTGCCAGGCCCAGGGGGTCTGCATCGAGGGGGTGCCGAACAGGGCGTAGGTGTAGAAGCGCTCCCCCATGATCGCGCTGCCCGACTGGGCCTGCAGCTCGTCCACGAGGATGATGCCCTCGGCCTTGGTCCGACCCTGCTCGGAGAGGCTCGCGGCGAGCAGCGCGTCGGCCAGGGCCGCCTGCTCGGGGCTCAGGTCGCCGCGCTCCAGGCCCGCGCGCGGGTAGTTGGGGACCGGGAGGTTCGACCAGTCCTTGCGCTCGGGGTCATCGAAGGCGAAGCCCACCCCCGCCTGCTGATCGGCGTCGAGGGAGGCCCAGAACGCCAGCGCCGCGTCGACCATCGCCTCGGCCGCGACCTCGGTGGGGCTCGGCGGGGGCTCGGTGTCGCCGGTCTCGCCGCTCGTGCCCGTGTCCCGCCCCGTCTCG
>Ga0172372_10008439_pt1 | contig 13581 bp, 15 predicted proteins | sample LakKiv5m_2_FD_114544 | JGI IMG/M metagenome (GOLD analysis project Ga0172372, IMG submission 114544) | Freshwater microbial communities from Kabuno Bay, South-Kivu, Congo - kab_092012_9.5m | ecosystem: Environmental > Aquatic > Freshwater > Lake | place: Democratic Republic of the Congo...
AGTACAGGAATAGTATGATTACAATAGGATATTCAACAAAATCCCACAAACCCGAACTTATAGAATATTTTAAGAAATCTTCGGGTAACCCAAAATATGTAGAGGTAATTGAAAAAATTAACAATGGTGATAAGTCTCTTTCGGAGGTTTACAATGAAATTTTGAGTGAGTCAAAATCTGACATTGTGATTTTATGTCATGATGACATTTATTTCGATACTCCTGCTTGGTACTCCAAAATTTTACGAAATTTCGAAAAAAACGATTTCGGAATTCTCGGGGTTGCAGGTACACCAAACCTTCCCCAATCAGGATTGTGGTGGGAAGAAAGGAGAAAAATGCTTGGAATTGTCAATCATGAAAGTGGTGGTAAAAAATGGGAAAGTAGATATTCTCCTAATCAAGGGAATGATATTCGAGAAGTTGCAATTATTGATGGTGTCTTTATTGCGGTACACAAACAACGAATCAAGAAAAATTTTGTGGAAGATTTCAAAGGGTTTCATTTTTATGATTTACCCTTTTGTGTTGAAAACTACTTGGAAGGAGTAAAAATTGGTGTTTTTACCAACATTCGAATTACACACAAATCTATTGGACAAACGAACCAACAATGGGAAGATAACAGACAAATTTTTATTGAAAAATATAAAAACAATTTACCTATTAAAATTCCTTTCGACCCAAAAAGGAAAATGAATGTTTTGATTTCTTGTATGTTTTTTAGAACCTTTACTGGTTCAGAAGTTTACGTTTATGAATTAGCAAAGGCACTTCAAAAAGAAAATTGTCAAGTGACAGTTTTATCACAGATTGGTGGTCCACTCACCGATTTGGCACGTAAAGAGGGTATCAAATGTTTATCTTTTGAAGAATCTCCAGGATTCAAAATGGGAGATGGAATTTGGCAAGTTATGGGTCCCGATGGTAAACCCGAAATATCCAAACCAACAACACTATACAAAATTGGAGAAGTTGATTTTGATATTATCAGTATACAACATAAACCCGTTGCTGAAAGGATAATAAATTTATATCCTAATATTGACAAAATTGCAACAATACACTCTGAAGTAATTGAGTTAGAAGACCCTATTATTCATGACTCAATTAAACGTTATGTGGCAATTCGACCTGAAATCAAAGACCATTTAATAAATAAATTCGAAATACCTGAAGATAAAATCTCTTTGATTTATAATCCTGTCGACAAAAGTAAGTTTCCCACTTTACCCAAAAATGAAGGTGGCTACATTCTTTTTGTCGGAACTGTGGATTATTTGAGAGAATTGGCCATCAAAGATGCTGCTGAATATGCGTTCTCCTTAGGTAAAGAACTTTGGTTAGTGGGTGAGGACAAATCTATTTATTTGAAAAGTTATTTAGAGAACCCAATTATCAAACATTTTCCCCCAACTTGGAATTTGAAACCTTTCATTGAAGGTGCATTTGAAACCGCTGGTATACAATTAGGAAGAACAACAATCGAAAGTTGGATGAGTGGAAAAGATAGTTGGATTTACAAAGTAAATGACAGTGGGGATATAATTTCTAAAGAAAAAACTTCGCCACCCTTAGACATCGAAAAGTTCTATTCGGAAAATGTTGCAAAGCAAATAAAAGAAGAATTCCTAAAAATACTGTCCTAATGACTATTTTGACAACCGCATATAATTGTGAAGAATATATTGAAAAATGTCTTTACAGTATTATGTCTCAACAGTATAAAGATTTTACCTGTTATATTTTTGATGATTTGTCCACAGATAATACCGTCAAAAAAGTTAAAGAAATTATAAAAGATGATTCAAGATTTACCCTTATTGAAAATACCAAAAAACTATTCCAACCCGGAAATTATGATTTAGTAATTAGACATATGAATCTATCTGATGATGAAATATGTGTGGAGGTTGATGGTGATGATTGGTTACCAAATTCCAAAGTTTTTTCAAAAATTTATGAGGCATACAACACAGAAAATATTTGGATGACCAGTGGTTCATTTAATTATCAAAACGGCAGACCTGGTTTTGCAAGTCCCCCAACTACAGTAGAAAATTTAAGAAAACAAACATTCACATTATCTCATCTTAGAACTTGGAAATCTTGGTTATGGAAAAAGATTAATGAAGATGATTTAAAAGATGAAACAGGCAATTATTGGCCTGTAGCTGGTGATTTGGCATTTATGTTCCCGATGTTGGAAATGTCAGGAATGGAGCATTTCAAATTTTTTCCTGAAATTTTGTACACATACAATGAATCGAACCCCTTAAATGACCATAAAATTAATATGTCAAATGTAAATAAAATTACTACATTAATAAGAAATAAGAATTCTTACTCAAAAATTTAAAATGAACATTACTCCAAAAATATCAGTTTGTATTCCGACTTATGAGGCGAATGGAAGAGGTGTAGAATTTCTCTCGAGAAATATCGAATCTATTTTGAATCAAACTTATGAAAATATTGAAATTGTTGTTTCGGACCACTCGAAAAACGATGATATCCAAAACTATCTCGAGTCTCTAAAAAATGAAAAAATTGTGTACCTTAGAAACACTGAGAATGTAGGATGGCCCGCACATAATACCAACAATGCTATTAAAAATTCAAAAGGAGAATTTATTAAATTAATGAACCTTGACGATTACATCGAAGGTTCGGATAGTATTCAATTGATGGTTGATTTGTTAAATGAGGGACATAAATGGGTCATTAGTGGTTGTAAACATTTAAACTACGGAACCGGAGAGTGGTCAAATCCAATCATACCACGAATTGAAGATGATGGGAGACATTTACTAAGGGGAATCAATTATGTTGGTTGCCCAAGTGTTGGTTTAATTCCTAGAGAAGAATACTTTGACCCTGAGGTAATTTACATGATAGACTGTGAATTATGGTATAGAATGTTTGTTACATATGGGTATCCAGGTGTCTTAAAAGATTACCGTATAGTAATTGGTGTGGGGGACCACACCTTGACCAATCAATTAGCCTCCAAACACTCAGAATGGTTATACCAAGACATAAAATATTGCCAAATAAAATACCCACAATGAAAAATATACAACTTTTTGTTCCCAAGTTTAGGAAAGAAGAAATTCAAGAACACATCTCAGTTTGCTTAGAAAGAGGGTGGACAGGATTAGGGTTTAAAACCGTAGAGATTGAAGACAAATGGAAAGAGTATACCAACCTTCCTTTTGCACATTTTATAAACTCTAACACCTCAGGACTACATTTAGCATTTAAGATTCTTAAAGATGCCAATAAGTGGAATGATGGTGATGAGATTATCACAAGCCCTTTGACTTTTGTATCGTCCAATCACGCAATTGTTTACGAAAATCTAAAACCCGTTTTTGCAGATGTTGATGAATTTTTATGTTTAGACCCCAAATCGATAGAATCAAAAATAACAAAAAAAACTAAAGCAATTCTTTTTATCGGAATCGGGGGGAACACTGGTCAATTGAACTCTGTAATTGAGTTGGCAAAAAAACATAAATTGAAAGTGATTTTGGATGCCGCTCATATGGCAGGAACATTTATTGAAAACCCAAATACAGGTCAGCCCGAACATGTTGGACATCGAGTGGATGTAAGTGTTTTCAGTTTCCAAGCGGTGAAAAACCTACCAACAGCAGATTCAGGAATGATTTGTTTTAATAATGAAGATTACGACATTTTAGTTAGAAAGTTATCTTGGCTCGGAATCGACAAAGATACTTACCAAAGAACAAATGATAAGGGAAGTTACAAGTGGGAATATGAACTAGTAGATGTTGGTTACAAGTATCATGGAAACTCAATAATGGCCTCTATGGCTTTGGTAGGGTTGAAATATTTGGAGGAAGATAACCAAAGGAGAAGAGAAATTTCAAAAAAATATGAAAAGGAACTATCAAAACACAATATTGAAGTTGTTTCTACACACCAAGATTGTTTGAAATCCTCGAGACACCTATTTCAAATAGTTGTAGATAACCGAAATAAATTTATGGAATTACTTAATTCAAGCGGGGTTTACCCTGGGGTACACTACAGAGATAACACCAATTATAAAATGTACAATGAACAATTTGGTCAATGCCCAAATTCACATTTTGTTTCTGAAAAATTGATTTCTTTACCACTACACATGTATCTTACGGATGAAGAAGTTGATTATGTAATTGAACAAGTAATTCGAACTAATGATACTTTAAAAAAATGAATGGAATTATAATTTTAGGGGCGGCAGGTTTGGCTAAAGAATTTTACTACTACATAAAAAGAGCGAAACCTGAAATCAAAGAATATTTCTTTGTAAATGACATGGAAGATGGTCAAACTGAACTGAATATTGATGGCAAAATTTTTCCCGTCATAAAAGATTGGAAATTTGAAAAAAAATATCCCTTCATTGTTGCTGTTGGTAGTCCAAAAATAAAAAAAATATTAGTATCAAAAGCATTAGAGTATGGACTCCAACCTTCTGAAACTATTGTAGACCCGTCGGCACTCATTTTAATGGATAAAAATAATTTAGGTAAAGGTGGTGTAATTGCTCCGGGATGTATTATTACATCTAACATCACGTTTGGGGATTATGTGACTTTGAATTTAAACACCACTGTGGGACATGATACTAATATTGGAAACTATTGTACCACAAATCCTGGTGTTCATATCTCAGGACAAATCGATATCGGTGAAAGTAATGAATTCGGAACTGGATGTGTTATTAGAGATAGACTATTTATAAGTTCAAATAAAACTTTTGGTGCTCAGACAGCTGTAGTTAAAAGCATCTTAAATAATGATTCCGAGACATATATTGGAATACCAGCAAAAAAACTGATTAAAAATGTATAATGTAGAAAAAATTTCAAATTGGGACTTACGAGTCAATATCGAAACAAACAAACCTTGTGAGTTGTATGTTGATAACTTTCCAACATCACCCAAAAATTCATTAAGAGTTCTTTGGGTTGTAGAACCAGATGAGGTAAGCACTATTAAAACTATTGTTTTTGGTAGACATCATGAATTTGATTTAATCTTAACCTATGATGAAGACATTTTGAAAAATTGTCCAAACGCAAAACTGTACCCTCATGGAATGTCTTGGATACTTGATTTTGATTTTTCAAAAGAGAAAGAATTTGCAATAACATCTCTTGTAGGTGGAAAAAAACTTTCTTCAAATCATTTTTTAAGACAAGAATTACCCACAATTCAAAATCAAATAAATTCGATTCCAATTCATTTATTTAATAGTTTGAATAACCCTTATTTAGGTGATGGAATTCAAAGAACAATGATGGACCGAGATAGAAAAAACGAACTTTTTTATTCACAATTTCACATAGCTATAGAAAATTTTTCCAAGAAAAATTATTTTAGCGAAAAATTAATAGATTGTTTTCAAACCAAAACCGTTCCAATTTATGTTGGGTGTACGAATATCGGGGATTTTTATGATACCAAAGGAATGTTAATTGCTAACAATGCTGAGGAACTTATAGAAGTTTGTAATTCTATAACTCCAGAAACTTACAATAATATGTTAGAATATGTTGAAAAAAATTATCAGTTGAGCATGCCCCATGCATTATTTAGAGAAACTTTAAAAAATGAGATTATAAATTTTGTTAATAATAATTAATGTGGATAATCAAATTGAATTAAATTTACAGAAAATTGTTGATGGTCACCATAAAGTGACCTATCGGGGTATCAAAATGATAAAAAATCCATTTGATTATCTATTATACCAAATGATTATCAATGAAGTGAAACCCGATTTAATAATTGAAATTGGAACTAATCATGGAGGCACCTCTCTTTATATGGCTGACATGTTAGACATAATTGGACATGGACAGATTCATACCATCGATATTAAAGAATATCCTATGGATGACTTGGTTCTAAGTAATAAAAGAATTACAAGATTTTTAGGGGGTTATGACGCGTATAATTTGAAAAATTGTGAAAATTTTGACAAAATTTTAGTCATAGATGATGGCTCGCATCTCTACACTCACACATTAGATATACTTCAAAAGTTTAAAGATATCGTAAGTGTCAATTCTTATTTTATCGTTGAAGATGGTGCACTAATTCATATTGGATTAACAAAAGATTATGGGGGTGGTCCAGTTCGGGCAATCGAAGAATTTATGACTCAAAATGAAAATTACATAATCGACAGGAAGTGGTGTGATTTTTTTGGTACCAACGCAACTTTCAACACAAACGGATTTCTAAAAAAAATTAAGTGATGGATTTTGTTTCAACTAAATTAATGGGTGGTTTAGGAAATTATATGTTTCAAATCAGTACTGCCTTGTCAATTTCATTGAGAGATGATAAAGCACTCATATGTGAAACCTACGATACACAAGTACCACAAAAACCGGTACAAGCATATGAAAATAATTTATTCAGAAAAGTAAAATTTACATCAGAATATATTCCACATACTCCTTTTGGAGAATCCAAATTCTCGTTTACGGAAATCCCATTCATTGAAGGAAATATTCGTCTTTATGGATATTTCCAAAGTGAAAAATATTTTAAGAAATATAGAAAAGAAGTTCTTGAATTATTTGACTTGAATCAAGAAATACAAGAAAAAATCAAAGAAAAATACGAAGAGGTTTTGTTAAAAAAACCCACTTCACTACATGTCAGAAGAGGAGACTATGTTTGGCTCAATGATTATCACGCTAATCAACAAATAAATTATTATGAAGATGCCATAAACTTTATTGGTATTGATGAACATTTTTTAATTTTTTCAGATGACATTTCATGGTGTGAAAAGAATTTGAATTTCATAAAAAATAAAACATTCGTCGAAGACAATCCCGATTATGAAGACCTTTTTCTAATGTCCTTTTGTTCAAATCATATAATAGCAAATTCCAGTTTTAGTTGGTGGGGAGCTTGGTTAAATCAGAATGAAAGTAAAAAAGTTGTTGCCCCAAAACAATGGTTCGGTAAATTAAATTCACATCTTGAAACTGCTGACCTATATTGTGAAAAATGGCATATATTATGAAAGCTTTAATTACTGGGTCAAATGGATTAGTTGGTTCTGCCTTAAAAAAAATTCTTGGGGAAAATCATGTTTACCATACAAGACAAGATGCAGACTTAACAGATGAAATTCAAACAAAAGAATACGTCAAAAATCAAGTTGAGAATTTTGGTGTCGATACAATAATACATTGTGCGGCAAGAGTTGGTGGTGTCCAAGCAAACACCAACAATAACCAAGGATTTTTCTTAGACAATTACTTAATCAATAATAACATTTTGAAATCTGCTTATGAATTCAATGTTCCAAATTTTGTTAACATATTGTCCACCTGTATTTTTCCTGACAAGGAAATTACATATCCACTTACTGCAGACCAAATAGACAACGGGGCACCCCACCCATCCAACTACGGATATTCTTACGCTAAAAGATTAGCCGGTTATGAAACTAAAATCTTTAGAAACCTTACAAAAGGTAATTGGATTAACATAGTACCAACAAATGTGTATGGTCCTTGTGATAATTTTCATCTGATAGATAGTCACATGATACCAGGTATGATTCATAGAGCATTTCTAGCAAAACAGAACAATGAAAAATTTGTAATTTGGGGTGATGGTACTCCACTTAGACAATTTATTCACTCGAAAGATTTAGCTATGAACATTCTATGGGCTTTAAATAATTGGGACTCAGATAATCACTTTATGGCAATAAATGAAGAAGAAGTTTCAGTAATGGACATTGCTAAAATAATTACCGAAAAGTTCGAATTAGAGGAAAACCAATTGGTTTTTGATTCCAGTAAACCGAAAGGTCAATTTAGAAAACCGGCTAAAACAGACATACCATCAGACTATAATTTTGTGGGTCTTAGGCAAGGGATTTATGAAACGATAGATTGGTTCATCAAAAATTATAGTAATGCTAGAAAATGAAAAGAATTAATTTAGTTGAAGATACCATTACAAAAGAAGATATCAATTCGTTAATCAGTTGGTTGTCGGAATATCCGCAACTTACAAAAGGACCAAAGACAATCGAGTTTGAAAGAAATTGGTCAGAATGGCTTGGTTGCAAATATTCCGTTTTTGTCAATTCAGGTTCGTCCGCTAACCTTCTTATGTTTTACGCTTTAAAACATTTGAACTTACTAAAAAATAAAAAAATCTGCGTCCCATCGTTGTCTTGGGCAACAGATTTAGCGCCGGTTCTGCAATTTGATTTAGAACCGATTCTTATTGATTGTAATTTAGATAATTTATCTGTGGACCTGAATCATTTAGAAAAAATGTTTAAAGAACATAATCCATCCGCCCTCATTTTAGTATCTGTTTTGGGACTCTCTCCTGATATGGATTCTATATTGAGTTTGTGTGAACAATATGATGTTATTTTGTTGGAGGACAACTGTGAATCTCAAGGTACTTCTTATAAAGAAAAAAAACTTGGAAATTTTGGTTTGATGTCCTCATTCTCAACTTTCTTTGGTCACACAATGAGTACAATTGAAGGTGGAGTAATAACAACAAGTGACGAAAAAATTTACCACACATTACTTCAGTTGCGTAGTCATGGTTGGTCTAGAGATTTACCAATTCCTGAACAAAAAAAACTTAAAGAAGAATGGAATTGTGATGATTTTTCTAATTTGTACACTTTTTTTATTCCAGGATTTAATCTAAGAAACACAGATTTACAAGCTCAAATTGGTATCAATCAATTGGCAAAAATTGATGAAATTATTGCAAAACGTAATCAAAACTTTGAGATTTACAAAAAAAAATTAAGTACAGAAGTTTGGTTCCCGAAGGAAATTGAAAATTCATTCACAGCAAATTTTGCGGTGCCAATTTTGACCTCGGATTCAGAATCCAAAAAAAACTTGATTGAAGAATTAACAGCTAATCAAATTGCGTGTAGACCCTTGATTTCGGGCTCTATGGGCACACAACCATTCTACAAAAAGGTATATGGTGAATTAAAATTACCTAATAGTTCTTTAGTCGATACCTGCGGTATCTATGTACCTAATCACCCAAACTTAGAAGAAGTCGATATAAAACTGATTTGTGAAATTATTTTAAAAAACAAGTAAATGTTAAGACTGGTCAAAACGATAAGACAAGAATCGGAGTTGAGAGGTTACTACTCTTATTTGGGCGAAGCCGTAATCGAAATTATGTGGGCTAAAAAAAAATTTCCTGAAGAGGAAATCAAGGTTTATTTTGATTTAACAAATATTCATCATTACAAACAAAATAATTTATTTGATGTTTGTTTTGAACAAGACCACCAAGATTATAGTGAATATCGAAATAAATATATCAACATCGAAAGCCTAAATTCCGAAATAAAGTTAAACCATTACGAATTAAAAATTATTCCTCAAGAAATTAGGGAGCAAGCAGCACCTATCATTGATGAATACTTTCGATTGAAACCAATTTTTTTGAATGAATTGGAAAGAAGACTTAATTTTTTGAATTTAAAAAATACTATTTCAATTCACAGGCGTGATACTGACATGAGGTTTAGTCATCACATATCCGCACCTACTCTAGAACAATTTTATTCTATAATTGATGAGGACTACTATTCAAATATTTTTGTAATGTCCGATAATAAACAAGACCTCGACTTGTTTATTCAAAAATATGCAAATAAAGTATTATCTTTTGAAGATGGTACAACTAGTACGGACATCAATCTGCCTTATTTTCTTATGGAAGGGACAGGTCCCGAAGAAATGAGAAAACATATTGAAAATTTAACAATCAATACGTTTGTCTTAAGTAAAACAAAAAAATTGATTTGTAGCAAGTCAAATTTATCAAATTTTGCAATTCTTGCAAACCCTAAATTAGAATATGTTAAATTAAATTAAAATCATGTATATCTCACAAATCGGGCAAGACAAGTTCATCGACGAATTTTTTCAAAAAAAAGAAGGGTTAGCATTTTTAGATATAGGGGCTCATGATGGGGTTTCAATTTCCAACACTTTTTTTTTAGAAAAAGAAAGAAATTGGAATGGAATATGTATTGAAGCACAACCTTCTGAATTTGAAAAATTGAAATCAAATAGAAAGTGCACTTGTATAAATGTGTCGGTTTCAAATTATAATGGTGAAACTGATTTCATTTCTGTAGAAGGTTACGCAAATATGTTGTCAGGTATATCAGACGACTATAACCCTTCCCACAGGCAAAGAATAGAAAATGAAGTAAAAATTTACGGAGGAGTTATCAACACCATTAAAGTTCCTGTCAAAACCCTTCAGAGTATTATGGATGAGCATAATATAAACCAAATCGATTTTTGTTCAATTGATACTGAGGGGTCGGAATTCAAAATTATCGAATCAATTGACTTTAATAAAACAGAAATCAAAGTTTTTATAATTGAGAATAATTACGGTGAAAAAAATATAGAAAACTTTCTCATTGAAAAAGGATACGTCCTTTACAAAAAAATTGAATGGGATGATGTTTTTGTAAAAGAGAAATATATTATTAATTTACAATGAAATCTAAAATAGCGTTAATAACTGGAATAAATGGTCAAGATGGTTCATATCTGGCGGAATTTTTGTTGGATAAAGGTTATGAAGTTCACGGAACTCTAAAGAGAAACTCTGTAAGTGAAAATCAAACGGCAAGACTTGATAAAATATTCAATCAAATCAGTTTACACTATGCGGATTTAATTGACCTATCCTCACTGATTTCTGTAATACAGAAAATTAAACCAACAGAAATTTACAACTTGGCGGCACAATCTCACGTGCGAATATCATTTGACCAACCAATTTATACCGCACAAGTCACTGGTTTAGGAACACTAAATTTGCTTGAAGCAGTTAGATTGATAGACTCACAAATAAAAATTTATCAGGCATCTTCTTCAGAAATGTTCGGAAATTCTATTGATGAAGACGGATTCCAAAGGGAAACGACTCCTATGACACCCGTATCTCCATATGGATGTGCAAAAGTTTTTTCGTACAACATTTGTAAAAATTATAGAAATTCTTACAATATGTTCATTTCAAACGGTATTTTGTTTAACCACGAGTCACCAAGACGAGGAACTAATTTTGTAACTAACAAAGTTGTAAAAGAGGCCGTCAAGATTTATTACGGTTTATCAACCGAATTGAAATTAGGAAATTTGGGGGCAACACGAGATTGGGGACACGCAAAAGATTACGTGGAAGCAATGTGGTTGATACTTCAACAAAAAAATTCAGATGATTTTGTTTGTTCGACGGGAATATCGCACTCCGTTAAAGAATTGTGTGATTACACATTCAAAAAATTGGGTTTAAACTATGAAGATTGGGTCAAGTTAGACGAAAAATTCTTGAGACCAGAAGAACTACACGATTTGAAAGGAGATTCCACGAAACTCAGGAACGTCACAGGTTGGACTCCAAAATATACATTTGAATCTATGATAGATGAAATGATTAATTATTGGTTGGAATATTATGCGTAATTCAACAATTAAACATTACATTTCACATCGGGGAAACATAGATGGTAAAATAGTAAACATAGAAAACTCTCCAGATTATGTACAAAGAGCTTTGTCTTTGGGATACGAAGTTGAAATAGACGTGTGGTTCGTTGATGGCTCATTTTACTTAGGTCATGACGAACCACTTTATTTAATCAACGAAGAGTTTTTAGAAAACGAAAAATTATGGTGTCATGCTAAAAATGAAGAATCATTTTCAAAAATGCTATCAAATTCTAAAATCCATAGTTTTTGGCATCAAACCGACGATTACACTCTAACCTCTAAAGGTATACTATGGGTTTTTCCCGGAAAAAAAGTTTATGGAAATTCCATTTGGGTATTACCTGAAAACACTGTTTACAAAAATATTCTCATAAATTGTTTGGGAATATGTTCTGATTACATTTCAAAATACCAATGATAAAATTAATAGTATTCGATTTGGATGGTGTGTTAATCGAAGCAAAACAATTACACTTCGAAGCATTGAATGATTCATTGAAAATACATGCCCCAGAGTGTGTCATTTCTTGGAATGAACATTTATCAAAATATGATGGATTGAAAACCAAACAAAAACTTGAAATGTTAACCCAAGAAAAAGGATTGAAAATAGAACACCATAGTTTGATTTGGGATTACAAACAAAAAATCACAAACGAAAAATTAAAAAACATTCAACCACAAAATAATCTAATTGAACTACTGAAAAAGTTGTCGGAGGATGGTTTCAAGATTGCTTGTTGTAGTAATTCTATTAGAAAAACAGTTCTTACTGTTTTATCCAAATTAAATATCATAGAATACTTTGACCAAATCTTATCCAATGAAGATGTCAAGAACAGTAAACCCCATCCTGAAATCTATTGGAGAGTTATTTCTGAAATGGGAGTTATTGCGGATGAAACTTTGATTGTGGAGGATTCTCCTTACGGACTTTTGGCTGCGGCGAGGACACACGCACCAATACTTAGAGTAAAATCCCCCAAAGAGGTTAATATACAAAACCTCTACAAAAAATTAAACGAAATAAATAACAAGTTCAAGATGAAGAAACCTAAATGGACCGATGAGACTCTCAATGTATTGATACCTATGGCGGGTGCTGGTTCAAGATTCGAAAAAGCGGGATATACCTTTCCAAAACCTCTTATTGATGTTGAGGGTGACCCTATGATTAAGGTCGTAACCGAGAACTTGAACATCAAAGCAAATTACATTTTTATTGTTCAAAAATCACACAGGGAAAAATATAACTTAGATACCTTACTTGGTATGGTTTCACCTAACTGTAAAATTGTTGAGGTTGACGGTATAACTGATGGCGCCGCCAGCACTACTCTTTTAGCTAAAGAATATATTGATAATGATAACCCATTAGTTATGGCAAACTCAGACCAATTTATCGAATGGGACTCAAATGAGTTTATGTATAAAATGTCGGAGACCGATTGTGATGGGGGTATTGTAACTTTCAAATCGTCCCACCCTAAATGGTCATTTGCTAAGGTTAATGAAAACGGTTTGGTAACTGAGGTTGCTGAAAAAAATCCTATTTCTGATATAGCAACAGTGGGAGTTTATTATTGGAAGAAAGGTTCCGATTATGTAAAGTATGCTGAACAAATGATTCAAAAAAATTTGAGAGTTAATAATGAGTTTTACGTATGCCCCGTGTTCAATGAGGCAATTCAAGATAATAAAGAAATCAGAACATATGAAATTGCCAAAATGTGGGGATTAGGTACACCAGAAGATTTGTCAAATTTTCTTCGTAGGTAATAAAAAGTTTTTTTTTCTAAAAATTCACCTACATTGTAAAAAAAACACTATGTTGAATATACCTATAAGTCTTGGTGAATTACTTGATAAGTTATCCATACTTCACATCAAAAAACAAAAAATTTCGGAACCAACAAAACTAAGTTTGGTAACCAAAGAATATGAACTTCTTTACGAACGTTCTCAAGTTTATTTGAATGATAAAGATTTATTTAATTTATATGACGAT
>Ga0172372_10008441_pt1 | contig 13579 bp, 11 predicted proteins | sample LakKiv5m_2_FD_114544 | JGI IMG/M metagenome (GOLD analysis project Ga0172372, IMG submission 114544) | Freshwater microbial communities from Kabuno Bay, South-Kivu, Congo - kab_092012_9.5m | ecosystem: Environmental > Aquatic > Freshwater > Lake | place: Democratic Republic of the Congo...
CGATCGCGTGACATCAACCTTCACATCAACCTTCACATCAACCTTCACATCAACCTTCACATCAACCTTCACATCAACCTTCACATCAACCTTCACATCAACCTTCACATCAACCTTGAACTCGTCGCGCCGCGTCCTAGCCTGTGGACTGCGGCTTCAACACCAACTTCTCTCCAAACTTCGGCGCCGCGTGATGCGGTGTCAGCAGGAAGAGCACGGGCAGCCCCACTGGCGCATCCGTCGGCAACGGGCCGAACCCGTCGGTGCACACGATCAGCGCCGAAATGCTGCGTCCGTTTCGACGCTCTTCATCCGCCCATGTGAATGGCAAGCGAAGATCGGTTCCGCCTCGACCATAGAAACGCATGACTTTCGTCGAGCCAATCTTGACATCGGCATCACTCCACTGCGAGAACTCTGCTGTCTTCTGAATCGTCGCGTCGAACTGCAACACCGTCAGCTCGCACGCGCAGGTGCGTCGAATGGCATCGATCTCGCCAAGCACGAGCGCAAGATCGTGATCAGACATCGAGCCCGAAGTGTCGATCGCGATCACGAACCGCCCGCCTGCGATCTCCACCGGTCCGGGCAGATAGATCCCGCGCCACAGATGCTTGCGGTTCGGCCGCGAGAACGACCACTCCTGGTCGATCGTCTCACGCATGAAGCGCGCGAGTACCTGCTGCCAGCACACTTGCTCGCGGTTGGCAGCGTCGATCTCGGAACTTCCGTTTCCGGCTGCGGATCCAACCGCCGAGACCTTTCGCTCACGCTCCACATCCTGCACAAAGTCACGCCGCAGCGATTCAAGTTGCATCGATGTCGGTCGGTCGACATCATCCGTCGCGCGCTCAAACGCACTGCGTGCATCACCGTGCCCTGAACATGAAGAATCTCCGGGGCGTCGCTGATCGTCTTCGGGCGCCGGCTGCATCCCGTCTGCGTGCACCTGTGGTGGCGGCGACACCGTATTCGCGGTCAGTTGCTCGTAGATCGCCTCTGCGGAAAAATTCTTGAATGCGCACAGATGCTCGATCTCGTGCTGGCGCAAGAGTCCAAGATCTGCGAACAGGAGATCCACCGCGATATCGCACGCCATCGTCCAAGCCTGCCACTCGCGCGAACCGCCGCGCTCGGGGTGCCTCAGCAGGATGTGCGTGAGTGCATGCATGATGAGCATGCGCACCTTCGGTCGCTCAAGCGCCGCGACAAGATCGTGGCGGTACGCGATGCGCGTGCCATCGGTCAAGACCGCATGCGCGATCGCTTCGTCGAATGTCCCTCGCATTGGTATCGCGAGTAACGCCGTCGCAAAGTACGGGTGGTCGAGAAGAATGTCGATGCGCGCGCCTTCCACGCGCGACCGCGCGATCTCCTCGATCTCCTCGTGTGATGCGCAGCGCGCGTCCGCAGGAAGAGGCGCCTCGGTGGGTTCTTCGGCAAGTCTCATGCGAAGGCCTCCTTGTTTGCGCTGATGAATCCCTTGAAATGCTCGTCACGCACGAAGAGCGGCCACTCGCGCAGCAGGTCCTTCGCAAGCATCGTTGCGAACTCAAGCGGAAGACGCCCGAGAAGCCTGCCCGCAGCAACACGCACGGTCTCCTCCTTGCCGCGCCGCGCGATGTTGCTCACCATGACATAGAGGCTCGAAGCCTTCGTCGGGATCGGCGCGATTTCGGGCGACGCAAGCAACGCGTCGATGTCGGCGCTCGTGAGTTCGCTATCGAGAAATTTGCGCAACTCGATCGCAGCGCCCGTGCCGACTGTGCCGGCCAGCGCTTCATCACTCGACACGCGTGGACCGAACGCGTCAAGGATGTCGCCCGCGATCTCCCAAGAGCGCGGCGTCGGAAACGCACGCTCGTTGCCGCCAGGCTTGTGCAGTAACTCGCGGCGCAGCGAGAGAAACGCGATGACCATCGGATTGAGATGCCGCGTCACCGCCCACGCGCGCCAGTCATCAAACGACGGCGTGAAGTCGAGGTGCACGAAGCGGTTCGCGAGCGCATCGGGCATGCGGAACACGACCGAGCGATCCTGCTCGCGATTGCCCGCCGCCACAATCCGCCACCCATCCGGCAGGCGATACTCGCCAATGCGGCGGTCGAGCACGAGTTGGTACAGGCTCGCCTGCACAATCGGCGGCGCTGCGTTCAGTTCGTCGAAGAAGAGGATGCCGGGTGCAGCGCCCTCGCGCGGCAGGAAGGACGGCGCGAACCACTCTGCGCGGTCACCGACGACCGCGGGGATGCCACGCAGGTCTGTCGGATCGAGAAGCGGTGCGCGAATATCGACAAGCGCGAGCCCATTGTCGGCCGCAAGCTGTGCGATGATCGCTGACTTACCTACACCGGGCGGCCCCCAAATGAATGCGGGCCAGCGGGTCGACCAGAGTGCGTTGAGGTTCGTCTTGATCTGCGTGGGTGTCATGTTGTGTCCTTTGAGAAGCGTTGTCGTTTCAGCAAAACAGGCGGTAGTCAGAGCGATCGCGAATCCAGATCGCATCGCGGAGTGAGGCGGTCCAAGTCATCGATGCGCAGAGCGCGAAGAGGTCGCTGTCTGGGACGCGCACAGCGAGTGACGGATGCGGTGCACCGTTCGGGAAGTCTGCGTGGCCACTACCCATCGTGCGGTCGCCGCGCAGGTAGGACCATCCGGAGGGCATCACCGACGCGCGCATCGCCATCGGGTCAGAGTCGTTCGTGTCTGCGTCAAGATGCGGTACGAGCAGGCGCCCTGCTCCGAGATGCGCGATCAGCATCGCCTCGTTGAAACCTTGTGGATTCGGGCTGATTTCGACGACGAATCGGTGGAATCCGAAAATCCAGTTCGGAGGACTACAGCGCCACACCGAATGCGGCGCCCGCGGGTAACCCATCGCACGCCACCGATCGAGAATGTCATTGGAGGCCTCGACGCGCTCTGCACGCATCGCCACGACATCAGGATGCGCGTCAACCTGCACGCGAACGACGAGCGAGTTGCCCGCACCCGGCACGGGATGCGCGAGCACGATCGTGAGTCCCTCGCGCAACATCACAAGCGCAGGCGCTGTTCGTTCGGTTGCGCTTGGTCGGCCAGCCAGAATCCGCCTCAGCCGCTTGATTTCCGACTCCGCGTTCTGGCGATCAGAGCTCGACTCAAGCAGTTTGCGCGAGCAATCGTCGCCGTCGCGCAGCACGGACTCGCGCGCCTGCGAAAGCGGAAGTGTGTACTTCTCGCCGAATGCGTCGGGATATGCGAGCAGCGAGCGCTCGACGAGTCTGTCAGGGCGCCAGCGTCCGTTTGCATCGCGCGCGACAAACCGACCTCGGAGAGCAACTTCCGCAGAGTCGACCGAATCACGGAGGATGATTTCATGCATGCTCTTCATCTCAGGCCACCTCCTTCCGAGCGGACGCACGCAACGGGTGATAGAGAAACGAGCCACGCAGCGAATCGCCAAACCTCACACCAGTGCGTCGCGCGATTGCATCGAGACAATCGAAGATGGCTCCGTCGACGATCGGCAACTCGACTTCGCAAACTCCGAGGCGCCGCTCGATATCGAGGGTCAACTCCAACGATCCTCTGAACCCGACCAACAGCGGAGGCTTGCTATCAAGCTCGCCGAGCTCGATCGATGCCTCGATCGTTCCGTCGAGATATGTTCGACTCGCGCGGCGAAACACGATGGTGTGCCCCGCGAGACGCCCCGTCACAAGCCGCATCAGAAGCGCAGCGTCCATCTCGAGCGACGCAAGTAGCGGGTTCCCCGGCATGGTCGAGAGCGTGCGCTCGAGCCGACCTTCTGGATCGAACAGCCGAGGCGCATCCCAGTTGGTGAGCGCGCGACTGAGTTCCCGTGACCGCTGGAATCGCACGCATGGCGCTGTTCTCTCGTCAAGCGACCATTCGCCAAGGCGCTGTATCGACCGCAGCGGCGATTGGAAGAGTTGCTCCGGTCTCGACGGCAGCACGAAGGTGTCTTGGATCCGATAGGACCACTCTCCTCGTCGCCCTCCGTTCACCCACTTGCGCACGCGTCCGCCGAGGAGGCGGTACACGCGGAAGGCAGAGTCTCCGGCCGGACACGGTGGCATCAGTTCGAAGTTTTTGTGAGGCACTGCGCCAAAGAGGCCCTCCTGTGCAATCGACTCGTCGAACATGGAAGCGACGATCTGCACAGCGATGCGCTCGAGAAACGGAAGACTTGCAAAGTCGCAGTCGTGGCACTTGATCTCGTCATCGCCCACGCGTATCAGCGGCTCGAGTGCGCGGGCAGCGGCTTCGCGGACGCGTTGATCCGTTGCGAACAGCAGGAGTTGGAGAGCAGCGGATGCCCGCAGTCGAATGCTGGGCTCAACGCATTGGTTGCTTGGATTGTTTCGATCCACAGCGCACACTCCTCGGCTCCATCGGCCCTTCAGAAGTGCACCCGTGCGATGCGCGCACCGCCCGATCTCAGAAGATCAGTCCAGTACACAGCGCTCGCGTTTACGAGGTTGATGGCGTGTTTCCCGCACGCCATCCGCATCGATCTGGCACCGTGCCTCGCGGTCGGTTGCCGGAGCGCGCGCCGGTTACACGGCGCACGCATCGCTCGGGATGCACTTCAAAATGTCGCGGTGTGCTCGATAGACGCAACATGCGTCGGTTACCCGACACACCGCATCAGAATCAAGAGCAGAGGCAGCTGTTGCTGCGATCCTCGATTGTGCCCAATTTTGGCTGTTTTTCAGCCAATTTTGAGCCGCATCGATTTGGCACCGTGGTCGGATCAGGACTCGGTTGCCGAGCGGGCGAACCCGCTGCTCTGGATGCTGACGAGCGGAATATAGCATTCCGGTGGGCTTGCGCCAACATGTACACACGAGAATTCACAATTTCGTGTGCATGGAATTGTTGCATCTGTGTTTCCAAGTTCGCGTCACGAATGAAACACAGAATTCGGTAGGCTTTGCGCTTCGATCTGAGTTCTGCCTTGCCGATCCAACCCCGTCCCATCATCACTGGCGTTGACTTCTACAACCCGAATCTCGGCGTGAGCGCGCTGGGGTTGAGCGCACTCGCCCTGCTCTACCCTCGGCTCGGCCCGTGCGATGTCATGGATTGGCGACGCGGTGTGCGACTTGCTTCGCCTGAGATCTTGCGCCATGCGGGATTGACTGGCAACACCTCCACCAACTTCATCGGTTGGTCGCAAACACGAAAGTTTTGGCGCAGCGACTCTGCTCTGTTTGCAGAAATCGCTCGCCGAACAGGCGTACCGATCGGCTCTGGCGCGAAGGCGATCCGTGATTGCTCCGTCTTGCTTGATGTCAGTGGCGGCGACAGTTTCGCGGATATCTACGGACGCCTTCGATTCGTTCGCGTCTCGCGTCCCAAGTGGATGGCAGCGGCCATGGGAACTCCCTATGTCTTGCTGCCACAAACCTACGGGCCGTATGAAGACCGAGGCATGCGACGCGAAGCAGCGGACATCATCGCGAACGCTGTGTGTGCCGTCGCTCGCGATGCTCGAAGTTTTGATGTGCTCAAAGATGTGCTCGGCAATCGCTTCGATCCAACGCGACACCTTGTTGGCACAGACATGGCATTCCGCTTACCGACGATCGATCCACCCGACGCCGCGCTTGCTGTTGTCGAACGCGCCCGCGACATCGCCAAGGGTGCGGCAGTCGCCGGATTCAATATCAGCGGCCTCATCGCGAATGCAGATGACAGTTGGCGTGCGTATCGCTTCCGAGACAATTACTTCGCGACCTCTCTCAAATTGGTCACGCGACTACTCGCAAGCGGCGCGGGTGCAGTTGTGCTTCTTCCGCATGTCATCATTCGTGGTGGCGCGCAAACAGAATCTGATATCCACGCAAGTGAGCGACTTCTGGCAGCGCTCGCGCCAGCGGATCGTGCGCGCGTCGTGATCGCAAACGGATACGAGTTTCCAACCGAAGCGAAGGCCATCATTCGCCGACTTGATTGGTTCAGTGGTTCGCGGTTGCATGCCACCATCGGCTCGCTCTCAAACGGCGTTTCTACGGCAACGATCGCGTACAGCGATAAGGCGCGCGGCATCTTCGAAGCGCTTGGCGTTGGCGACACCGTCGCAGACCCACGCGTCCTTTCTGGCGACGAGGTCGTCGAACATCAAGTGCGGTGTTTCATCAACCGCGAAACGCATCGCAACGCGATCAAAGAACGGCTACCAAATATTCTGGCCATCGCAGATCGCCAGATGGACGACATCACGCGCATCATCAGCGCGAAGCGCTAGCGTACAGGTCACACAACGCGTTCCCAAGTCGTGCCTTGCGGGCCGTCCTTGATGCGCACGCCAAGCGCTGTGAGTTCATCACGCACGCGGTCGCTGTCGGCCCAATCTTTCGCCGCGCGTGCGACCTTCCGCCGCTCAAGCAACGCCTCGACCTTGGTAGCGAGGTCGTCGGATGCAGCCGACGCAAGTGGTGCGTTCCGCTCGAAGACGCCAAGCACCAAGTCCATCGCATCAAGTGCGGCAAGTTCCGCGTGCGCGTCGCCGCTTGTCGGCTCGCCGATTGCAGTGTTGAGCGCCGCGATCGCGCGGGCGAGATTGAGATCATCCGCAAGCGACTCCTTGAACTCGACAAGGGCGCGCTGAAACGGTCCCGTGTTGGCCGCATGCGGCGAAGGACTCCCAGTGGAATGTGCCAAACGCTCAAGAAGCGCAGCCCGCGCCACACACCACCGATCAATCATGCGCTGACAATCGCGCAAGCCTTGCATCGTGAAGTTTGAGTTCGTGCGGTAATGCGTGCGAACAAGTTCGAGCCGAAGTGCGGCTGGTGTGACGCCCTTCGCAAAGAGATCGCGAGCCGTAAAGAAGTTGCCCTTCGACTTCGACATCTTCTCGCCTTCGACCTGCAGATGTCGCGTGTGAAACCACACGCGCGCGAATGTCGCATGGCCGCTCGCGCAGCAACTTTGGGCAACTTCGCACTCGTGGTGCGGGAAGATGTTGTCTTCGCCGCCTGAGTGCAGATCAATCTCATCACCGAGCAGCATGCGCGCCATAGCACTGCATTCAAGATGCCAGCCTGGATACCCCTCGCCCCACGGACTCGGCCAGCGCATCAGGTGTGTCGGATCCGGCTTCCACAGCATGAAGTCGGCAGGGTGTCGCTTGACGGCCTGATGCTCTGCGCTGATGCGGCCACCTTCACCTTCACGCAAATGATCAAGCGTGTTACCAGAGAGCCGTCCATACGCGGGGAAACTCTGCACGCTGAAGTACACCACGCCGTCCGCTGCGACATACGCATGACCACGCGCAACCAATTGTTCAACCAACGCGATCATTTGAGGTACGCAGCGCGTCGGACGCGGCATCAACTCTGGATGCATGCGTTCTTCGATCGCAACCTTCAAACCTAAGTGTCGCGCATCTTCGAGAAATCGCTGCGCGTAAAACTCGGCAATCGCATATGGATCGGCTGCATCGATCTCGACGCCAACCGGCAACTTGCCCGACTTCTTTGCTTCGGCAATTCTGCGTCCCGCCAACGCCATCTTGTCTTCGCCGCCACCATCGACTGCGTCATCTTCCGTCATGTGCCCAACATCCGTGATGTTCATGACATGCTTGACAGAAAAGCCGTGCAACTCCAACGCGCGCCGCAAAATGTCTGCGTTGAGAAACGAACGGAAGTTCCCGATATGCGCGTCGTCGTAGACAGTCGGTCCGCACGAGTAGAAGGTCATCGTTCCATTGGCTGCGATGGGACGAATCGCCTCAAGCGATCTCGTGAGCGTGTTGTAGAGTCGCATCTCCATGCGCTGATGTGTGCTGTGAACCGTGCTGTCTGTCATGGTGCCGAGCATATCGCGAGAAGAGCGCGAGAGTTCACCAGAATCTACGCGGCGTGCATCACGCCCGATTGCACGAGTACCTCACCACATGGCGCGAATCGGTGACGCTTGAGCAGTGACTCGAGTTTGCGCATGGTTGTATTCATACCCACATAGCACTTGAACTTTCGATGAAACGGCATCGGGACGCGCGGACATTCTGGCGCGAAGTCTCGCGGATGCAGGTAGACCACAACAGGCAAGCCTCGTCGCGCGAATTGCGTAAAGCCGCGCTCAATCACCCACGAAGGCAACAGTCGCATGTAACCGCCACCAGAGAAGCACAACCCGCGACCTGCAACACGCATCACGCCTAAAGGTAACTCCGGCATCGTGCGTCCAGACGGCAGCGCACGGAAGACATGTGGCGCATCGGAACATGGATACCCACCGTGTCCGCGCGGTGCTGGGAAGAGGCTTGCATCCCATGTGATCCCACAATCAAGCAGCACATCAAACGCCCACTCGGTTCCCTCGAGAATCGAAAAACTCGGCGCTCGATATCCCTTCGGACGAACGCCGCACGCACGCTCGATTGCATCAAGCGACTCGATGGTGTCACGCCGAAATTCGTCCGGCGTCAATGTGTACACACGACGATGCCAGTGCGAGTGTGATGCAAGTTCGTGCCCTGCCTGCGCGATGCGTCGCACCAAAGCAGGATGCCGCTCTGCGATCCAACCAAGGACGAAAAATGTTGCCCGCGCGTCGTGTCGCGCAAGGGCTGCCAGAATGTCATCGGTGCGTCGTTCGACCAGCGACTCGCGACCTTCCCAAGTTGCGGGATCTTCGAGGCCCGGAATGTCCACAATGTGGAACCAGTCTTCGATATCGAAACTCAGTGCATTGAGTGGGGATTGCTGTGCAGTCATTGAAACACTCTCAACGCATGAAGCAGAAGACAGTTCACGGGGTCACACAAAGTTTCAAGCGTTGCATACGCCGAGAAAGACGCCCCACTTTCACAGCATCGTATGCCCAAGCGCGCGGAACTCACGCACATCACTTGGTTGCGGGAACTTAAACAAACGCGCTTTCGACATGTCGAGAGGTGTTGTTGGCGGAAATGTGCGTGATGCAGCAATGCGTTCAAGTACGCGAATCATGAGTCGCGCACCCTCTTGCTTTGTCCCTGAAATCACTCGATCAAGTGAGTCGCGTTCGCGCAGCGGAAAATCGAATGTATCGACCACGCCGCCAGCGTCGAGCTTCGGAACCATGTCGTGCACAGTGACCGTGACGGCCGGCTTCTTCTCCAGCATCTGCCAGAAAGTTGGCATCATGCCGCGATACTCGGGAATCTTGCCCGAGTGAATGTTGAGGCATCCGATCGATGCGACCTTCAAGAGTGGTGATTTGAAGATCTCGGGCGCAGCGACCGAAACGATCATCTCTGGCTTCAGCGCCGTCACGGCATCGATGTACTCTTGCGAATTCACGCTCGCAGCATCAAGCAGCGGAAAGCCTTTTTTGGCAGCGAGCGTTGCAATCGATTGTCCAGACAACTTCGCGAAGATGTAGCGTGGGAGCAAGCGACAGAAATCGACTGTGCCATAGAACCGCCGTACGCGTTGGGCTGTCTTCGTAAGCGGCTCATGAAATGCTCGCGCAACTGTCACGCCGACAAGTTCAACACGATCGCGGGGAAGTTCATCAAAGAACACATCGAAAAATTGCCGCACATACAGCGGATCATTTTCCGTGACGAGAAGAACGCGAAGTGGTGGACGATTCTCTGAACTCATAGTGCTTTCCATCTCGTGTCATTCATTTTCAGACCGACCCTCCGAAGTTCTTGAAGACTTCGATGAAGCTCGTGTCACACTTTCAAGAAGCGCAAGCCAACGCGCGAGTGCGTGCCGCGCACTCCATCGATCAACAAGCGCTTGCCTACCGCGTTGCCCTTCGCGATCCGCTCGTGCGCGATCGCGTTCGTACGCGACGATCTCACGCGCCAATCCCTCGCCGTCGCCACACGAAACCACAGCGCCGCACTGCTCTTCCCGAATCACCTCGGCGACTTCGCTCTTCGATGAGCCAATGAAGATGACAGGTCGCGCAGCTGCGAGTACACCAAACAACTTGCTGGGCACCATGATGCCCTCGATACCTTCGCGCAAACTTGCGAGGTGTACATCACCTGCGCTTAAGAGTTCGTCGAGTCGTTCGCGAGGTTGATACGGTGCATCGATGAAGTTTGTAAGCCCGCGGGCACGCAGCGCGTGGATGAGTTGCGATTTGCGCTTTCCGCCACCAACAAAGGCGAATTGGATGTTGCGTGCGCTGCCAAGTCGATCCACCGCATCTGCGATGGTTTCCACATCGTGACCGATGCCAAAGTTGCCGGAATACATCACAAGCAAACGATCACCGACGCCCCATGCACGCCGATATGAGTTTGCTTCGCGCGTCACTGGGCGCACTTCGTCCTGATCGCTCCAGACATTGATGCGCGCAATCTTCGACGCGGGTACGCCCTTGCCAATCACGCGTGCTTCCATGCAGCGACCAATCACCACAACGCGATCTGCACGCCGCATGGAGAAGCGATTCACCCGCTCTAAGAAGTGTGCGAGCAATGAGTCTTGCCGCACCACACCACATGCAACAGGAAGATCGGGATAGAGATCAAGCGCCCAATAGACGAATGGCGTTCGTCGCAAGAGTCGCGTGACCCAACCAACACCGGCAACAAACGGCGGAGTCGTGAGGCACACCACGACATCAGGGCGCTTCATCGTGATCGCGCGCCAAATAGCGGGCAAATGAAACAGGCCTGAGTCGATCGAGCGTGCGGCGATCGACGATTTTCCAAAGATGCTTGAACCAACCCGAATGATCTCGATGCCATCCACCGATTCCCGCGCCGAGAAAGCCGCACCCTTTCCACCGTACACAGAACGCGACGCGATCGCCGTGACTTCATGACCATGTTCTACGAGATATCGCGCGAGGTCATGCGCATGCTGCGCAGTCGCCGCGACATCGGGATAGAAAGCTTGGTTAATCAGAAGTACACGCATCAGGACATTCGCAAGGTCTCAGAGTGGCGGAGTCTTATTGTTTCTGGTCGTGATCTCAATGGGTGGTTTCAAGTCGTGGTTTCAACGGATGGTCTGTATTCACGATGTTTGAGTTCGAATCGTGCTGAGATGACCGCGGTACCAATCCACTGTTCGCCGCAATCCTTCCTCAAGACCCACCGTTGCTTTCCAACCAAGGAACGACTCCGCGCGCCGCGCATCGACGCATCGTCGCGGCTGTCCGTCGGGTCGTGACGGATCCCATCGAATCTCGCCAGTAAACTCGCAAGTCTGCGCAACCAAGTGCACCAGCGATCGGATCGTGATTTCTGATCCTGTTCCGAGATTGATGGGGACAGGCTCATCCATGCACTCCGCTGCACGCACAATTCCAGTTGCAGCATCGTCGACATACAAGAATTCACGACTCGCGCTTCCGGTGCCCCAACACTCAATGAACGGCGCACCGCACTCGACAGCCTCAACGCATTTGCGGATCAGCGCAGGAATGACATGTGAAGTGCCGAGATCAAAGTTGTCGCGTGGTCCATAGAGATTCACTGGCAACACATACGCAGAGCGCAGGCCGTATTGGCGGCGGTATCCATCAAGCATCACAAGCGCCGCTTTCTTCGCAACGCCGTACGGTGCATTGGTTTCCTCTGGATAGCCGTCCCACAGCGCGTCTTCATGAAACGGCACTGGCGTGAACTTGGGATACGAGCAAATTGTTCCGGTGTGCACGAACCGTTCGACGCCACATCGGCGCGCTGCCTCAATCAGGTGCAGCGACATCGCCATGTTGGCATAGAAATAACGGCCGGGGTTCTGCTGGTTGGCGCCGATGCCACCCACCTCCGCAGCAAGGTGGATGATGACTTCGGGTTGATGCTCACGGAAAAGCCGCTCGACGCCCGCCTCAGTCGTAAGATCAAATTCGCGACGACGCGGAACGAACACCTGCTTCACTCCACGCTCAGCGAGTGTGCGTGTCACGGCGGCACCAAGGAAACCTGCACCACCTGTCACAACAACGCGTCGACCGACAAGCGGTGACACATGTTCGACGGAAGGCAGCGGAGGAGATGGGTCGGGCTTCTGCAGCAAGCCCCCTTCTATCGGCATCGCGCCGATCCCTCATCAAGCCAATTCCGGCTCAAGCGCTCGCCTGAGCGCATGCGCGTTCATAGGCGCGCGACGCTTGCTCGGCCACGCTCGGCCAGTCGTATTTCTCGCTCGCCCACTGCACCGCTCGAGTTGCCACAGACCTTCGCAATGCCGCGTCACCCGCGAGTTCGACCAGCGCCTGCGCAAATCCAATATCGGTGTCTTCAGCCATGATCAATGCGCCCGCTTCCGCTGCGCTGTCTAGTTTGCACGCGCGCGTCGTCACTACCGGCTTCTCACTTGCCATTGCTTCGACGATCGTGAGTCCAAATCCTTCGAATCTAGGGCGATGTGCGAAGATCTCGCAGGAACGGAAGGCAGAGAGTTTCGCTTCACCGAACAGCGGCCCTAGGAAATGCACTCGGTTCTGCAGGCCCTTTGCAGCAACCTGCTGGCGTAATTTCGACTCTATTCCACCGTCTGGACCGACAAGCAGCAGTTGGTGCGGAATCCCCTGTGCGACACCGACCGCGAAGGCGTCGATGAGCAGATCGATGCCCTTGATTGGGTTCAATCGACCCATGAATAGGATGTTGCGTGTCTCAGCAAAGTGCGGAAATTGTTGTCGGAAGTGCCTGTCACTACTGCACTTGTATTGCGACACATCGATGCCGTTTGGGAGCACGCTGCTGTATGAGTGAAATCGACGGATAAGAAAGTCGGTCTCTTCTTGGTTGAGTGTCAGCACTTCCCGCGCGCCAGCGAAGTGCGGCCCGAGCAACCATAGATACGCGTACTTCTTCAACCATCCACGACCGATTGCTTGTGGATGCATCATCCCGTGGGTGGAGAGCACCCACGGCACTTGATTGCGGCGCGCAATGATTGCGGTCTCGCGCACCAAGCGCTCCCACATGCAATGCAAATGAAGCACGCGTGGTTGCCAACGCGCCAGTGTCGATGCAAGCAATCGCTTGCGCACGCTCCACGAACTCTGAGGGCTCAGTTCTTCAAAGGCGATGTCAAGCCCTGCCCATGCAGCGCGCAACGACGGGCTCTCAACCCCGCCTGCCGGAGCGCGTCGACACACCACACCAACCTTCATTCCCGCCAATGCCTGCTGCCGAGTGAGTTCCACAACGACGGTGGTCGGACCGCCACTCTCAGGAAGAAGATCATCGATGACATGCACGATCACCTCGCCACTATCGGATGAGCCACGCGCCGGAGTGGAATTCTCGTTGTCACCGAACCTCATGCGGTCCGTCGATATTCTCCCACTATGGTCGACCCAACGAAGCGCGCATTGATCACGGGCATCACGGGGCAGGATGGGAGTTACCTCGCTGAGTTGCTCATCGCCAAGGGCTACGAGGTGCACGGGATCGTTCGTCGAAGTTCATCGATCTCGACATGGCGCATCGATCATCTCTATCAAGATCCCCATGAAGGTTCGCCACGACTTCGCTTGCATTATGGAGATCTTGCCGATGCCAACAGTCTCGCTCGCCTGATGGACCAAGTCCAACCGAACGAGGTCTACAACCTCGGCGCACAAAGCCATGTCCGCGTCTCGTTCGATC
>Ga0172372_10008444_pt1 | contig 13576 bp, 10 predicted proteins | sample LakKiv5m_2_FD_114544 | JGI IMG/M metagenome (GOLD analysis project Ga0172372, IMG submission 114544) | Freshwater microbial communities from Kabuno Bay, South-Kivu, Congo - kab_092012_9.5m | ecosystem: Environmental > Aquatic > Freshwater > Lake | place: Democratic Republic of the Congo...
CTCTACCCCAAGCCACTGTGGATGACTCAAACTGGGAGCCGGATGGTGTAACGCTCCAAGTCCGGTTCTGCGAGGGCTGCGAGACGTACCGGTTCACCGGGATTCCCGTGGCTACTCTCCCAAAGACACATTGATGCGCTATAGTTTCCCTCATGTCAAGACCCTTACGCATTGAATTATCTGGTGGGCTGTACCACGTTACCTCGCGTGGCGACCGGCGCGAGGATATTTATTTTTCCGCTGCTGACCGCGAAGCGTGGTTGATTTTGTTTGGTCAAGTGTGTGAACGCTTTAATTGGTGTTGCCATGCGTACTGCCAGATGACCAACCATTATCATGTGGTGGTGGAGACGCCAGAAGGTAACCTTGCCCAAGGCATGCGCCAGCTCAATGGTGTCTACACCCAATCCATCAACCGAGTTTACGGACGGGTTGGGCATGTATTTTAGGAGCGATACAAATCCCTTCTGATTGAGAAGGATAGCTATCTGCTGGAGCTGGCGCGGTACGTGGTACTCAACCCGTTACGCGCAGGTATGATCAATGAGATAGGCGACTGGCCGTGGAGCAGTTACCCTGCCATGATCGGCGCGGTGCCCACTCCGGTTTGGTTGCAAACGGATTGGCTGTTGGGGCAATTCGATCCGTAACGTGATAGAGCGCAGGAGAAATATGTGGATTTTGTGCGCGACGGAGTCGGGTTACCCAGTTTATGGGCAGACCTTCGCAACCAAATTTTTCTTGGCAGCGAGGAGTTTGTTGCGCGTATGCATGCCGCAGTTTCCCCCGAACAATCGCTAGATGAGATTCCGCGTATGCAGCGACGATTGCCCGCTAAGTCGCTGGACAGCTACCGAGAGGAGCATGGGGACGACTCGCGCCTGGGGATGGCGCTGGCTTATCAGAGCGGAGATTACTCAATGAAGGCGATTGCCGATGAATTCGGCGTTCATTACGCCACCGTCAGCCGTGCAGTTAAAAAGCATAGTTTAAAATCCTCTTTAATGTGGTTTTGCAAGACCTGACCTGATTGCACGTGGCCTGATTGCACGTTATAAGCGAGGGGCCTAGGAGGTTGCGGCAGCTTTGTCGCGTGAGGCAAATCACAGCAGGCCGGTATGCGGCTTAAATGCTCTTGCCGTTCCTGCTGCTTTAAAGCCGCTTTCTTTTTGCAGCAGGCGTGTTGTGACGGCAAGGGCCTGCCTTATCCAACTACATCGGCAACAACGTTGGATCGTTTTAGGCTTGGCCTATATCCTGCCGGGCTCGATCAATTTCCTGCAATTTTTAATTGAATGGGATATAATTCTATATTAAACAAACATTTCCCCGCGCATTCGCGTATTCTCATTCCAACAAGGTAAATCCATGCTCAATGATGTTTCTACATTACCCTCCTTTCGTGATTTGGCGCTGATTGATCCGGTGCTAAAAGCATTGGAAGATGTCGGTTATGAAACACCGTCGCCGATTCAGGCACAAGTTATCCCGCACATGCTGAAAGGAAAGGATGTCCTGGGACAGGCGCAAACAGGGACGGGTAAAACGGCGGCTTTCGCGCTGCCGATCCTGTCGCGTATCGACATTAAACAAAAAGACCCGCAAGTCCTGATACTGGCGCCCACGCGTGAACTCGCCATCCAGGTGGCTGAGGCATTTCAACGTTATGCGGCGCATTTAAAAGGTTTTCATGTTCTGCCTATTTACGGCGGACAGGATTACAGCACCCAGCTCCGTCAATTGAAACGCGGCGCGCATGTCGTCGTCGGTACGCCGGGCCGGGTTATGGACCACATGCGTAAAGGCACATTGAACCTGGACGGACTGAGCACCTTGGTGCTCGATGAAGCCGATGAAATGTTGCGTATGGGCTTTATCGATGATGTTGAATGGATCCTCGAACAGACTCCCGAGGAAAGACAAATTGCACTGTTTTCGGCAACGATGCCGACGGCGATTCGTAAAATCGCGCAGGAATACCTGCACGAGCCTGAACAAATCACGATTAAAGTCACTAATGCTTCGGCGGAAAACATACGCCAACGCTTTTGGGTGGTCAGCGGCGTCCATAAGCTGGATGCGTTAACGCGTATCCTGGAAGTTGAAACCTTCGACGGCATGATTATTTTTGTTAGAACCAAAACCGCGACCGTCGAATTGGCGGAAAAACTGGAGGCGCGCGGTTATTCGGCGGCAGCGATAAACGGTGATATGTCCCAGGCGCTCAGGGAGCGTGCGATCAATCATCTTAAAAACGGCAAGCTGGATATTTTGATAGCGACGGATGTTGCCGCGCGCGGCCTGGATGTCGACCGTATCACGCATGTCGTCAATTACGATATTCCTTACGATACCGAGTCTTACGTCCATCGCATCGGCAGGACGGGGCGTGCGGGCCGTACCGGCGATGCGATACTGTTTATTGCGCCCAGGGAAAGAAAGTTGCTGATGAATATTGAAAAGGCAACGAAGCAAAAAGTCGAAGAAATGGGCCTGCCTTCGACCGAAGTGATTAACAATAAGCGTATTGCCCGGTTCAAGCAAAACATTAGCGATACACTGGCTGCCGAAGAGTTGGGTTTTTTCAGTCAATTGATAGAGCAATACCAGTGTGAACATAATGTTTCCGCGCTGGAAATTGCCGCGGCTTTAGCTAAGCTGGTACAGGGCGACACGCCGTTGTTAATGCAGAACCCGCCTAAAAAATCCAAGGAGGCCAGGGAGGACGCGCCGGCTAGGGAAAGGGAAGACCGGCCCAGAAGGGAGCGAGGTTCAACAAGGCGTGAATCGGGCGGTGGGGATATTGAGATGGAATTGTTCCGTATCGAAGTCGGCCATGCCCACGGTGTAAAGCCCGGTAATATTGTCGGCGCAATCGCTAATGAAGCCGGTATTGACGGCAAGCATATCGCCCGCATTAAAATCGAAGACGATTACAGTACCGTTGAGTTGCCCGCCGGCATGCCGAAAGAACTGATCCAGGATTTGCGGAAAGTCAGGGTGGCGGGCCAGCCCTTGAATATTTCCAGAATCGAATCGGGTGCAAGGCGAATGGATGGCGGTGCTAAAAAAACCGATAAAAGCAAGAAAAGAATGGGCTCTGTCTCCAGGCGCGCAAAGCCCAAAGCGGATGAGTGAGCTTTTTCGGCGTTAGTCGATTAGGCTCTGTGCCTACCACGAAGAATGGCGGCCTGTTCTTCGTGGTAATTTATAAGTTCACGCTTGTGCAAGTAAATTCCAGATGCAAGCCCCGGATGCTTTCTCGATAGCGTCCAGCCGTTGCCGGTGTTTCGTAAGCTCTTCATCATTGCAGCGAAGTATTGTTAATGCGGCGCGGTCTGCCGATAAGCGCTTGGCAGCGCCGGTAGTCATTTCCTTTTCCGGCGCCGATAGGTTTTCATCAAGCAACGAAGACTGCCCGCCGGTCATTAATAAAAATACGTCTGCTAGAATCTCCGCATCGAGTAATGCACCATGCAATTCCCGGTGGCTATTATCGATGTTGTAACGTTTGCATAAGGCGTCCAAGCTGTTGCGTTGCCCCGGATGTTTTTTCCTGGCGAAGCTGAGCGTATCAAATACGGCGCAATAATCCGCGACGGTTTTCCCTGGCTTTTCCAGCAGTGAGAATTCATGGTTGATGAAGCCGACATCGAACGGGGCGTTATGGATGACTAATTCGGCCCCCTGGATAAACGCAATAAAATCCGCAAAAATATCCTTGAAACGTGATTTATCCTCTAAAAACTCATTGGTAATACCATGCACGGCGACGGCGCCGTCATCGATAAGCCGGTCAGGGTTAATGTAAACATGGAACCTGTTCCCGGTCGGTCGGCGATTCAGCAGTTCCACGCAGCCGATTTCAATGATCCGATGTCCCTCCTGGGGATTCAGGCCGGTGGTTTCGGTGTCGAGAATCACGAGACGGTTTGTAAATGTACGTTTGTCCACGAGTTACCTTGGTTTTATTTTTAAAATGGCGGGGCATGTGCTTGCCAGTCGCTTGCCAGCCCCTGGCCGCGTCGTTGTCGATGGAAAAACTAATACGGCTAAGCCAGTGACAGGCAGGTATTATTAGCATACATTAAGATTTTATGACTATAAAGGCATTCCAATGGCACAACATCGCCCCGTTGTTCTTTCGTTCTCCGGCCATGATCCCAGCGGCGGCGCCGGTATACAGGCGGATATTGAGACGCTGATCAGCCATCAATGCCATTCCGCCAGCGTCATTACCGCATTAACCGAGCAGGACACCCGTAATGTAAAAAAGCTTATTCCCCAAAGCCCGGAAAACATAATCAGCCAAGCGAATATGATATTAGACGATTTGCCTGTTAATGCCTTTAAAATCGGTTTAATCGGGCATCATGAAACGGCAATCGCTATTTATGCGATTTTAAGACAGCATCCGCATATCCCGGTAGTTTTGGACCCTGTCCTGGCGGCGGGCGGTGGCGCGGAGTTGGCAAACGACCGTCTTATTGCGGCGATAAGCGATTTACTGTTGCCGTGCACGACGGTGCTGACGCCTAACAGCGAAGAAGCGCGTAAGCTTTCGGGTTGCGATGGGCTTGATGAATGCGGCCTGGCATTGCTCGAAAAAGGCTGCGAGTATGTGCTGATTACAGGAACGCATGAAACAACGACGCCGGTAGTCAACAATCAACTGTTTCACGATGGTCGTTGCTGGGAAATTTATAGCTGGGACAGGTTGCCGGAAAGTTACCACGGTTCCGGTTGCACATTGGCTACCGGCATTGCGGCGTTGATGGCTCATGGTTTGGAGCCTGTGCAAGCCGTCATGGAAGCGCAGGAGTATACCTGGAATTCACTGAACAGCGCTTACCGGCCCGGCAAAGGCCAGTACAACCCGAACCGGTTTTTCTGGATGGAGGACGAGGCATGAAATTTCCGGCGCGCGGACTCTATGCGATTACCCAAACCGATAACAAATCGGCAGAGACGATTGTTAACGAAGTCGCTGCGGCTATTCGAGGCGGTGCGCTTATCGTGCAATATCGCGATAAAAATCCCGTCGATGCGCCAGGGCTTGCCAAGGAATTAGTGAAAATCTGCCATCGGCATCATGTTCCGCTGATTATTAATGACGATATAGCGTTGGCCGGGCGGGTCGGTGCGGACGGCGTGCACCTCGGCAGGCATGACGGCAACATTAAAGAAGCCAGGAAAATTTTAGGCGACGATGCGATTATCGGCGTTTCCTGTTATAACGCCATAGCGCTGGCGCTGGATGCTCAAAGCCAAGGCGCCAGTTATGTCGCGTTCGGGCGGTTTTTCCCGTCTTTATCCAAACCCCTGGCGGCCCCTGCAGATATTGAAACCTTGCAAAAGGCCAAGCTTGAATTGACGATTCCTGTCGTTGCCATCGGGGGGATCCTGCCGGAAAATGGCGCGGGATTACTGGCGGCCGGAGCGGATATGTTGGCAGTAATCGGCGGCTTGTTTGACGCGGAGCCGGAGCAGTCCGCCAAGGCTTACCAGGCTTTGTTTAGATAATGATTGAGTTGACGGCGGTATTGTTTAACGATTAGCGTTAAATAAATTTCCGAGGTAATCCGGTAGATCAGCGCTAAATGGAAATAATCGTATTTTTACCAAGAGATTAACGAAGAAGTATTATAAAATATCCAGTTATATTTATATTCGGCCATGCAGGTAGTTGTGGCTGTTTCATTATTTTATTCAAGCAAGCTATTATAAAGGCACAACGGAGTTATTCATGCGCATCATCCTGTTAGGGAGTCCTGGTTCCGGTAAAGGAACTCAAGCCCAGTTTATTACCGAAAAATACGGTATTCCGCAAATTTCAACGGGTGATATGCTCCGGGCGGCGGTACGTGCAGGAACTCCGCTGGGTATTGAGGCAAAACAGGTGATGGATGCCGGTGGCCTGGTTTCTGATAGTATTATTTTGGGCTTGATTAAAGAACGGATTGCTCAAGCCGATTGCGCCGACGGCTTTTTACTCGATGGCTTCCCGCGTACTATCGCCCAGGCCGAAGGCTTGGAAGCTATGGGCGTTACTATTGATACCGTGATTGAAATCGTCGTGGCCGACGAAGAAATTGTGAAACGTATGGCCGGCAGGCGCGTACATTTGCAATCCGGACGTACTTATCATATTGAATTTAACCGGCCCAAAGTCGATGGTGTCGATGATTTGACCGGCGAAGCGTTGATTCAGCGTGATGATGACAAGGAAGAAACCGTGCGCAAGCGGCTCAGTGTCTATCATGAGCAAACCAAGCCGCTGGTGGGTTATTATTCTGCCGAAGGGCGTGCAGTTAATTTTACGTCGATTGCAGGTAAAGGCAGTGTCGATGAAATCACCCAAAAAGTATTTGCTGTTTTGGGTTAATCGCTCTGCTCAAAGGTTTTTTGTGTCATTAACTTAGATGCTTATAGGCATCCTGCTATTTTTTAGAGAGCTATGTCAGGTAAAACGCTATATGACAAATTATGGGAAGACCACGTCGTTTATACTGAAGATGATGGTTCTTCACTGATCTACATCGATCGCCATCTCGTGCATGAGGTTACCTCGCCGCAAGCGTTTGAAGGGCTTCGACTGTCGGGACGTAAACCCTGGCGGCAATCAAGGAACCTGGCCGTAGCCGACCACAACGTCCCGACGACGGAGCGTGAAAAAGGCATTGCTGACCCGGTTTCGCGCTTGCAGGTTGAAACGCTCGATAAAAACTGCGCCGAGTTTGGCATCACCGAATTTACGATGACGGATCCCCGGCAAGGGATAGTCCATGTGATCGGCCCTGAACAGGGGGCGACCCTGCCCGGCATGACCGTTGTCTGTGGCGATTCGCATACGTCTACGCATGGCGCATCCGGTGCGCTGGCCTTCGGCATAGGCACTTCAGAGGTAGAGCATGTCTTGGCCACGCAGTGCCTGGTCCAGAAAAAAGCGAAAAACCTGTTAATCCGCCTGGGCGGGCAAACGCGGGCCGGTGTTACCGCCAAAGATATGGTCTTGGCGATTATCGGCAAAATAGGTACCGCAGGCGGTAACGGTTATACCATTGAATTTGCTGGCGAAGCCATCCGCGCATTGTCTATGGAAGGCCGCATGACGGTTTGTAATATGGCGATAGAGGCGGGCGCACGCGCCGGCCTTATTGCTGTCGATGACGTGACTATCGATTATTACCGGAATCGGCCATACTCGCCGCATGGCGGTGACTGGTTTATGGCCGAGCGCTTGTGGCAACGATTGCATTCCGATGAGGATGCCGTTTTTGATAAGGTGGTGGACATTGACGCGACAGCGATTAAGCCGCAAGTAACGTGGGGCACCTCGCCTGAATTAGTCATCGCCGTCGATGAGCGTATTCCTGATCCCGCTTCCGTAGCTGATTCAGTAAAACGGCAAAGCATGGTGCGCGCGTTGGACTATATGGGTTTAACAGCAGGCCAGGCGATTACCGATATTGCTGTCGATAAGGTTTTTATCGGCTCGTGCACGAATTCCAGGATTGAAGATTTAAGGGCGGCGGCAGACGTAGCGAAAGGCCGGAAAATCGCTGGTAACATTAAATTGGCGCTGGTTGTGCCGGGTTCCGGTTTGGTGAAGAAACAGGCTGAATCCGAAGGCTTGGACAAGATATTTTTGGCCGCCGGATTTGAGTGGCGCGAACCGGGTTGTTCGATGTGTCTGGCGATGAATGCTGACCGGCTCGAAGAGGGTGAACGCTGTGCCTCTACGTCCAACCGTAATTTTGAAGGCCGGCAAGGTTATGGGGGGCGCACGCATTTGGTTAGCCCGGCGATGGCTGCCGCAGCGGCTGTTGCCGGGCATTTTGTCGATGTCAGTTCGGTTTGGGAGGGCGCCTAGCTATGAAAGCATTTACCAGGATTACAGCTTTGGTCGCGCCTTTAGACCGGGCGAATGTAGATACCGACGCGATTATTCCAAAGCAGTTTCTAAAATCGATACGGCGCGCCGGCTTTGGCCCGTATTTATTTGATGAATGGCGCTACCTGGATCGGGGCGAGCCGGATATGGATTGCACAGAGCGTCCCATCAATACCGATTTTGTGCTCAATAAACCGCAATACAAAGGTGCTGAAATTTTGCTGACGCGGGAAAATTTCGGTTGCGGTTCGTCGCGGGAGCACGCGCCTTGGGCACTGGAAGACTTTGGCTTCAGAGTCATCATCGCGCCCAGTTTTGCCGATATTTTTTACAATAATTGTTTTAAAAACGGCTTGTTGCCGATATTGTTGGCGACAGAAATCGTCGACAGCCTGTTTAGCGAATTATCCGATGGTTATACCTTGACGGTTGATTTGGAAATTCAAAAAATTATTACCGCCCAGGGAAGGGAAATTGATTTTGATGTTGATGAAAATCGCAAATACCGCTTGCTAAACGGTTTGGATGATATTGGCTTATCTTTACAGTATGCTGATAAAATCAAGGCTTATGAAGCCGAACGTGCTAAAAGGGCGCCGTGGCTGTTTGCAGATACGCTGATCCAATAAAGAGAAATGATTATTCACGCTGGAGATGCCGCTTGCATGAAGCCTTTTATGCTTCTGTGATGTCGGCGCTTTAGCGGAAATCGACTAACAAAGGTTTTAACATTAATGACAAAGAAAATTGCAGTATTACCTGGAGATGGTATAGGTACTGAAATTGTTGCAGAAGCGATTAAGGTACTTGAGTTTTTGAATGCAGACATGGCTCTGGGTTTGGTTTTTGAGCCGGGTTTAATCGGCGGTGCGGCTTACGATGCATGCGGTACGCCTTTTCCTCAGCAAACGCTGGCGTTGGCGACAGCGGCCGATGCCGTTTTGCTGGGTGCCGTAGGCGGATATAAGTGGGAGTCGCTGGATATTTCAGTACGCCCTGAAAAAGGCTTATTGGGCTTGCGTTCAGAATTGCAGTTATTTGCTAATCTGCGTCCGGCGATTTTATATCCGCAATTGGCGGATGCCTCATCGTTAAAGCCGGAAATCGTTGCCGGTTTGGACATTATGATCGTGCGCGAATTGACCGGCGGCATTTATTTCGGGCAGCCGCGCGGTATCCGGCTATTAGAAAACGGTGAAAAACAAGGCTATAACACGCTGGTCTACAGCGAATCGGAAATACGCCGCATTGCGCACTGCGCATTCCAGACCGCACAAAAAAGAAATCGCCGCCTGTGTTCTGTCGATAAGGCCAATGTGCTCGAATGTACCGAGTTATGGCGGCAAGTGGTGACCGAAACTGGCAAGCAGTATCCCGATGTCGAACTCAGCCACCTGTATGTCGATAATGCGGCGATGCAATTGGTGCGGGCGCCTAAACAGTTCGACGTCATCGTCACGACCAATATGTTTGGCGATATTCTGTCCGATACGGCGGCGATGTTGACCGGCTCTATCGGCATGCTGCCGTCAGCTTCGCTGGATGCAAACAATAAAGGCATGTACGAGCCTATTCATGGTTCGGCGCCCGATATCGCAGGTAAAGGCATTGCCAATCCGTTGGCGACCATTTTATCGGCAGCGATGATGTTGCGTTATACCTTTAATAGAAGCGATGCCGCCGAACGCATCGAAAAAGCGGTTAATGATGCATTAGACGCCAATATCCGTACTGCGGATATTTATTCGGACGGCATGCAAAAAGTCGGTACCGCGCAAATGGGTGATGCAGTGGTTTCTGCTTTAAAAGAGGTGGCGTAATGACTAAGCTTTATAATGTTGCCGTTGTCGGCGCTACCGGGGCAGTCGGCGAAGCCATGCTGTCCATTTTGGAAGAGCGTAATTTCCCGGTCGGCGAAGTCTATGCGTTGGCCAGCAGTAATTCTGCCGGCAAAAGAATTCCATTTAAAGGAGGTTCGATAACCGTACAGGACTTGGCTACATTCGATTTTTCTAATGTACAGATCGGCCTGTTTTCCCCCGGCGCTGCTGTTTCGGCGGAATATGCCCCTAAAGCCGCTGCAGCGGGTTGTATTGTCATCGATAATACCTCACAATTTCGATACGACGACGACATTCCGCTGATAGTGCCGGAAGTCAATCCCGAAAAAATTGCCGATTACAAAAATCGCGGCATTATTGCCAATCCCAATTGTTCAACGATCCAGATGTTGGTGGCGTTAAAGCCGATTTATGATGCGGTAGGTATTGAACGCATCAATGTGTGCACTTACCAAGCCGTTTCCGGTACCGGCAAAGAGGCAATAGAAGAATTGGCCCGCCAAACGACCAGCCTCCTTAATATGCAGGCGATTAAAACCAGCGTTTACCCAAAACAAATTGCTTTTAATGTATTGCCGCAGATAGATGTTTTTCTTGATAATGGTTATACCAAAGAAGAAATGAAAATGGTTTGGGAAACCCAAAAAATTCTCGGAGATGACACGGTCAGGGTCAATGCGACTGCCGTGCGGGTTCCGGTTTTTTACGGTCACTCGGAAGCCGTGCATATTGAAACCCGTCGAAAAATCGATGCGGCTACCGTCAGGAGCCTGCTTGAGAAAGCGCCGGGTGTCACCGTGATAGATGAACGCAAAGACGGCGGATACCCGACGGCGGTGACCGATTCATCGGGTCATGATGATGTTTTTGTCGGGCGCATCAGGGAGGATATATCCCATTCTTTAGGGATAGACTTGTGGGTGGTCGGCGATAATGTGCGTAAAGGCGCGGCATTAAACAGTGTGCAAATAGCAGAAGAGCTGGTAAAAAATTACATCTAGTCTAAGCTTAGCTTTATTATTCGACTATTCCGGTAAAGAACTGTGGTAACTATTTTTAAGGAGAGTAGCGTGCGCAATTTAACTAGAACTTTAGCGGTCGTATCGTTACTGATACCCGCTAGCGCTTATCCGTTAGGGATAGGCGAGCTTAAATTGCACTCAGCGCTTAATCAAAACCTGGATGCAGAGATTTCATTGCTCTTGTCTCCAGGTGAAAAACTAACTGATATTAAAGTCACTTTGGCTCCTCCTGATAAATTTGATGAAAACGGTGTGCCGTGGACCTATTTCCTGTCGAAAATCAAGTTCGAACCTGTCGCGTTTAACGGTTCAGCAGTCATAAAAATCAGTTCAAAAGAGGCTTTAAAAGAGCCTTTCCTCGATTTCCTGCTCGAAGTGAGTTGGCCTAAAGGCAGTTTGTACCGTGAATTTACCGTACTGGTCGATCCTCCCGAAGTCTACCAACAAGCGGCTATCCCGGTGGCATCGACTCGCCCTGACGAATACGAGCCTGAACGCGAGTACATTCCTGAGCGGCGAAGCACGCGGAGCGTGCGCAGGGCTGTTGCAAGCGGCAGTATCGGGGCGAATGGCTATGGGCCTACAAGCAGGAACGATACGCTCTGGAGAATCGCGGAGCAGGTCAGCAAGGATCCTGATGTTTCTATCGAGCAAATGCTTATCGCCCTGTACGAAGAGAACCCACATGCATTCTATAAGGCGAATATTAACACCTTATTAGCCGGCAAAACGCTCAGGATTCCAAGTAAGGACGTTGTTTTAAAATTGTCACGCAAACAGGCGTCCAGTGAGTTCAACCGGCAAATACAGGCCTGGAAAAACCACCAGCTCGAAGATGTAAGCGTAGCGACCGGGCAAGACGAACTCGCCGATAACCAATTAAAGTTGATCGCCCCTGCCCAGGAACCCGTCCCTGAAAAAGCAATTGTGACATCGGGCCAGGGGCAGGTTTCCGCCGATAATGAGCCTTCGGCGACAACAGGGCCAGGGCAGGCGTCTGCAGTATCTGACGAAGCAAAAAAGACCGGCAGCAGCCCGGCCACGGCAGATAGTACGATACAAAATAAAATAGCGGCATTGGAAAAACAGTTGGCCGTGATGCAAGAATTGATGGCCTTAAAAGACCAGCAGCTTGCCGCGTTGCAAAATCAATCGCAAGCAAAACCGCTGGTTCAGGTGCCGGCAGGACAAACGGAGCCGACTGATGCGGTCATCGCTAAGCCTGAAGTGACGGCGCCGGCTGATGCGGTTGTGGCAAAACCGGAGGTGACGGTGCCGGCTGGTGCCGTTGTGACTAAGCCTGAGGTGACTGCGCCGACTGACGTCGTTGTCAGCAAACCTGCCCAGCCAAAGCCTGTGCCACCGCGGTCGGTTTCTAAACCAGCGGCTCGACCGGTCGATCATGCAAAAACTGAAACAGGTAGCTCGGTCGATTGGTATTATTTAGGCATTGGCGGGGCGGGTGCCGGCTTGCTGGCCGTTCTTGGATGGCTCTGGTGGCGGCAGCGTCAATTTGAAAAGATGGAAGAGTCTGCAGGTCCATTTGTCTCTGCTGGTTTTACCAAAGCAATAAAGCCCGTCGATGTTTTTTCCGAGTCAGCCGAGGATAGCTATGGTCTCGACTTGGCGGGCGGCGAGAATATTTTTGCCAGCGATTTTGCCGCTGGTGATTTCGATGTTATTGATATGGATCAGGGAGAAATAGACCCGATTTCCGAAGCCGATGTTTACCTAGCTTATGGTCGTTATCAACAGGCCGAAGACCTGATGCGCGACGCCATTGCCGATCAGCCGGAACGTGATGAATGCAAATTGAAATTGCTCGAAATATTTTATGCCAACGGCAATAAACGCGCTTTCGAAACCTATGTTGGAGAGTTAGTTAGCGCCGGTAAAAAAGATGATGTTATGTTCTGGGCAAAAGTGACCGAGATGGGCAGTGAAATATGCGCAGACTCGCCGCTGTTTGCTTCAGAAATGCAAAAAATCAGCCTGAATAAAAATGCAAACCATGACGAAAACAGGCCGGTACCTGTAAAGACAGGTGATGCTAAAGCAGATGAATTGATTGATGATATGGATTTCGACCTGGCTTCTTTTGAGGAGTTATTCGATAGTAATACCGCCAGGGATATGTTTGGGGAAAAAAATGACTTATTCGATATCGATACCGCTGCTTTTGAAGCTAAACAGCAAGCTCAAGCAGTTGAGCGCCATGATGAACCAAAGCAGAATAATGAAAGTATCGATTTTGACTTAAGCTTGTTTGAAGTCGATACTCAAGCAGCGGATAAAGTTGAAAAGACTGCTCCCGTAGCAGAGCCCAAAAATGAATTTGAATCGTTTGACTTTAATTTAGACGATGCGGAGGCAGAAGGAATTGCTGAGCCTGATTTAAACATGGCAGCGGTACCTGCAGCGGATGAAAATTTCGAGGTGGTTGATTTTTCAAGTGCCGGGCTGGAGAAAAAAAGCGATCAGGGCTTATTCGATGGATTAAAAACCGAAGATACGCTGGAGTTTGATGAAAGTTATCATGCTGTTGATTTTTCGACCGATAAAACCGCAGGTTTTGATGAACCCGAATTGGGTAAAAACATCCAGGATTCATTTGATGATTTTGACTTTAATATCCCCGTAGAATCAAATGCGTCAGGCCAAAAAAGCTTCGGGGTTGCTGATTTGGCTGAAATGGATGAGATGGAAACCAAGCTGGATTTGGCGATAGCCTATGTTGACATGGGGGATGCCGAGGCCGCCAGGGAAATTGCGCTGGAAGTGCTTAAAAAGGGCACGGCAGAACAGCAAATGGTCGCCCA
>Ga0172372_10008445_pt1 | contig 13576 bp, 15 predicted proteins | sample LakKiv5m_2_FD_114544 | JGI IMG/M metagenome (GOLD analysis project Ga0172372, IMG submission 114544) | Freshwater microbial communities from Kabuno Bay, South-Kivu, Congo - kab_092012_9.5m | ecosystem: Environmental > Aquatic > Freshwater > Lake | place: Democratic Republic of the Congo...
CCGCGAACCAAAGGCGCACGGAGCCGCGCTCGAACCGCATCCGCGGCGCACGGAGATCCGTATCTGCCGTGATACGAAGCGTCGCATCCTCTTCTCCGAGGGCGTATCGAATGCGATTCAGGTCGTCGGCCTGCGCGAGCGACGCCGAGCAGGTGAGCGCGAGGCCGAGCCCGGTGGCGACGAGGGCGCGCATCACTCGGACCCCAGCCCGCCGAGGCGCTTCACGCGCTCACGCGGAGAGACGATGTCGGTGATGCGCACGCCGTAACGCTCGCCGATCACGACGGCTTCGCCGCGCGCGACGAGCGTCTGGTTCGCGTAGACCGCGAGTGGCGAGCCCGCCGTCACGCCGAGGTCGATCACGCTGCCGACGCCGAGGCCGAGCAGCTCCGAGATCCGCATCCGACGGCGGCCGAGCTCGACGTGCACCTCGAGCGGGATCTCCATGATGCGATCGAGATCGCTGGGTTCGGGCGGGTTCGATTCATTGCCAGCCATGGTCGTCTCCTCGGGAGAAGGTCAGAGCGTCTCGACGACGCGGACCGCGAGGTTCCCGTGCTCGACGACGGGCATGCCTCGCATTTTCGTGATGTCCCCGATGCGCACGTCGATCGGGTTCTGCGGGACGTGATCGAGGCGGATGACGTCGCCGACGGCGAGCGCGAGCAGCTCGCGGACCGTGGACGGCATCGAGCCGAGGTGCGCGACGACGTCGACCTCCGCCTGGGACAGGCGCGACGCGATGCGCTGGCGGTGATCGCTGGTCGGGACGACGACCACGACCTGCCGGTCCGTCGGCAGCGTGTCGCGCACCGCGCCCGTGCTCAGCGCAAAGAGGATGTCGCTCTCGAGCGACTTGCCGAGCGTGATGTACGCGCGCGTGCGGAGGACCTGGTCGTAGCGCGAGCCGAGCTCGTCCGGGTCGAGCGAACCGACGAGGTCACGGACGGTGAAGGCGTCCTCCTGCCCGCACCACGCGGCGCCGAAGGACCGCACCGTCGCCTCGATGAACGAGCGGAGCACCGCGCGGTCGAGCGGACTGAGCGCGCCCCGCGAGCCCGCGTCGTCCGTGTCGAGCGGTGCACCGAGACGGCGATCGATGATCGTGAGGGCGAGCGCAGGCGAGATGACGAGGAGCGCGAGGCTCCCGCCGCGCGTCTGCAGGACGGCGAGCCCCGCGCCGAGCGGGACCGTCCCCGCGACCTCGTCGAGCGAGGCCACGTCGGCCGGGACACGCCGCACCTGCGGGACCGCGCCGCTGATGCGTCGCAGCATCTTCTTCAGATCGAGGTGGAAGGTCGGCTCTACGCGCTCCGCGTGCGCCTGCGCCGCCGCCATGCGCCGATCCTGCGACGCGAGGTCGATCCCCTGCGCCTCGACCTGCTCGACCGTTCCGGTCTCGCGGACGACGGCGAGGAGCGCGAGTGTCTCCTCGTCGGAAAGGAGCGGCTCTTGCGGCTCGAAGCTCACTGGACGACGAACTCCGTGAAGTAGACGTGCTTCACCTGGCGCCCGCCGAGCTCGCGGTTGATGAGCGTGCGCAGCTCCTCGAGGAGCGCGCGCTTCTTGTCTGCGCCAACCGTGTCGGCCATCGTCAGCGACGAGAGCCGCATCAGGACGAGGCTCTTGATCGGGACGAGCGCTTCTTCGATCTTGCCTTTCGCGGCTTCGTTCTTCGCCTCGAGCTGGACGGTCACCTTGAGGAAGTGCGTCGCCTCGGCATCGACGAAGTTCATGATCTGGGAGTCGAGCGAGATGATCGGCCCGCGGGATCTCGAGCCCCTCGCCTCGCCCTCCTCGCCCTCCTCTCCCTCGTCGTGCTCCTCGTCGCCTCCGGCGTGTTCCTCGCCGTCCTCGGCGGGCTTGTCCTCGTCGCCGTGAGCCGCTCCGCCGTGCGGCGCGCTCCTGGCCGCTGCGGCAGGGGGATGCTTCGACTGCCAGAACAGGTAGCCGCCGATGCCGGCGATCGCGAGCACGTTGAAGACGACGAGACCGAGGACGATCTTGTTGGCCTTGCCCCCGGGCGGAGCGTCGGCCTTGGCGGGAGCAGTGGCGGGAGCCTGAGACATGCGCCGGGCGGAAGCACGGCCCGTGCCGCAGATCTCCCTCCGCCGTTTTTGCGGGGGATTTCATGCCGACAGCTCCCCACGCGCGGCACCCAGGCGCGGGGTGAGTCGGGGTTTTGACGCTCTCCCCGCCACGCGGGCGTCGGGCTTCCCACGCCCCCAACGGCGAAACGACGGAACGACGACGGGCCACACGCGCCCCCCGGAGGCGTGCGGCCCGTCGTGGCGAACCCCCGGTGCCGGGGATCAGCGCTTGATGTTGACGAGCTCCTGATACATCTCGTCCGCCGTCGTGATGATCTTCGAGTTGGCCTGGAAGCCGCGCTGGAACGCGATCAGGTCGACGAACTCACGACCGATGTCGACGTTCGCCTGCTCGAGCGTGCCGGAGAGCACGGCGCCACGGCTGCCGGAGCCCGCCGCACCGACGAGCGCCTCACCCGAGTCCCGCGACTCGACCCAGAGGCCCTCGCCTGCGCGGAGCAGGCCGTCGACGTTCGTGAACTCGGCCACCGCGACCTGACCGAGCGTGCGGCGCTGGCCGTTCGTGAACGAGCCGGTGATGACGCCGTCCTGCGAGATGTTGATGGACGCGACCGAGCCCGAGGCGAAGCCGTCCTGCGTGAGCGCGGTGGTGTTCGAGGCCGAGGCGAACTGCGTCGTGCCGTCGAGGCCGAGGCCACCGTCCGTGGTGATGCTCGTGCCGAAGTCGAAGCCGATGACCTGCGCCGGCGTCGCGCCGAGGAAGTCCCAGCTCGAAGCCGCCGTCACCTCGGTGTCGAGCTCGCCGTCCGTCGTGAAGGTGAGGGTGCCGTTCGCGCCCTCGAAGGGAACGCCGGCCGTGCCGCCCGTGATCTCGCCGCCGTCGACCATCGCGTGCCAGTCCCACTCGCCGAGCACCGCGGTCTTGACGAAGTAGACCGTCGTCGAGTGCGCGCCGCCGAGCGAGTCGTACAAGGTGACCGAGGTCGAGAAGTTCGAGGTCGCCGCCGGGTTGAGCGGGTCGAAGACCAGCGCCGTCGAGTCGGAGTCGAGGTTCGCCCCGATCGTGACCTGACTCGTGGGCGTCGCCGGGATGGTACCGGGGTTGATACGGATATCACCGATGGTCCCGAGGACGTTGAAGTCCGCGTCGACGCCGTAGCCCTGGAGCTTCAGGCCCGCGGGGTTCTGCATGAAGCCCTCGTTGTCGAGGGTGAACTGGCCGGCGCGCGTGTAGAAGTTGCCTTCCGCGCCGTTCGAACGGCCACGGGCGATGAAGAAGCCGTCACCCGAGAGGGCGAGGTCGGTCGGCGCGTCCGTCGTGAGGAGCGCGCCCTGCGCCCACATCTGCTGGATGTTGCCGAGCTTCGAGCCGGCGCCCGCCGTCGGGAGCGACGAGCCGCCCGCGATCGAGCGGCCGAGCAGATCCTGGAAGTTCGCGCGCGAGCGCTTGAAGCCGATCGTGTTGACGTTGGCGATGTTGTCGCCGACGACGTCGATGGCCTCGGAGTGCGAGCGGAGACCCGTGGCGCCGGTGTTCAGGGAGCGGAGGATGGACATGGTGATTCTCGACTTTCTGGGTTCTTGAAGGGTGGATGGACTCTCAAACTCGGACGGTCTCGTGGCCGGACCGCCTCACATTCCGATGCTGGTGACGTCGCCCAACATCACGCGCGCTCCCCCGACGACGACTTCGGGGTAGCCATTCGCGTAGCTGATCTCGCTGACCTGCCCGCGAATGCGGGTGTTCGCGTCAACCGGTCGACCCGCGGCGTCCGTCGCCGTGACCTCGACCCGATAGCGGCCTGCGGGGGCGCGCACCCCGTCCGGCCCGATCCCGTTCCAACTGACCGAACGCGTCCCGGGGAAGGTGTCCCCGAGCTGGACCTTGCCGACGACCTCGCCGGCGTCGTTCCGGAAGGTCACGGTGACCTTCTCGGCGCGGCTGCCGAGCGTCACCGGCACGGAGGCGCTGCCGCCTTCGTCGAGGTTGACGCTCTTCGTCTCGGCGACGACCGTCTTGCCGACGATCCCGGCGACCTGCGTGTTCGCGAGGCTCGCCATGCCGACCTCGAGCGAGGCCAAGCGGTCGCTCATCGTCACGAGCTGCTCGACGCTCGTGAGCTGCGAGAGCTGCGTGATGAACTCCTTGGAGTCGACCGGCGCCTCCGGGTCCTGGTTGCGCAGCTGCGCGACGAGCAGCTTCATGAAGGCGTCTCGCCCCATGGCGTTCATGTCGCCCTGCCGCTGAGCGGTCATGCCGCCGAGATTCGATGATGAAACGTTCGACACAGCCATGATCAGGCCTCCTCTTCGAAGTCAGGACGGCGCCGGGGCGCCCGGGAAACACTGGTGCGGGAGTCGCTCGCGACGTCGACGCGCAGGGCGCGGAGCACGACACCGCGGGCGGCGAGCGCCTTCGCGACGGAGGGCTCGAGCGCGCGGAGCAGCGACGCGGTCGCGGAGCTCGGCGTGAGCGCGCGGAGCGAGACGGCGCCCCCGGAGAAGCTGAGTTCGAGGCGGATCGGGCCGAGCTCGGGGTGCGCGATCTCGATGGTCGCATCCGCGCCGCCCGCGCTGAACTCGACGCTCGACGCATGCGCCGAGACGAGCGCCGCCGGGAGCGGACGCGCCGGCGGGGGCAGCGGCACCTGCGTCGAGGCGGCAGGCGCCGAAGCCTCGGCCATCCACGCGCTCGGCGCGGGCTGCACGGGCGCGAACACCGCGCGCGAGGCTGCCGCGCGGACCATCGCCTCGACGTCTTCTGGCGACAGGCCATCCGACATCGGCGCAGCAGCCGTTCCATCGTTCGCCGGCGACCCGGCGAGTGCGCGCGCAGACACGTGGGCCTGCGGGGCCGCGTGCAGGGAGAGGTCGTCCCCGGCACCCTGCGCGGGAGGCTCCGCAAAGCTCCGCAGCGGCATCCGCGCGGGCGTCGGCGGCGCGAGCGTGAGCCCGTAGAGCAGCGCGTTCACCGCATCGGAGAGCTGCGGCGAGAGGTCGACGCCGAGCTCGCGAACCGGCAACTCGTAGGAACTTCCGAGCGCGCTCGTCTTCATGGCTGCCTCCTCGGCCGCGCTGCGGCCGTCTCATCCGTGAGACTCTGCTCCTGCCGCGCCTCGGCGCGTCGCTCGGCGGTGACGACGCGCTTCTCGAGCTCCTCGAGCACGCGCACGTCCTTCTTCGCCTCGAAGGCGCGCGCCGCGGACGCGTCCCGCTCGGCCGCGCGCTCGGTCACCTGTTGCTCCGCGCGGCGCTGCTCCTCGAGCGCGGCACGCACCGACGCCGCCCGCAGCGCGAGCTCGTCCGGCAGCACCTCGCCGACGCCCGTGAGCGCCTCGACCGTCGACGCGAGGTACGACGAGACGCGCACGGACTCCGCCTCGGCCTCGACCAGCGCGGCCGCGGCCTCCGCGAGCTCGCCCTGCCGCACGCTCAGCAGGCGCTCACGCACCACGATCAGCCGCCCGAGGCGCTTCGCGTCCTTCATGGCGCCTCCTTGTAGAGCGCGGTGAGCGCGGCGAGCGTGGTCGGCGCGGCGCACGGCTCATCCGTGCGCTGCCGCAGGAACTTCTCGACCTTCGGCATGCGGGCGAGCGCGTCGTCGAGGCGGGGCACCGCGCCGTGGCGGTACGCGCCGACCGCGACGAGGTCTTCGGCCTCGCGGTACGACGCGAGCGTCTCGCGGAGCTGCTGCGCGAGCGCGACGTGCTCGCGGCTCGCGACGTGCGTCATCACGCGCGATACGCTGCGCGGCACGTCGATGGCGGGGAAGCGTCCGCGCTCCGCGAGCTCGCGCGAGAGCACGATGTGGCCGTCGAGGATGGCGCGCGCCGCGTCGGCGATCGGGTCGGAGAGGTCGTCGCCCTCGACGAGCACGGTGTAGATGCCGGTGATCGAGCCGGGCCCGGTGCTCGTGCCCGCGCGCTCGAGCAGGCGCGGCAGCGACGCGAAGACCGACGGCGTGTAGCCCTTGGTCGTCGGCGGCTCGCCCACGGCGAGGCCGATCTCGCGCATCGCCATCGCGTAGCGGGTGACGCTGTCCATCACGAGCAGGACGTCGCGGCCCTCCGCGCGGAAGTGCTCGGCCACCGCCGTCGCGTAGAGCGCGCCGCGCACGCGGACGAGCGGCGGATCGGCGCTCGTCGCCGCGATGACGACGCTCTTCGCGAGGCCCGCCTCGCCGAGCGTGCGGTTCACGAACTCCTCGACCTCGCGACCGCGCTCGCCGACGAGCGCGATGACCGCGACGTCCGCGACGCTCTCGCGGACCATCATGCCGAGCAGCGTGCTCTTGCCGACGCCGCCGCCCGCGAAGATGCCGATACGCTGCCCCTTCGCGAGCGTGAGCGCCGCGTCGATCGCACGGACGCCGACCCACACGGGCTCCTCCACCGCGCGACGGCGCAGCGGGTTCACCATCACGCCATGGAGCGGACGCTCCGCGTCGAGGCGCGGCGGCGGCAGGCCGTCGATCGGCCGACCGAGTCCGTCGACGACGCGCCCGAGCAGCGCATCACCGACGTGCGCGCGCGCCGAGCGACCGACGCGGCGCAGGCGCGCCCCGCTGACGACGCCGTAGGTCGGCGCGAGCGGCATGAGCAGCGTGCGCTCACCGCGCAGCCCGACGACCTCGGCCTCGACGGGCTCTGCGCCCGGCACGAGCACCTCGAAGACGTCGCCGATCGCCGCGTTGCAGCCGCGCGCCTCGAGCACGAGCCCGAGCGCGTCGCTCAAGCGCCCCTCGACGGCAGGCGCGGCCGCCGCCCGGCCGATGTCGGCATAACCACGGAGGTCGATCACGACGCCACCTCCGACTCGCGACGCGCGCGCTCGTCCTGCATCGCCCGGAGCGCCGAGCGCAGCCGATCCGCCACGCGCCCATCGACGCGCGTGTCCGGCCCCTCGACGACGACGCCGACGCCCTCGATCTTCGTATCGAGAACGACACGTACCTGCACACCCTCGAACTCGATCGCGGGCCCGCCAAACGTATCGACGATGGCACCAAACGAGGCACGCGAGGCGCGCACGCTGACGGGCTCGATGCCGTCGAGCGAGGCGAGCGCGGCGCGCGCGAGCGTGCCGAGCAGCGCCGGATCGCGCTCGATCTCGCGCTCGACGAGCACCTCCGCGAGCTGCACCGAGAGCTCGAGCAGCTGCTCCTCGACGCCGGCGAGCGCGCGGCGGGAGGCCGCGGCGTGTTCGACGACGGCCCGGGCGAAGGCCTCCGAGTTCGGATCGCGCACCGGGGCCGGGGGGGCGGACGGGGGCGCAGGCGGCGCGGGCGGCGCAGGCGGCGCAGAAGATATCGTCTGCGATACGGGCTGCGCAGGCGGCTCGGTCGAGGGCGAGGCACCCGGGGGGTGCGCAGGGGGCGCGACGGCGATGCGGCTGGCGCGCTCTTGCGTCTCGGCGGCGGCTGCCGCGTGGCGACGCTGCTCCTCCGGCGAGAAGAACTCCTCGACTTCGTCGTGGCCGCCGAAGAGCGGCCGAATGCTCTGCCGGCCACCGTCCGCGAGCCAGGGCGCAGGGCGCACCGGGGTGTCGACGACGGCGAACTGCACCGGCGAGATCGGCAGGCCTCCGCGGGACTTCGCGCCGCGTGCCGCGCGGGGGTCAGACGAATTCATTCTCGCCCTCCCTCCGGATCTGGATGGTGCCGTCCGCCTCGAGCTCGAGGGCGGCGTCGACGATGGCGGCCTGCGCGTTCTCGACGTCCGTGATGCGCACCGCGCCGAGCAGCTCGAGCTCCTCGCGCAGCATGCCGGCGGCACGCGTGGAGAGGCTGCCGAGGATCTTCTCGCGGAGCTCCGCGCTCGCCGTCTTGAGCGCGACGACCAGCTGGTCGGTCGCGACGGACTTGAGCAGCGCCTGCATCCCGCGCGCGTCGACGCCGCGGAGGTCTTCGAAGGTGAAGAGCGCCTTCTTGATCTTGTCGGCGGTGTGCGAGTCCGTCTCGGAGAGGCCGGAGAGCAGCGCCTGCGTGTCTTCGCGGCCGAGCCGCTTGACGAGCGCCGCGGCGACCTCGAGGCCGTCGACGGTCGCGGGACGCGCGGCGCCGTCGGCCGGAATCTCCGCCGCGAGCTGCGCCTCGATCGCGTGAATGACGTCGTCCGGCACCGCCTCGAGGCGCGCGAGGCGCTGCACGATGGCGACGCGGCGGTCGGGCGCCGTCCGCGCGACGACCTCGGCCGCACGGGCCGCGGAGACGCGCGAGAGCACGACGGCCGCCGTCTGCGCGCTCTCCTCCTCGAGGATCGCCGCGAGCGTCTCGGAATCGAGACGACCCACGATCGCGCCGGCCGGCTCCCGCTGCTCGTCGGCGAAGACCGCCGCGGCCGCCCCATCGCCGAGCGCACGCGCCGCGAGTTTGCGGAGATAGGCCGTCGATCCTTCGAGCGTCGGCGTGATGCCGAGCTTCGCCCGCTCCGCGAACTCGCGGTGGACGAGGTGCACGGCCGAGGGCGAGACCTGCTTGGTCTTCTCACTCGCCGCGCGGAGCGTGCGCAGCTCGCTCTCGCTGAGCAGCTTGATGACCGAGGCGGCGACGGGCTCGTCGAGGCTGAGCAGGAAGAGCAGCGCCTTCTGCGGTCCGCTCATCTGCAGCATCTCGCGCGAGACGGCCGCGTTCGGCGCCTGGACGATGCTGGTCGGGCCGGCGGCGGCCTGACTGGCACCGGGCGGGGCGATGCTCTGACCGCTGCCACCCTGCGGAGGCGTCGGGTCGCTCATACGGCCTCCGAGAGCCAGCCACGCACGATGTGGGCGGCGAGGTTCGGGTCGTCACGCACGATGTCGGACGCGAGGAGCGGGGTCTTCACGCCGCCGACGGGCGTCGGCGTCGGGCGGCCACCGATGGGCTGCGCATCGACCGCCACCGAGACGGGGCCGCCGAGCGCCGCGGCCATCGCGCCGCCGTCGTTGCTCGCGAGCACGAGCCCCGCTGCATCACCCGGCGCGGGCGCCTGCTCGGCCTTCTTCTTGCGGCGGCGCATCACGAAGAGCGCGACGGCGACGGCGACCAGCACCGAGACACCGATGCCCGCGTAGAGCCCGTTCAGCTTCACGAAGGCCTGAACGGCATCCGCCACCGGCTCCGCGGCCGCCGCGGGCACCGCCGCGAACTGCACGTTTTCCACGGTGACGCGGTCGCCGCGGTCCGCCTGGGCACCGATCGCGCTCTCGACGATCGTGCGGATGCGCGTGAGCTCCTCGGCCGGGCGCGCGCGGTAGCGACGCTGCGCGCCGGTGCCCGTCCACGTGCCGTCGACGACCACGGCCACGTCGAGGCGCGTCACCCGGCCGATCGGCTCGACGGCGCGCGTCGTGACCTTGCTGACCTCGTAGTTCCGCGTCTCGCTCCGACGCGTGAGACCATCATTCTCGGTGGTACCTGTCGTCGGCGCCTCGCCGCCGGGCAGATTCGACGGCGTCCCCGGCACGCCCTCGGCCGTCGGGCCCGCCGCGCCGTTGCGCTCCTCGGTGATCTGGAAGCTGCGGGTCGCGATGGTCGAGGGATCGAAGCGCTCCTCGGTGCGCTCTTCCCGCGCGAAGGTCATCTCCGCAGCGACGCGGACGATCGCGGCGCCCGGCCCGAGCGTCGCGTCGAGCAGCTGCTGGACCGCGCGCTCCTTGCTGCGCTCGAGCGAGTGCCGCACGTCGAGCGAACGCGTCGCGAGCTCGTCCTCGGCCTGCTCACCGCCCGCGAGCGGGCGCCCATCGCCGTCGACGACCGTGACGTTCTCGGGCTGGAGCCCGCGCACCGACGACGCGACGAGGTGCACGACGCCGCGCACGCGGTCGTCGGCGAGCCGCGCGCCGGGGCGCAGCTTCACGACGACGGAGGCGGTCGCCTGCGACTCGTCAGCGGCGAACAGATTGCGTTGCGGCAGCACGAGATGGACGCGCGCGTTCTCGACGCCGGCGAGATGTCCGATCGTGCGGGACAGCTCACCCTCGAGGGCGCGGTGATACTTCACCTGCTCGGCGAACTCGCTCTCGCCGAAGCGCTGCTCGTCGAAGATCTCGAAGCCGACGCCGCCGCCGCGCGGCAGCCCCTCGGCCGCGAGCGCGAGGCGCGTCTCGTGGACGCTCGCCTCGGGCACCCACACCTGCGTGCCCGCGCGCTCGAGCTTGAACTGCACCTGCTTCTCGCGCAGCCGCTCGACGACCGCGCCCGCATCCGCCTCTTCCAGGTTCGCGTAGAGCAGCGCGTACGACGGCTCGACGTCGCGGAGCAGCGAGAACGCTGCGACCGCGAGCGTGACGAGCACGCCGGCGACGATGCTCCAGCGCGCACTCGGCGGGAGCGCATCGAAGCGCTCGCGGGCGGCTGTATAACGGGTGCGGAGCTCTTCCATGACGCGCCTCAGGCCCCCATCCGCATGACTTCGCGGTACGCCTCGAGGCAGCGGTTACGCACGCTCGCGAGGAGTCGAATCGAGATGTCGGCCTGCGCCCCGGCGATCATCGTGCCGTGCAGGTCGTTCTGGCGGCCGGCCGCGTACTCGTTCGAGAGCTGCTCGGCGACGCGGCTGCGGTCGTCGGCGTTCGTCGCGATCGAGCGCAGCTGCTCGCTGAACGAGCTGCCGCCGACGCCCGGCGTCTCCGGGCGCTCGATGCGCGGCAGCTCCATGGGGAGCGCGTTGCTGCCGATGGCCGGGAGGTTCGTCGCCATGGATCAGCCCGAGATCGACAGCGCGGAGCGCGCCATCCCCTTGATGGATTGCATCGCCGTCACGCCCGCCTCGTAGGCGCGCGAGGCGGTGATCATGTTGACCATCTCCTCGACGACGTTGACGTTCGGCAGCGCGACGTAGCCGCGCGCATCCGCGTCGGGATGATTCGGATCGTAGATGAGCTGCGGCGGCGACTGATCCTCGCGGATCTGGCTCACCTCGACGGTGGACGCCGACTGCGCCGCGCTGTCGCCGACGAGCTCGCCGAAGCGCGTGCCGACGGGCACCGCCTGGAAGACGGCGTCGAGCCGCTGGTACGGGCCGCCGTTCGCGGTGCGCGTGGTGCGCGCGTTCGCGAGGTTCGACGCGAGCACGTTCATGCGCGTGCGCTGCGCGTCGAGTCCGGACGCGGTGATGGTCATGGCCGTGAAGAAGTTCATCGCTGTGTCCTCCCTTTCGTTCGAGACCCTGCGAATCAGCCGCCGGAGCCGTCGCCCGCCACGTAGCGGAGCAGCCCGAGTTTCCCGGTGATCATCTTCACCGCGCCGTCGTAGCGGAGGTCGTTGGCGGCGAGCTTCGACATCTCGCGCTCGAGGCTCACCGAGTTCCCGTCGAGACCGCCCGACACCGTCGTGTCCTCCGACGCCTCGACGACGAGCCCCGAGATCGCGGCGCCCGACATCTGGAAGTGCGCGCCGTCCGTCGTCGCGAGCGCGCGCGGCGCACTCCCGCCGGCGTCGTCCGTGCGCAGCAGCTCCTGCGGACGGAACCCCGGCGTGTCGACGTTCGCGACGTTCGACGAGATCACGCTGTGGCGCTGCAGGTGGTAGTCGAGGGCCCGGTGCATCAGACCCACGGAACGGAACATATCGCCCATGTCCCCCGCTTAAGCACCTGCCGTGCCATCCGTGATCCAACCCCCAATCAAGGCATTTTCAGCGCGTTTCCCGAGATCGCGCCAGGCCGCTGACGCGCTGCCGACGCACGAGCGACGGAACCCCGACAGCCCTCCGACGGAACGCCGACGGAACGCCGACGGGGGCCGCGACGCCCGTCACGACCCCCGCCAGACCCGCTCCGCACCGACCCCCCGACCGCCCGACCGCGACCCGCGCGCGCCCCGTCAGGCCACGTTCGAGTCCGGCGTCCCCGAGCCGTCGTCGCGCCCCCCCGGCCCAAAATCGCGCTTCTTCAGCTTCTCGACGAGCGTCGTGCGGTTCATCTGCAGGATCGCCGCCGCGCGGTTCTTGTTCCACCCGGAGCGCTCGAGCGCCTGCCGGATCAGCGCGTTCTCGAAGCGCTCGACCGCGTCACGCAGGTCGATCCCCTCGGTCGGCAGGAGCGGCTCCGACATGATGTCGCGCTCGAGCTCGAGCACCTGCGCCGAGCTGCGGATGCGCTCCGGGACGTCGTCGAGGTCGAGCTGCCCACCGAGCGAGAGCAGCACCATCCGCTCGATCGTGTTCTCGATCTGCCGGATGTTGCCGGGCCAGTTGTAGGCGAGCAGCAGCTCGAGCGCGCGCCCCGTGATCCCCGTGACGCTGCGGTTCCGGCGCTCGTTCGTGCGCTCGATGAAGTGCCGCACGAGCTTCGGGATGTCGCCGCGCCGCTCGCGGATCGGCGGCAGATGGATGGGGATGACGTCGAGGCGGTAGAGCAGATCCTCACGGAAACGCCCCTCCGCGACCATCTTCTCGAGGTCGCGGTTCGTCGCCGTGACGACGCGCGCGTCGAAGCGCTGCGCCCGTCCGTCGCCCACGGGCGTGACCTCGCGCTCCTGCAGCACGCGCAGCAGCTTCGCCTGCACCGCGAGCGGCAGCTCACCCACCTCGTCGAGAAAGAGCGTGCCGCCGTTCGCCTGCAGGAAGCGCCCCACCCGCGCGCCGACCGCGCCCGTGAAGGAACCGCGCGCATGGCCGAAGAGCTCGCTCTCCACGAGGTTTTCCGGGATCGCCGCGCAGTTCACGGGCACGAAGGGCCGGCCGCGGCGCCCGCTCGCGTCGTGCAGCGCCCGCGCGACGAGCTCCTTGCCGGTGCCGCTCTCGCCCGTGACGAGCACGGTGCAGTCGGTGTCGGCGACGCGCTCGAGGATGCTGAAGACGCGCCGCAGCTTCGGGTCTTCGCCGACCATCGACGACGAATAAGCCGAGAATTTGTCCTTCGCCGGGCCGCGCGCGCCCCCGCGATCGGCGCCGCGCTGCTGCTGCTCGCGCCGCGTCGCCGCACGCTCGAGCGCGTCGTCGAGCGCATCGAGCGAGAACGGCTTGAGCAGAAAGTCTGCCGCGCCACACCGCAGCGCGCGCACCGCGAGCTCGGCCGACTCGTTGGCCGTCATCACGACGAGCGACGCGCCGCGCAGCGGCTCCTCCAACGCGAGCGCGAGCGCGAAGGCGTCGCCGTCCGGCAACATCACATCGCAGAGCACCGTCTCGGGGATGCCGTCGGCCTCGACCACATCGAGCGCCTCGGCCGCCGTCCCCGCCTCGACCACATCCCAGCCGCGGTCGACGAGATGTCGCCGCAAGGTCGCGCGAAACGACGTGTCGTCCTCCACGATCAGGATTCGCGGCATGGTCGGGCTCCGGGACAGCGAAACATCTCTGCCGGACGAGGGGCCGGGGCAGAAACGTCCGAACGGATCGTACCGGACAAGCTTCGAGGGGGGCCAGAATTTTCCTCGTCTTTTCCGGTGAGATCGCCCCGCATCGGCGTCCATGACCCACAGCCGCGCACCGCACCGCCTCTCTGCGCCTCGACACGCACGCGCCCGGACCCCACCGTCTCCGCCATGCGCCGCGCGTCCCCGCCGCTCCGCTCCGCTCACTTCGCGCGCGGCTTTATTTCCGC
>Ga0172372_10008447_pt1 | contig 13572 bp, 13 predicted proteins | sample LakKiv5m_2_FD_114544 | JGI IMG/M metagenome (GOLD analysis project Ga0172372, IMG submission 114544) | Freshwater microbial communities from Kabuno Bay, South-Kivu, Congo - kab_092012_9.5m | ecosystem: Environmental > Aquatic > Freshwater > Lake | place: Democratic Republic of the Congo...
CCCGGGGCCAACTTGTCGGGGTTCATGGCCAGGCACATCGAGCAGCCCGGTTCGCGCCAGTCGAACCCGGCGGCCCGCAGCACGTCGTCGAGTCCCTCCGCCTCGGCCTGTCGCTTCACGGCGAACGAACCGGGGACCACCATGGCCCGCACGCCCGGGGCCACCGCACGTCCGGCGTCGACCGCGGCTCGGGCCACGGCGGCCGCAGCGCGCAGGTCCTCGATGCGGCTGTTGGTGCACGAGCCGATGAACACCGTCTGCACCGGGATGTCGCGGATGGGCGTGCCGGCGGTCAGTCCCATGTACTCGAGCGCCCGCGCCGCGGCGTCGCGCTCGGAGGCCTCGGCGAACGAGGCCGGATCGGGTACGGCGCCGTCGAGTTCGATGACCTGTCCCGGGTTGGTGCCCCACGACACGAACGGCCGCAGCGCGGTGGCGTCGATGGTGACGACCTCGTCGAAGTGCGCGCCGTCATCGGTGGGCAGTGTGTGCCAGTAGGCGATCGCCTCGTCCCACGCCGCGCCGGTGGGGGCGTGGGCGCGACCCTTCAGATAGGCGAAGGTGGTCTCGTCGGGGGCGATGAGCCCGGCCTTGGCGCCGGCCTCGATCGACATGTTGCACACCGTCATGCGCCCCTCCATCGACAACGAGCGGATGGCCTCGCCCCGGTACTCGATGACCGAACCGATGCCGCCGCCGGTGCCGATGCGACCGATGATGGCGAGGATCAGGTCCTTGGCCGTCACGCCCTCGGGCAGCGCGCCCTCCACCTCGATGGCCATCTGCTGCGGTCGGCTCTGGGGGAGCGTCTGCGTGGCCAGCACGTGCTCGACCTCACTGGTGCCGATGCCGAAGGCCAGTGCGCCGAACGCACCGTGGGTGGCCGTGTGGGAATCGCCGCACACGATCGTCATGCCCGGCAGCGTGAGTCCCTGCTCCGGTCCGATCACGTGCACGATGCCCTGACCGTCGCTGCCCATCGGGTGTTCGACCACTCCGAACTCGGCGGTGTTGGCCCGAAGTACCTCCACCTGACGTCGCGAGATCGGGTCGGCGATGGGCTGGTCGATGTCGGCCGTGGGGACGTTGTGGTCCTCGGTGGCCACCGTCAGCTCCGGTCGGCGCACGGTGCGACCGTTCATGCGCAGTCCGTCGAAGGCCTGTGGTGAGGTCACCTCGTGCACCAGGTGCAGGTCGATGTAGAGCAGGTCGGGGCCGCCGTCGGGGTCGGCGTGGACGACGTGGTCGTCCCAGATCTTCTCGGCCAGGGTTCTCGGTGCCATGGGTCCTCCCGATCGGCGACGTTCGGCTTGATTCTCAGAATATGGGACGATAGTCTTGCTTTGTGGGAATCACTGTAACGGGCGTGGGCGTTCTCGACAAGGCGGTCGACGTGCTCGACGCCCTCGAGCAGCAGCCCCTGTCGCTGGCCGAACTGGTGACGGCCACCGGCCTGCCGAGGGCCACTGCTCACCGCCTGGCCACCGCACTCGAGGCCCATGGTCTGGTGCGGCGCGACGGTGACGGTCGCTTCGCCCTCGGCTCGCGCCTGCTGGCCCTCGGACGGGCCACCGCCGATGCCTGGCCCCTGGCCGCAGCTGCCGGTCTCGCGCTCACCGCATTGCGGGACGAGACCGCCGAGAGTGTGCAGTTGTTCGTGCGCGATGGCGAGGAGCGTGTGTGCATCGCTGCGTTGCAGTCACCTCACGGGCTGCGCACCATCGTGCCCCTCGGCGCCCGACTGCCGCTCGGCGTCGGCTCCGCCGGTCGCGTGCTGGCCCGGACCGACACCGACACCGACTCCGACACCGACACGACACCGTGGACCCAGAGCATCGAGGAGCGTGAACCGGGCGTGGCCTCGGTGTCGGCGCCCGTGCGCGACGCGTCGGGTCACGTCATCGCGGCAGTGAGTGTGTCGGGACCGGTGGAACGCACCAGTCGCCACCCCGGTCGCCGATACGGTGAGACCGTGGTCGCCGCCGCCCGTCGCATCGAGAGTGCCCTCGCCCCATGAGCGAGCGTCCCCTGGCGGCGATCGACATCGGTACCAACTCGTTCCACATGGTGGTGGCCCGGGTCGGGGAAGTGGCCGACGGGCCGGCCTTCGAGGTCATCGCTCGCGAGAAGGTCATGGTGCGTCTGGGTGCGTCCTCGGGCGACATGAAACTGCTGGCCCCCGAGGCCATCGATCGCGGTGTGACGGCGTTGGTGCACCTCGCCCGCATCGCCGCCATCCATGACGCCGACGTCGTCGCGGTGGCCACCAGTGCCGTGCGCGAGGCCGAGAACTCGCGGGTGTTCGTCGAGCGGGTGCGCGACGAGGCCGGACTGGAGATCGAGGTCGTCTCCGGCGTCGAGGAGGCGCGACTCATCCACCTCGGGGTGCTGCAGGCCGTGCCTGCCTTCGACCAACGTCTGGTGCTCATCGACATCGGCGGCGGCAGCACCGAGATCCTGGTGGGCGAACGGGGCGAGGTGCTGGCCGCCGGCAGTTTCAAACTCGGCGCCATCCGACTCACGCAGCGGTTCTTCTCCTCCGAGCGTCTCCATCCCGGGGCCGTCGAGTCGTGCCGACGCTTCGTGCGCAGCGCGTTGTCGCCGATGGTCCGCCAGGTCGAGCGGGTGGGATTCGGCGTCGCCGTCGCGTCGTCGGGCACGGCCGAGACGGTGGCGGCGATCGTCAATGCCGGGCGCGGTGCCGAGACTCCTCGCACCTTCAACAACTTCGTCATGACCGCCGACGAGATCGCCGATGTCGTCGATCGCCTGGCGGCGGCCACCGCCGTCGAGCAGCGTCGAGCCATCCCGGGCGTCGATCCCACCCGAGCCGACATCCTGCTGGCCGGAGCCATCATCCTCGAACAGGCCACAGCCGCGCTCGGGATCGACGAGCTCGTGTTCTCCGATGGGGCACTGCGTGAGGGCGTGCTGCTCGACGCCCTGGCCCGCCGTCGGGGTGCCACTCTCCATCACCTGCGCGACCTGCGTCGTCGCAGCGTGGTGCACCTGGCCGAGGCGATGGACGACGATGTCGAGCATTCGGCCCGAGCTGCCGGTTTCGCCCTCGACCTGTTCGACGGCACGTCATCCATCCACGGACTCGGCGACGACTGGCGCGAACTGCTGGAGGCCGGGGCCCTGCTGGCCAACGTCGGCCTGTCGGTGTCGCACTCGGAGCATCACAAGCACTCGTACTACGTGGTGCGCCACTCCGACCGTCTCACTGGTTTCACCGATCACGAGATCGAACTGATCGCGCTCGTGGCCCGCTATCACCGCAAGAGCGCACCCAAGGTGAAACATCCCGAGTTCGCCACGTTGCGACCCGAGGACCAACACGGTGTCAGGGTGTTGGCCGGCCTGCTGCGGGTGGCCATCGCCCTCGATCGCTCACATCGTGGCGCGGTGGCCCACGTCGATGTGGCCGGCGACGATCGCATCATCACCGTGCGTGTCGCGCCCCGTACCGATGTCGAACTCGAACTCGAGTCGGCGATGCAGCGCTGCGAACTGATGGAGTCGGTGCTCGGTCGAGTGGTGCAGTTCGAGGTCGAACCGCTCAGCGCGCCACTCGCGCGCTGACCCCTTCACAGGCCTGCAGCAGTGCTGGAACGAATCGCTCGGGCCTCGTGGCGCACATGTCATGGCGCGCATCGACCTCGAGCAACTCGGCACCCGGGATGGCGGCGGCCAACCGACGTTGATCGTCGGGGCGAACCGTTTCGTCCCGGGTGGGCATGACCACCGAGGTGGGGACGTCGACATCGCCGATCCACGGTGACGCGTCGTAGCGCGCCAGCTCGTGGGCCGCATCGATCACCGAGCGCAGGTGGTTGAGTCTCGTCTGTTCCCGGGCCCACAGACCGAGTGGCGTGTCGTCGTACTTCGACACCAGCACGCGTTCACGTACGCGGTCGCGAACCGGCGACGGCGTGAGTCGCGCCGCCAGCGACATCGACCCCATCACGCCACCCACCATGCGATCGGCTCTCCGTTCCCGGAACCGTGCCGCTGTGGCGCACAGCACCAGTCCCTCCACCCGGTGGCGATGTCGACGCCACACCAACTGGGCCACCGGCCCGCCCATGGAGTAGCCGACGGGCACCACCCGCTCGATCCCCAGCACGTCGAGCACGGCCACAGCGTCATCGGCACAGTCGGCCAGACGGAACCGGCGGGCCGAGCGGATCCCGTGGCCGTGGCCTCGGTGGTCGACAGCCACCACCCGGTACCCGGCGTCGGTCAGCGGGGCGAAGCAGGCGAACCAGTTGAGGGCCGAATTGACCGTCCAACCGTGCAGCAACAGCAGCGTCGGTGCATCATCGCCACCGCTCGCCGGCCGGGCATCGCGCACGAAGGTTGTGCCCCGGCCGCTCAGGTCGAGTGTGCGGCCCTCGGGGAGGTCCGGGGGGAACGACACCGGAGCTCAGGCCTCGATGTCGACGATCTCGACCTTGAGCACGCCGCCCGGGGCCTCGAAGTCGACCACGTCGCCCACCTGCCGATCCATGAGGGCCTGTCCGAGGGGCGAGCCGGGGGTGAGGACCTCGAGCTCGCCGTGGCGCTCCTCCACCGAACCCACGAGGAACCGTTCCACCTCGTCGTCGCCCTCGTAGGAGATCGAGACCACCACACCGGGCTGCACCCGATCGGCGCCGTCGGCCTCGACGATCTCGGCATCGGCCAGCACCGCCTCCAGATGGCGGATCCGGGCCTCCATCTTCCCCTGCTCCTCCTTGGCGGCGTGGTAGTCGCCGTTCTCGGAGAGGTCGCCCAGCTCGCGGGCGGCCTGGATCTTGCGAGCGATGTCCACCCGGCCGTGGGTGGTCAACTCGGCCAACTCCGCCGACAGTCGGTCATGGGTGGCTCGGGAGAGGTGCTGGGTGTCGCCCATCGACGCATGGTACCCAGTCGTCCGCCGAACCGACTGGGGGCCGGGTGGGGGGTGCGGACTAGCGTCTGTCGGTCCGCGACGAGGAGAGGGTGCAGTGGCCCACAGGATCGGAGTCATCCCCGGTGACGGGATCGGCCATGAGGTCGTGCCCGAGGCGTTGAAGGTGGTCCGCGCCGCCGGGGTCGAACTCGACTGCGTGGACTACGACCTGGGCGGCGCCCGCTACCTCACCGACGGTGTGGTCCTCGACGACACCACCGTGGCCGAGTGGCGAGGTCTCGACGCCCTCCTGCTCGGTGCCGTGGGCACCCCCGACGTGCCGCCGGGCCTCATCGAGCGGGGACTGCTGCTCAAGATGCGTTTCGATCTCGATCTCTACATCAATCAGCGGCCGTTCGTGGCCTCCGGGCACGACTTCATCGTCATCCGGGAGAACACCGAGGGCACCTACGCCGGCGAGGGCGGCTTCCTGCGCAAGGACACGCCCCACGAGATCGCCACTCAGGGCTCGGTCAACACCCGCTTCGGGGTCGAGCGGTGCGTGCGCTACGCATTCGAACTGGCCCGCAGTCGCGCCCGCAAGCACCTGACACTGGTGCACAAGACGAACGTCCTCACCTTCGCCGGTGACCTGTGGCAGCGCACGTTCGATGCCGTGGCCGCCGAGTACCCGGACGTGACCACGGCCTACAACCACGTCGACGCCGCCTGCATCTACTTCGTGGAGGATCCGCAGCGCTACGACGTGATCGTCACCGACAACCTGTTCGGCGACATCCTCACCGATCTCGGCGGCGCGGTGTCCGGTGGCATCGGCTTCGCCTCCTCGGGCAACCTCAACCCGGATCGCACCGGCCCGTCGATGTTCGAGCCGGTACACGGTTCGGCGCCCGATATCGCCGGGCAGAACCGGGCCAATCCCGTCGCCGCCATCCTGTCGGCGGCGATGATGCTCGACTTCCTCGGCGAGACCACCGCAGCCGACCGCATCCGCGCCGCGTGCTCCGACACGTCCACCCTCACTGGTTCCACCACCGAGATCGGTGATCTCGTGGTCGCTCGACTCTGAAGGTTCAGACCCTCATGCCCATCACCCCCACCCACAAGATCTGGATGAACGGCCGTCTCGTCGACTGGGACGACGCCCGGATCCACGTGCTCACCCACTCGCTGCACTACGGCATGGGTGTGTTCGAGGGCGTCCGCGCCTACGAGACGGCCGATGGTCCGGCCGTGTTCCGGCTCACCGAGCACATGGAACGGCTGCACAACTCGGCGAAGATCATGGGCATGGACATGCCGTACTCGGTGGCCGAGCTGGTCCAGGCCACCAAGGACGTCGTCGTCGCCTCGGGTCTCCCGGGCGCCTACATTCGCCCCATCGCCTACTACGGGTACGGCGAGATGGGCCTCAACACGCTGCCCTGCTCGGTCGATGTGGCCATCGCCTGCTGGCCGTGGGGCGCCTATCTCGGTGAGGACGCGCTGACCAAGGGTGTGCGCATGAAGGTGTCGTCGTGGACCCGCCACGATCACAACACCATGCCGCCGGCGTCCAAGACCACGGGCAACTACGTCAACTCGTCATTGGCCAAGGTCGAGGCCCTGAAGGGCGGCTACGACGAGGCGATCATGCTCAACCCGCAGGGGTTCGTGAGCGAGTGCACCGGGGAGAACATCTTCGTGGCCCGTGACGGCGTGTTCATCACCCCGCCCATCGCCGCCGGCGCGCTGGAGGGCATCACCCAGGACAGCGTGATGGAGATCGGACGGGACATGGGTTTCGAGTTCCGCGTCGACTACCTCACGCGCTCGGACCTCTACGTGTGCGAGGAGATGTTCGTGTGCGGCACCGCCGCGGAGGTGTCGGCCGTGAACTCGGTCGACGATCGGTCCATCCCGTGTCCCGGACCCATGACCAGTGCCATCGCCGAGGAGTACGCCCGCGTGGTGCGCGGCCACAATCCTCGCTACGCGAAGTGGTTGGAGCATGTCCACTGATCCGCGCCTGCCGGAGGCAGTGGAGATCTTCGACACGACACTGCGTGACGGCGCCCAGTTCGAGGGCATCTCGCTGACCGTCGAGGACAAGTTGCGCGTCGCCGAGCAACTCGACTGGCTGGGTGTCCGCTGGATCGAGGGCGGCTATCCGCAGGCCAACCCCAAGGACGCCGAGTTCTTCCAGCGGGCCCCTGCCGAGCTGAAGTTGACCTCGGCGGAGCTGGTGGCCTTCGGCTCCACGCGCCGTCCCGCCGGAAAGGTCGACGTCGATCCCACCCTGGCCGCGCTGGTGTCGGCGGGAACGTCGACCGTGTGCATCGTGGGCAAGTCGTGGGACTTCCACGTCACCGAGGCACTGCGCACCACGTTGGACGAGGGCGTGGCCATGGTGGGCGAGTCGGTGGCCTTCCTCGCCGGCGAGGGCCTGCGCGTGTTCTTCGACGCCGAGCACTTCTTCGACGGGTACCGGGCCAATCCCGAGTTCGCGTTGCGGGTGTTGGAGGCCGCTGTGGTCAACGGTGCCGCCGCCGTGGTGCTGTGCGACACCAACGGTGGCTCGCTGCCCCACGACGTGCAGCGCGTCACCACCGAGGTCGTGGACTTCGTGGGCGGGGCCACCGCGGTCGGGATCCACACCCAGAACGACTCCGGCTGTGCCGTGGCCAACTCCATCGCCGCCGTGCTGGGCGGGGCCACCCAGGTGCAGGGCACCGTCAACGGCTACGGCGAGCGCACGGGCAACGCCAATCTCATGACGGTCATCCCCGATCTCACCCTCAAGTTGGGCGTGGCCACGCTGCCGGCCGATCGCATGGACCGTCTCACGGTGGTGAGCCACCGGGTGGCCGAACTGGTCAACCTGCCGCCCCATCCCGCTGATCCGTTCGTCGGCGCCTCGGCCTTCGCCCACAAGGGTGGTCTGCACACCTCGGCGCTGGGGCGGGCGGGCAGCGCCACCTACGAGCACATCGATCCGGCCGTGGTGGGCAATCACACCCGCGTGCTGGTGTCTGATCTGGGCGGTCGGGCCGGCATGGCCATGAAGGCCGCCGAGTTCGGCGTCGAACTCGACGACCGTGCGGCGGCCGCGCTGAGCGAGGAGCTCAAGGAACTCGAGGCGGTGGGCTGGCACTTCGAGTCGGCCGACGCGTCATTGGAACTGCGCATGCGCCGCGCCGCCGGATGGACCCAGCCGTGGTTCTCGGTCGAGGCCTATCGCGTCTCGTCGTACCACCGCGAGGGACCGGCCACCGGCGACGGATCACTCGAGGTCTCCACCGAGGCGACGGTGAAGTTGTGGATCGACGGTGAGCGCTTGGCTGCGGTGGGTGAGGGCAACGGTCCGGTGAACGCGCTCGACGTCGCCGTGCGCAACGCGCTCGACGGTCGGGTCGAGGGGTTGGAGCGCATCCACCTCGTCGACTTCAAGGTTCGTGTCGTCGATGGCGGGGCGGCCACCGGTGCCGTCGTGCGGGTGCTGATGGACGCCACCGACGGTGACCGGGTGTGGACCACCGTGGGTGTCGACTCCAACGTCATCGAGGCCTCGTGGCAGGCGCTCATGGATTCGCTCCAGTACGGGCTCCTCCACCGGTAGCCTCGCCGACCATGGCCGCCCCCGACTACGTCCCCGCTCCCGCCCTCGACGACCCTCGCGTCTACTCGTCCCCACCGTGGCGCGGCGATGCGTGGACGGCGGACCGGCCTGGCGATCTCCCCGGACCCCGTCCCACCGGGTCCATGCTCGGCGATCCCGGTCCCGATGCGGGCTATGCCCTGCGGTTGGCACGGTCCTTCCATGATCGACTGGTCCTCGGCCCGCCGGACTCGGCCGAGGACGTGGTGGCCGGATGTGTGGCCGTGGCCATGCGCCGGGCCTCGATGTTCGGTCGTGGTCCGGTGGTGCACGACCTGACCGTGGCCTTCACGCTGTGGGGGTTCCTCGCGCCCGCTCCCGCCGATCTGGTGGACGTGCGGTCCCGGGTGTTCGCCTCGTTGGCCATGGTGCACCACTACACGGAACGACGGGCCCTGGTCGACACCGTGCCCGCCGACCTGCTCCGCCTCTCGCCGGCCGATGTGACGGCGTTCGTCGGGGCCGAACCGGACCAGGTGGTGGAGATGGCCCGGGCGGCACTGGCCGCCCAGTCGCACGACTGACTCAGGCCTTGGTCCACGAGGCCGGGGTGGTGGCGAAGATCTCCACCGATGTGCCGGCGGGGACGTTCTGGGCGATCTTGGTGACGGCATCGTTGGCCATGCGGATGCAGCCGTTCGATGCCTTCGATCCCAGCAGTTCGGGTTGATTGGTGCCGTGGAAGGCCACCTGCGGCAACCCGCCGTCGAACGAGTCGAGCACCTCGCTGTAGCCGTTGATGGGCAGGATGTAGGCGCCGTAGAGCCCGGTGTCACTCGAGTTCTTGATGACCTCGGTCACGAAGTAGTTGCCCAGCGGAGAGGGCGTCGAGTCCTTGCCGATGGCCACCGTCGTCTCCAGGAACACCGAAGGTCCCTTGTACACGCGCAGGGTGTAGGTGGAGAGGTCGAGTTCGATCCGGTAGTCGGTGGTGCCCAGTTCGACGTCGTCGGCCCGCACCCATCCCTCGGTGTGGTTCGGGCGGGCGGTGACCAGCACGCGCAACCAGTCCCCCTGGTTCTGCAGCACCTCCAGCACCAGCGGGTTCTTGTGGTAGGTCGGGTTGGAGAACTCGATGCCGTCGTTGACCTTCTTCACGCCTGCGGAGTTCAGCCCGACGCGGGGAATGGGCGGCACGTTCAACTTCGGCATCGTCGTGGTGGTGGCGCTCACACCCGGCGGGGGCGCGGTGTACACCGTCAACGTCTTGTTGCGAGCCGTGGCGAATCGGGTGAGGTACGGGTTGTTGGCGTCGACCGTGGTGCTCGTCGACGACTCGGTGGTGTCCGACGAGGCCTTGGAGCCCCCGGAGCATGCGCCGAGGAGCAGCGTCACTGACAGTGCCACCAGGCCGAGAGCGCGTGCGGTGTGGCGTCGGGTACGGGTGGGGGAGAGCGGCGACTTCGGGCTCATAGACGAGCGACGGTACCATCGGGCCGATGGACTCCCCAGTCGCCCGTGTGCGATTCGCGCCGTCGCCCACGGGGTACCTCCATATCGGGGGGGCCCGCACGGCGCTGTTCAACTGGCTGTTCGCCCGACGGGTGGGCGGTCAGTTCCTGCTCCGCATCGAGGACACCGACACCGAGCGTTCCCGACCCGAGCTGATCGACATCATCTTCCGCTCCCTCGAATGGTTGGGTCTGGACTGGGACGGCACCCCGGTCCACCAGTCCGAGCGGGGGCACCTCTACGCCGATGCGGTGGCCCGACTGCTCGACTCGGGGAACGCCTACTGGTGCGACTGCACCCCCGACGACGTCCGGGCCCGGGCCGAGGCCCGGGGCGGCACACCGGGCTACGACGGTCACTGCGCCGATCGCGGACTGCAAGAGGGAGTGAGCGATCGGGGTCTCGTCGTGCGCTTCCGAGTGCCCGACGAGGGCATCACCGAGTTCGACGACCTCATCCGTGGGCATGTCGCCTTCGAGAACGCGGTGTTGGAGGACTTCGTCATCCAGCGTTCCAACGGCACGCCGATGTTCCATCTGGCCAACGCCGTCGATGACGCCGAGCAGCACATCACCCATGTGGTGCGCGGTGAGGACCTCATCAACGTCACGCCGAAGGTGTTGTTGTTGCGCGAGGCATTGGGCATCGATGGGAAGTTGCTATTCGCTCATCTTCCGTTGATCGTCAACGAGAAGCGACAGAAGTTGTCGAAGCGTCGTGACGACGTCTCGGTCGGTGACTACATCGACCGCGGCTATCTGGCCGAGGCCATGGTCAACTACCTGGCCACTCTCGGTTGGGGGCCATCCGACGGCATCGAGATCCGACCACTGGCCGAGATCGTCGCCCTGTTCCGCCTCGAGGACGTCTCGAAGTCAGGTGCCTTCTTCGACGTGAAGAAGTTGCAGCACTTCAACGGCGAGTACATCCGGGCGCTGTCGGTTCCGCAGTTCGTCGGTCGCTCGACTCGTTGGTTGTTCGAGGACACCCCGTGGCCGGCCGAGGCGTTCGATGTCGCGAGGTTCGAGTACCTCGCGCCGTTGGTGCAGGAGCGGGTGAAGGTGCTCTCCGAGGTTCCCGGCTACGTGGACTTCGTGTTCCTCGACGCCCCCGTGTTCGACGAGGAGTCGTGGCAGAAGGTGATGGTGAAGGGTGCCGATCTGGCCACCGCTGTGCTGGCCCATGCCACCGAGGCCCTCGCCACCTGCGAGTGGGAGGCGCGGTCCATCGAGGCGGCGTTGTTCGCGTTCGCCGAGTCCACCGGCACGGCCAAGGGCAAGGTGCAGGCCCCGGTGCGGGTGGCGGTGACGGGACGTTCGGTCGGCCCGCCGTTGTTCGAGTCGCTCGAGGTGTTGGGGCGCGACGAGACGCTGCGCCGAGTGGCGGCCGCCGAGGCGCGACTCGAGGCGTAGGTGATGCGCCCGGTCCGGTGGATCGTGGGCCTCGTCGTCCTCGTCGGCGTCGTGGTGGCGTTGGCCGGGACCTATCTGGCCGTGACCGGGATCCAGGTGTGGTGGGCGTCGCGTCAGGACGATCGGTCGCCGGCCGCCGCGGTGGTGGTCATGGGTGCCGCCCAATGGAACGGTGTGCCCTCGCCGGTGCTGGCCGGTCGACTCGACCATGCCGCCGAGCTCTACGCCGACGGCGTGGCCCCCGTGGTGATCGTCACCGGCGGGAAGCAGGCCGGCGACCGTGTCACCCAGGGATTCGCCGGCTACCGGTACTTGCGGGACAAGGGTGTGCCCGAGGAGGCCATCCGGGTGGAGGTGGAGGGCACCGATTCCTATTCGGAGTTGTCGGCCGCCGCGGTCATCCTCCGGAGCGACCGGGCCGCCGATGTCCTGATCGTCACCGATCCCTACCACGCACTGCGCGCCGAGGCGATCGCCGATGAGGTGGGGCTGCGCGCCCACGTCTCGCCCACCTCCACCGCCGGTTCGCCGGGGCAGTACCTGCGCGAGACGGTGGCCGTGGCGCTCGGCCGACTGGTGTCGTTCCGACGTTTGGCCGCCTGGCGATAGGGCCGGTATCTTCGTTCCGCGCCCATTCGGGGGTGGTGTAATTGGTAACACGGGTGGTTCTGGTCCATTTGTTGGGGGTTCGAGTCCTCCCCCCCGAGCATGTGCGAACGGGCGTCGGTTCCGGCCGGCGCCCGGTCCGCGTTCGGGCTCCGCACCCGTAGGCTCGGGGAGTGATCCGGTCGCTCTGCGTCTACTGCGGTTCGAAACCGGGGCGGGACCCCCGACATGCCGAAGCGGGCGCAGCGCTGGGCACCGCCATGGGCCGCTCCGGTGTGCGGCTGGTCTACGGCGGGGGATCGGTGGGCCTCATGGGTGTGGTGGCCGACGCCGCACTGGCCGCCGGCGGTGAGGTGCTGGGTGTGATCCCGGCCGGACTGTTCGTCACCGAGATCGGCCATCAGGGCCTCACCGAACTGGTCGAGGTCGGGTCCATGCACGAGCGCAAGGCCCGCATGGCGGCCGAGGCCGATGCCTTCGTGGCCCTGCCCGGTGGACTGGGCACACTCGAGGAGTTGGCCGAGATGGCCACCTGGGCCCAGTTGGGCATCCATGCCAAACCGGTGGCCGTGCTGGATCTCGACGGTTTTTGGTCACCGCTGCTGGCCTTCCTCGATTCGGCCGTCGCCGCCGGCTACATCCGTCCCGAGCACCGCGCGCTGGTCACCCGACTGACCGACGTCGACGATGTGCTCCCCACCCTGAGCCGCATGGCCGACGCCACTCGTGCGCCGGCCGGCGCCCCGATGCTCGGGTTCGACGAGTCATGACCACCCGCGTCGATGTCGCCGTCATCGGGGCCGGCCCCGGAGGATCGTCGGCCGCAGCATGGGCGGCACGCGGCGGGGCCGAGGTGGCGCTGTTCGACAAGGCGGCGCAGGGTCGCGACAAGTCGTGCGGAGACGGTCTGACCCCGCGGGCGGTGGCCGAATGCCGACGACTGGGTGTGGATCTTTCGACGTTCCATCGCATCGACGGGCTGCGCGTGCAGGCCGGATCGAAGGTGCGCGAGGTGCCGTGGCCCGACGGCCCCTACCCACCCATGGGCGCAGTGGCCCCGCGGGCCGTGTTCGACGCACAGATCGTCGACGCCGCAGTGTCGTCCGGTGCGACCCTGCACGAGCGGTGTGCCGCCGAACCGTGGATCGACGACGACGGTCGCGTGCTCGGTGTCGTCACCGCCGCCGGCGATCGGATCGCCGCCGATCTCACCGTGTTGGCCTCGGGGGCCGGCTCGGCCGCGGCCCGGTTGGTGGGCGCCACTCGGGTGGAGACCTCGCCGTTCGGACTGGCCATCCGGGCCTACGCACCGTCGACGCGCTCGGACGATCCGTGCATGGAGGCCTGCCTGACCGTGGCCGGCCCCGACGGGGAGATCGTCCCCGGGTACGGCTGGGTGTTCCCCGCCGGTGACGGGCTCGTCAACATCGGTGTCGGCGCGTTGTCCACCATGCGCGACTTCTCCAGTCACAACCGCAACACCATTCTCGACGCTTACACCGCCCACTTGCGCTAACAGTGGTGTCTCGGTGACTTCATCGCCCGACCGCGGGCCTGGCGTATGCCCA
>Ga0172372_10008450_pt1 | contig 13569 bp, 9 predicted proteins | sample LakKiv5m_2_FD_114544 | JGI IMG/M metagenome (GOLD analysis project Ga0172372, IMG submission 114544) | Freshwater microbial communities from Kabuno Bay, South-Kivu, Congo - kab_092012_9.5m | ecosystem: Environmental > Aquatic > Freshwater > Lake | place: Democratic Republic of the Congo...
TACAGCACAACCTCTTCGCCAGCCTTGATTTCGCGCGGGAGCACGGCGTCGGCGAGATCGTCGGCTTCGAGCGCGGTCTCCGCGAGGATTTCGATGCGCGCGTCGACGTCGCCGTTCGGTCGGCGCGGGACCTTCACGCCGAACTTTTCAAGCCACGCGCCATGGCGATTCGACTGGATCTGATGACTAGACGCGGGGCTATCGTCGCCGGACGCATTCTTGATCGGCGCGAACTCCTCCACGCGCGCGGTCTCCATCACGAGACTCTTCGAGGCGAGCGCGAGCGCGTCGAAGATGAAGGCCTCGAACTTGGTTGCGTTCGGCTCGGACGGTTCGACCGTCTTTCCGTGCGTGTCGCACCAGTAGGGCACCTTCTTCTTCGCGCGGTGGAAGGGGAGGGCGAAGCCGCCTGCGCTCCCGTCTTCGCCGCCGCCTGACGCAAGTCGCTCAAGGAACGCGACCGAAATCGCGTGAATCGCGATCGAACCCGCGTTGAAGCGAAGACGCCCCTGCGCGTCGACCGCGTTCGTCAGTTCGGCCGGCATATCGCTGTACTCGACGACGCCGGTCTTGCCGCCGACATCGCAGAAGACGCCGACCTTCTCCGCCGCGTCGCGCTTTGCGACCATCTTGCTCGACATTTCTCCCGACGACATATCTCCGGACGAGCGCGCATTGCCGCCGCTTCCTGCGTGCAGTCCGAGGAAGACGGGATCGGCGATCCGGGCGAGTGGATTGTCGACCTGGAAGTAACTCATCTGCTCGATACCGCGGGCGCGCATATCTTCAAGTGCGCCGCTTGCGTGCAGCGCTCGGATCGCGCCGCCGTGTCCGTCGGGATTCACCGCGAGCGAACCGGGCGTTTCCAGCATCAACTTTCCGTCGAACGTGACCGACGGCATCGTTCCCTGCGGAAAAAGGAACGTGTCGGCGGGGTTGCGCCCGAACCAGTTGTTGTCGCGAAAGAACGAGCGCGTGTCGTCGTCGTTGAGCGGGCTCGTCATGATGTACCACGGGATCGCGCAACCGTAGCGTCGCTCGGCGGCGGCGATTTGCTCGGCGAACACGCGGAAGAGCGGTCGGCCCGTGACGCAAGTGGCGGGGTACGTCCCCTTCGGGCCCTTCCAGCCGAGGCGCGTGCCCTGGCCGCCGGCGACGGTGAACGCCGCGATCTTCCCGGCGCGAAGAAGCGCTTCACCCGCCGCACGTGCATCGGTGGTGTCGCCGCCGAGCGGGAAGTACGGCGCTGGCGCGATCGCGGCGCCCCCGTGCTTCACCTCCGCAGTGGGCTTTGCAAGCCGCGTGACAAGCGCGAGGTCGACCTCGGCGAGTTGCGCGAGCAGCGCGTCGCGCTCCGATGCCGAGAGCCGATCGATGTGACGGAAGACGTGGCTCTGGCCTGCGGCCTCGAAGGCGTCGCGGAGCGATGTCGCGGTATCGGTGGTCGTCATGGGGAGGGGTGGCGATTGGGTTTGATCGCCGAGTTGCTTGGATCGCCGAGTTGCTTGGATCGCCGAGTTGCTTGGATCGCCGAGTCGGTTGGGTCGCCGAGAAGGAGTCGCGGCCGAACGGCCATCGTGGCGTGTGAAGCCTCGGGGCGCTTTGTCCGTCGGTCAGTTGGTTGCGGAGGGCGAAAGCGGCTTCGACCAGCCCTCGGGGCGGTGACGGACGATGAGGCCCGAATGCAGGTAGATCACCTGTTCGCAGGTATTCGTCGCGTGATCGGCGATCCGCTCGATTGACTTCGTGATCGTGAGCAGGCGGAACGCGTAGTCGACCGGCAGCGCGCCCGAGGCGACCTGTTCCTGCGCCACTTTGAGCAGTTCTTTCTTGAGCATCGCGACCGTGTCGTCGAAGAGAAGCACCTGCTGCGCGAGGGCGGCGTTTCCTTCGGCGAGCGCGCGATTCGAATCGCGCAGCATGCCGATGACTGAGTTTGCCATCACGCGAAAGGTGGGCGGGATGCGCGCCGGCAGCGCGACGTCGGAGAGGACGGCCTCGGCGATATCGACCGCGCAGTCGGCCACGCGCTCGAGTTCGTTGTTGACCTTCACGATCGTGAGCACCGAGCGGATCGACTTCTCGTCGGTCACGCCCATGCCGAGCAGCGGGATCGAAGCCCGCTCGATTTCGACGTCGACCCGGTCGATCTCCTCGTCGAGTGCGATTGCCGCGCGAGCCTTCTCGCGGTCGCTGTCGAAGTAGCTGTCGATCGAGCGCTGGGTGATCTCGAGCACCCGGTCGCCCTGGGCGTTGATGGCGTTGCGGAGATCCGCGAGTCGTTCGTTGAAGGTCGTCGGCACGGCGCGCGAGTATACCTCTCGCGCGTATCCTCCCGGCCCGGCGGGCGGCGCGGAACCGCTCCCGATTCCGGCGGGTCCGCTCCGGTCGCCGGATGGCGGGCTCTTCATGAAGGGACACGAGATGCCTGAACTCTGCGTCAACATCGACCACGTCGCGACCGTGCGGCAGGCGCGCCGGACCTACGAGCCCGACCCGATCGAGGCGGCGCGTGAGGCGGAGGCGGGCGGCGCCGACGGAATCACGGTGCATCTGCGCGAGGATCGACGGCACATTCAGGACGCCGACCTCCCGCGGTTGAAGGCGTCGGTGCGGACGAAGCTCAATCTCGAGATGGCGGCGACCGACGAGATGGTCGGGATCGCGATCGGGCTTCGGCCAGACCTTGCGATGTTCGTACCCGAGCGTCGGCAGGAAGTGACGACCGAGGGCGGGCTTGACGTGGCCGGGCAGGAGGCGCGGATCCGCGAGGCGGTGGCGCGGCTGAAGGGCGCGGGTATGCCGGTGAGCGCCTTCATCGATGCCGACGAGCGGCAGGTGGAGGCGGCAGCTCGGGCGGGATTCGACTTCTGCGAGATCCACACCGGGCCCTACGCGCATGCGTACCACGATCGTGGCCCGACGCATGCGGCGACGGGGGCGGAACTTGCGAAGGTTGCACGCGCGGTGGCGGCCGTGCGCGCGGCCGGGATGCAGGCGAACGCCGGGCATGCGCTCCACCGGACGAACGTCGCGCCGATCGCGGCGATCGCAGGGCTGCGCGAACTGCACATCGGTCACTCGATCGTGTCGCACGCGATCTTCGTCGGGATGCGCGAGGCGGTTGCCGCGATGCGCCGGGCGATCGCCGAAGGTGCCGGTGCGGCACCGGTGCGCTGAGTTCGGGGTGCATCGGGTTGGGCGCGGGGCGCATCTGGCGCGAGGATTCGCTGCAGGATCCGCATGCGCAGGTACAATCCGCGCATGATCGAATTCCGAGGCTGCTATACCGCGATCGTCACGCCATTCACCGCCGACGGGATCGCCGTCGATGAGGCTCGGCTTGCAGAGCAGATCGCATTCCAGGCCGATGGTGGCGTGCGCGGCATCGTCGCGTGCGGCACCACCGGCGAGTCGCCCACCCTTGAGGAAGACGAGCATCGGCTTGTCGTCGAGACCGCGGTTTCATGCGGAAAGGCGCGCGGCATGCAGGTGATCGCGGGCGCCGGCTCGAACTCGACGCGCCACGCGGTCGCGCTGCAGCAACTTGCGTATGAGCTTGGTGCCGACGCCGGCCTGCAGGTGACGCCCTACTACAACAAGCCCTCGCAAGAGGGGATCTACCGGCACTTCATGACGGTGGCCGACTCGTGCCCGCTTCCGGTGATGCTCTACAACATCCCGGGTCGCTGCGGCGTTCCCATCAATCCCGATACCGTCGCCCGACTCGCGCGGCACCCGAACATCGCCGCGATCAAGGAGGCGACCGGCTCGATGGACTCGGCCAGCGAGATTCGTCAGCGCTGCGGGATCACGCTTCTCTCGGGCGACGATTCGCTGACGCTTCCGTTCGCGGCCTGCGGCAGCGCCGGCGTCGTGAGCGTGGTGTCAAACCTGATGCCGGCACGCGTGCAGGCGCTCTGCGACGCGTTCCTCGACGGGCGATTCCACGATGCGCAGACGATCCATGGCGAGCTCTTCCCGCTTGCAAAGGGGCTGCTCTCGCTCGACGTGAACCCCGTGCCGCTCAAGGCGGCGATGAAGCTGCTCGGCCGCGATTCGGGTTCGGTGCGGCTGCCGCTTGCGGAGGCTTCGAAGGATGCCGTCGCCCGTATCGGGGAGATTCTCGCGAACTTCGGCCTGACGAAGCTCGAGGCGGTGACGCGGGCGTGACATCCGCGCCGCTCCATCCCTACGACGTGCGTGCGCTTCCCTACAAGATCGCGGTGCTCTGCTACCTCTACGACGAAGAGGGGCGGCTGCTGCTTCTCCATCGACGGAAGCCGCCGAATCGCGATATGTACTCGCCGATCGGTGGAAAGCTTGAGATCGCCGACGGCGAGGGGCCGCATGACTGCGCGCTCCGCGAGATTCGCGAGGAGGCGTCGGTGGCGCTCGGCCCCGACGAGATCCGCATGATCGCGATCGTGAGCGAGCGGGCCTACCAAGGTGAAGAGCACTGGCTGATCTTTCTCTTCGAGGCGACGCGGCCGATCCGTCGCGACGAGATCCCGCACTCCGAGTTCGACGAGGGAAGGCTCGAGTGGTACGCGGTGGAGGACATCGAGAAGTTGCCCATTCCAGCGACCGACCGCGAGGTGATGTGGCCGAACGTGTGCCGGAACCGCGGCGGGTTTTTCATGGTGCACATCGACTGCACCAAGCAGCCGATGGAGCCGCGGTTCGTGGAGACGTGGCCGGGCGTGCATGGCGAACTCGGCGGCGGCCCGGGGCGATCGAAGCGGTGACGCACTTCGAGGATGTGCACTTCGAGGATAATGCACTTCAAGGATGTGCACTTCAAGGATGTGCACTTCAAGGATGTGCACTTCAAGGATGTGCACTTCGAGGATAATGCACTTCAAGGATGTGCACTTCAAGGATGTGCACTTCGAGGATGTGCACTTCGAGGATGTGCACTTCAAGGATGTGCACTTCGAGGATGTGCACTTCGAGGATGGTGCACTTCGAGGATGTGCACTTCGAGGATGTGCACTTCGAGGATGTGTACTTCGAGGATGATGTGATTACGGGAGGCTCAGGGCGCGGTTGAAGCGTCCGGGCGTGTCGGGCGCAAGGCATCGGATGGGTGCGTTCCATCCGATGCGGGATGTGATGACTTGAGCACGAGAAGGAGGTCGATATGGCGAGCGGTCCAGGTCGGGGAAGTGCGGGCAATGTGATCGCGGCAATCTGCAGTCTGCTGATCCCGGGCGTGGGTCAGTTGGTGCAGGGCCGTTTGCTTGCCGCGCTCGTGTGGTTCATCGCGTCCCTCGTCGTCTGGGCGGTCACGTTCGGCTTCCTCGGGTGGGTGGTGCACATCCTCGCGTGCATCGAGGCTGCCCGTTGGCAACCCCGTCGATAGGGTGATTTCGCCCACGGAGTAGGCAGGAATCGGCAGGAGTCGCACGGCGTCGTCGCCGTCGTCGTCTCGCTGTACGCGCGTAGTCTCGCGGAAATCCGCGGCTGGGACCTGCCGCGGGGCGTGTTCGTGACGCTGGGCTTCGGACCCTTCGGGGCGGGGTACTTGGCTGCGATTCAACGTGTTCCGGACCGACTTCCGGTTCGCGGACACCGCCCTCCGGACCCGCTTGTTCCCCCGGTCGCGTCGGTACCGACCGCGGGCGGTACCCAGCGGCAGGGACCGATAGATTTCTGGCCCCGTCTGTTCAGATGCGTGTTGTGGACGAGGGGGAAGAGCGCGGAGATCTGGGACGGTCTCTTACCGTCATTTTTGCTCGAACGATTTGCACGTTCGCGATCCGGGGGTAGTCTCCCCGCGGAGAACTTAGGGACGCTCGGCGTTTGTCGGGCAGGGACTTCATAAGGCCAGTCATCGTGGACCCCTCGCGGGGTGCTCTGTGCGTTGGTCTGGAAACAGGGAAGGCACGGCTTCCGTGCCTTGGGAGGTTGAGGGTATGTACAAGATGCAGTGTTCGTCAGGCGCCCCTCGGGCGTCGGTGGCCGTATGCGTTGCAGCGATCGCGGGCGCGTTGGGCGCGGCGGTTGGCGCGGCGCAGGGTTCGTTCGTCGCCACGCTTGGAGCCTACGGCCCCGGTGAGTTCGCCCGCTGCGGCTATCGAGCGTCCCTCTCGTGGGACTCGACGACGTCGGTCAATCATTACAACATTCGCGCCTTCCAGCACGAGTTCCTCGCGGACTCCGGTGGAGGCGCGCTCGTGGGCGGATCGAGCGATCCGCTCCGATCATGGTGCGTGGAGGTGTATCAGTCCGTCGTGCTCGGCCAGACCTACGACTTCGAGGTCGTTCCGGTCGAGACCGTGCCTTCGAACGGCGCACCAGGCCCGATGGGGCTTGTTCGCGCGAACGTCGTGCGTGACCTCTTCGCGCGCTGGATCGACGCATCCACTGGGTTTGTCGTGGGCGACGCCGCAGACCGCAACGCGAAGTCGGCGGCGTTCCAGCTGGTCGTCTGGGAGATCACCCACGAGAACTTCGGCGTGACCGATGAAGCCGGCCTCGTCTCGAGGATGTCGCTCGGTACGGGTGCGTTCCGCTCGACTCCGTCCGATGCAGCGCGCGGGTGGTACGACGTGATTCACCAGTCGCTCGGCGCGAACGGATTCCAGTTCAGCACGGTGCTGGGGCTCTCGCATCCGACCGCGCAGGACCAGATCTTCACGCCGGTACCGGGCCCCGCGGCGGTCAGCCTCTTGGCGATCTTCGGCGCGACCGCACGTCGTCGTCGGCGTTGAGGAACTCGCACGCGCGACGCGATTTCCGTGACATGTTCGGACCGATTCAGCCAGCGGACTCGCGCGGTTTCCTTCGCGAGTCCGTTGTCTCCTTCGCCAGTCGAATCGTCAGCCTTGCGACAGCGGCCCTTGGCTCGCCGCTCGCCTCGAAGCCGACCGTGAGCCTCGCGGTTGCACCGTGCGGGTGACTCGTTCTGGCGCGATCGCGTACGCTCTCGACGATGTCGGTTGAACTCTCGCCGCCCGATCTGCCCAACTACCCGATCGCCCGCTCGGTCGCGGAAATCGCACGGACCTGGACGATCGATCCGCGCATTCCGGCCACGGTGCCGGGATTCGACGCCCCGTTGTTCCAGGCGGGTCTTGCTGGCTACTCCGATGGCGCGATGCGTCTGGTGGCGCGTCGGCACGGTGCTCCGTTCTGCGTGACCGAGGCATTGCTCGACCGGACCCTCATCAATGGAGGAAAGGGGCGCAGGAAGGAGGATCCGGATCTTCTCGCCACCGAGTGTGGGATGGGAGAGATCGAGGACAACGTCGCCGCTGGCCTCGACGACCATCCGATCGCCGGCCAGGTGATGGGGACACACCCCGACGAGATGGCGAAGGCGAGCGAGATCCTCGTGTCGATGAACTACGACGTCATCGATGTGAATCTCGCATGCCCGGTGAAGAAGATCAAGAAGTCGAACCGCGGTGGGCACTTCCTCGCGTATCCCGATGACGCGATCGAGATCCTGCGTGCCGTGCGCGCGGTGGTGCCATCGTCGATCCCGTGCACGGTGAAGCTGCGACGCGCCTACGACGACACGCCCGCCATGGCCGAGCGGTTCGAACAGATCTTCGCCGCCTGCTACGAGATCGGCTATGCGTGGGCCGTGGTCCACTGCCGGACCGTGGAGCAGAAGTACCTCGGGCCCGGCAAATGGGAGTTCCTGCGGGATCTCGTGTCGCGCTATCCGGATCGGGTGATCTTCGGCTCGGGTGACGTCTGGACGGTCGACGACATCTTCCGCATGCACGAGTACACCGGCGTCCATGGAGTGTCGGTGGCGCGGGGTTGCATCGGAAATCCCTGGATCTTCACCCAGGCGCGGGCGCTGATGCGCGGAGAGCCCGCGCTGGCCCCGACTCTGGTCGAGCAGCGTGCCGCGCTCGAGAGTCACTTCGAGCTCGCGATGCAGCTGCACGGAGAGGCTGCCGGTGGCCGTCGCATGCGGAAGTTCGGCATCAAGTTCGCCGCCCACCACCCGCGGGGCGACGAGGTCAAGCGCGACTTCATCGACTGCGAGACCGTGGCCGACTGGAAGACCGTGATCTCGAAGTGGTACTCCTGAGGAAGGAAACCCGCATGTCGTGTCAGCGCGCGCGGTGGACCGCGACTCCCGGAGAAGGTCCATGCGCCTCCTCCTCGACATAGAGATGTCCGTGGATCGCCATCAGCGGGCCACCCGGATGAAGTTCGGCGAAGGCGGCATCGGTCGCGAACAGCGACATCGGAAGCGTGGAGGGCCCTTCGAGGACCCGTGAGGGTCTGAGCGCGCCTCCCGAGTGCATCGCTCCGCGCCACGGCAGCTCGAACAGTGCGGCGCAGCCCGCATCCTCGATCGTGGTGACCGTGCCATCGGGATCGAAGCGCGCGCCATCGAGTCCAGGTGCCCCCACGACGGCATGTGCCGATGCGAGTGCGACGGACTGTCCGAATCCGGATCCGGCCTCGATGATGTGCGGCTCGAGCACAAGCGGATCGCCGTCGAAGCCGTCGGCGAGCGATGCGAGGTCGTAGAGGAAAGCGAGTCCGCAGCGGATGCCCTCATCCGCGGCTGCCGTGCCGTTCGCGACTTCGGCGCCCGGCGCGCCGACGAGGAGCCGACCGCCATCGATCGCGAGGGCTGCGCCGAACCACATGGAGCGTGATGCACCCGGCGCGACGATGCTCGCGATGGGAACGATCGCGTCGGGGTCGATGCGATAGAGAAAGACCGTACCGGCGGAGGTGACGATCGAGCCCCCGATGTCCGCGTCGGTGCCGGGTGCGCCCACAGCCAGCCAGCGCCCATCGGTGGCGACGGATCGTCCGAACCAACCGCTCGGCTGTGGCTCGGAGCTGCGGATCGAGGCGACCCGCCGCCATCGCACTTCGGCCGATGCATCGGTGTGTGCTCCGGAGGAGTCGCGTGAACCAGCCGCACCGCCATGGACGCGCGCCGCGGCGCCCGAGTCCGAGGGGCGCAACAACGTCGGCTCGGGCGCGGCTCGAGCTTTCCGGATGATGTCTCGACGGAACACGTCGATGCTCCCGGCATCGAAGTGGCCGAGCACATCGGCTCGCGGTGCGCCGACGACCGCGATCGAAGGGTCGCCCGTCGCGAGCGAGATCGACGCGCCGAACTCGGCACCGGCCTGCGGTGACGCGGCGTCGAGCGTCGCTTCGAGAATCCAATCCCGGGATTCCGCCCCGTCACCACGCCATCGCTGTGCGGGTCGATAGACGTCGACCGCGCCCGCCGCAGCGCCATCGGCCTCCGCTTGATCGCGTCCGACGAGCAGCAGCGGCTCGGGACCGTGCGCCGACCGGACGAGTCCAAGGCCGAGCGCCGATCCGAAGTGGTCGAAGGATGCGTGCGATCGAAGCCGAGCCGTGGCGTCGAAGGTCACGCAGTGATCGTCGGCGTCGGAGTCGCTTCGCATCGAGGCGAGTGCCGGGTCGGCCGAGAGGTCGTTTACCGCTCCGGGGATCGTGGCGAATCGTGACGGCGAGGATGGAGGCGATGTCGGCTGAGGTGTCGGTTGTCGCCGTGGCGGTGGGATGCGCTGCGCGTCGCCGGGCGCCTGAGTGCGGTCGAGTTCCGACAGACGACGCGTATCGACGAGGCGGCCGACCACGACTTCACCGGGTGAACCCGCGTCGTCACCAGCGGTTGGCATCGCGATCGCCAGCCACGAACCGCTGGCCGCCACGCGTTCCCCGAACCGGAGCGATCCCGCATCTAGGGGCGGCAGCACCGCGCAGGGTTGCTCGCCCGGCGTTCGCGCCGCCGCGCATGTTGCCGGAGACGCGGACATCGGCCGCCCGGAACCCGAGCGGGTGTGCGGTGAGGACGCCGCGGTCGCCAGCTCCGGCACGCTTGCGAGGCCCACGGTGAGCGCCATCAGCGCGGCGCATGCGCCGTGAACGCGTGGATGGACGGCCGGTCTACGGCTTCCGACCGGTTTGGCGCAGGAGCCGCCGCGGAGTCCGGCGGGCTTCGGTGCGTGCGGCATGCTGTTCGACTGCGATCTGTTTCCCTTCGGCATGGTTCCTCTCCCCTTCGTTTGCATTCGGGCGCCGGCGGTCGTGTCTTCCGGCCGCGGGCGTTGCGAGTCGTGTAGGTACCGCGTCGGGTACCGGCGTTCGTCCATCGCGGCGCGAGGCTACGACGGCTCGGAGGGTGCCCCGGGATTGGCGGCAGTTTTTCCGTGCGGGATTTTTTGTCGTATGAATTTGGTAACAATCGCCGCATGTCGACCGGTTTGAACCACCTCTCGTCGGGGCGTCACGACTACGCCGATGGATCGCAGCACCTGCATGGCTACATCGCCGCGCCGCATGGAGACGCGAAGGCACCGCGCCCTGTCGTGCTGGTGGCGCACGCGTGGCAGGGGCAGTGCGAGTTTGCGCGCGAGAAGGCGCACATGCTTGCGGATCTCGGCTACGTCGGATTCGCAATCGACGTCTACGGCGACGGCCGCCGCGGCACGACTCCGGAGGAGAACTCGGCGCTGATGACGCCGTGGGTGCAGGATCGTGCGGCACTGCGACGTCGCCTGCTTGCGGCGGTGTCGGCTGCGCGCGCGCTGCCGGGTGTCGACGCCGAGCGCGTCGGCGTGATCGGCTTCTGCTTCGGCGGTCTCTGCGCGTTCGATCTTGCGCGCGCGAATGCGCCGGGACTTCGGGCGGCGGTCGGATTCCACGGACTGTTCATGCCGCCGAACCTCGGCGCTCAGGAGTCGATCAAGGCCAAGGTGCTCGCGCTGCACGGATACGACGACCCGATGGCGAAGCCCGACGCGATGGTCGGATTTGCGGACGAGATGACCCGCGCGCACGCGGATTGGCAGGTCGTTGCGTACGGCGCGACCGGTCACGCCTTCACCAATCCGCACGCGCACGACCACGCGAACGGCCTGTTCTATAGCGAGGTGATCGCGAACCGCGCGTTTGCCGCGATGCGCGCGCTGCTTGCCGAAGCCCTCGGGTAGACGGGTAGGCGGGCTTCGACGGGTACGTGGGGTTGATTTCCGGACGAGTCGAAGCGCGCGACGCTCGATCTTGGTGCCTTTGCGGCATCGCTCGGCGAAGCGATCGATGGTGTCGGGATCGTGCCCCGATCATGGAAGGGATCGCGGATCGCCGTTTCGTCGGAAGGCTTCGGAAGCTGCGTCGACCAGCGGACGGACCGAATCGCGATCGACGGGCGACGCAAACGCGCAAGCCCGCCGTTTCGGGCTTTCTCCAGAATCGCCGATCGGCCATACTGCGGAGGATGACCCGGTCGGTCCATCTTCGCTCCGACGCGCCACGCGAGGGCACTCCGCGCAGCGGACGGTCCGGGTTGTGGTCGGCGGCGATCGGCATGTTCACGGCTGGCCTCGCCGCGGTCGGCGTCGTCGCGGCGGCGTCGGTCGCCGGTGCCAGAGCGCGCGCCGCGGGCATTGCTTCTCCGACCACGACGCGTGCCGCCGCGCCCGATTTCGATCGCGAGATCCGGCCCGTGCTCGCCGCACGCTGCTTCGCCTGCCACGGCCCGGACGCCGAGTCGCGCAAGGCGGGACTGCGGCTCGATACGTTCGAAGGCGCGACATCGGAACTCCGGGATGGCGGTCGCGCGATCGTGCCGCACGATGCCGCGGAGAGCGTCCTGCTTGCGCGGGTGACCGCGACCGACCTCGACGACCGCATGCCGCCGGAGGGTCATGAGCCGCTCTCGCCTGCGGAGGTCGAGGCGTTCACGCGATGGATCGAGGCCGGCGCGGAGTTCACCGCGCCGTGGGCGTTCCGACCGCTCTCGCATCCGGCGGTGCCGGCCGTGCTCGACGAGCGCTGGCCGCGCAGCGACATCGACCGCTTCGTGCTGGCGACGCGCGAACGAGCGGGACTCGTGGCGCCGACGGCGGACGTCGGTCCGGAAGCGCTCCTTCGCCGCGCGAGCTTCGACCTCACGGGACTGCCGCCGACCGAGGCGGAGATCCGAGCGTTTCTCGCCGAAGTGGGCGATTCTTCCGAAAGCGCATCCTTCGATGCGCGCTTCGCGGCCTTCGTCGACGCACGGCTTGCGAGTCCGGCGTTCGGCGAGCGGTGGGGGCGGCACTGGCTCGATCTCGCGCGCTACGCCGAGACGCTCGCGCACGAGTTCGACTATGAGATTCCGCACGCATGGCGCTATCGCGACTACGTGATCGAGGCGCTCAACGCCGACGTTCCGCTCGGTCGATTCGTATCGGAACAGATCGCGGGCGATCTTCTCGAGCCGCGCGCGGGGCTTGGCCTTCCGAATGTGGCGCCGATCGGCACCGCGTGGTGGCATCTCGGCCCCGCGACGCACGCGCCGGTCGACGTGCGCGTCGACGAGGCCGATCGCATTGCCGGTGCGATCGACGTGGTGGGTCGGTCGTTTCTCTCGCTTTCGGTCGCGTGCGCGCGCTGCCATGACCACAAGTTCGATCCGGTGCCCGCGCGCGATTTCTACGCACTTGTCGGCGTGGCGCGCAACACGCGTCGCGTGGAGGCATTCCTTGAGAGCGATGCGAAGACGCCGCTCCTCGAGGTGCGCGTCCGTGCCGCGCTGGAGGATGCCGCACGACTCGCGGGTGTTTCCGCAGCGCCGATACGAGAGCTTCCCGCGTTTGATGGCGTGGAGATCATCGACGCCGCCCAGAATGCAGGCCCCGTGGGCGACGGCGGATGGAGTATGTCCGGGAGCGCGTTCCGCGCAAGCGGTGCCGCGCTTGCCCTCGATGCAAACGACCGGCTTCGTCTCGCCGAACTGGGCACGATCGACAGTGCGCGTATCGATCGGCGGCTCGTCGGTAGCGCGCGCTCGCCCTCCTTCGCGCTCGATCGCAACTTCGTCCACGTACGGCTCCGCGGCCCTTCGACATGGCTCCGGCTGATCATCGGCAACTACTGGCTCGATGATCGCAATGCGCTGCTCTTCGAAGGCATGCGTCGCCGAACCCCCGATCCGACCGCGGAGGAGAAGGACCTCGATCCGCGCGAGTGGCCGTGGCGCGTCGAGACCTTCGAGGTGACGCGCTTCCAGGGCGAACGCGCGTATCTCGAGTTGATCGACGACGGCGACGGTTGGATTGAAGTCGATGCGATCGCGCTGAGCGCATCCGCGGAGGCTCCGCGTTTCGACGTGCTCGACGGCGATGGGCCAGCCGTGGTGGCCGATGCCGCGGCGTTCGCCGACATGCTGGCCGAGGACCGCGTTCGTGCGCGTGCGATCGAGGCGCGGGATGCGCGCGATGCGCTCGTGACGCAGCCGGCGCCCGTGCGCGCGCTCGTCGCCGAGGATTCGGGCACGCTTGACGAACCCGTGCACGTGCGTGGTTCGCCGCGCGCGTATGGCGATGCCGCGCCGCGCGCGCAACTCTCGTTCCTCGCGCCATCGATGCCGGTCGAGGGAAGCGGCAGGCTCGCCTTCGCGCAAGCGGTCACGGATCCCGAGCAGCCGTATCTGTGGCGGACGACCGCGAACCGCGTCTGGCTCAAGCTCTTCGGTCGCGGCATCGTCGAGACGCCGGACGACTTCGGGCAACTCGGCGCCGCGCCATGGTCGGTGGAACTTCTCGATCACCTCGCGCGGAA
>Ga0172372_10008453_pt1 | contig 13567 bp, 12 predicted proteins | sample LakKiv5m_2_FD_114544 | JGI IMG/M metagenome (GOLD analysis project Ga0172372, IMG submission 114544) | Freshwater microbial communities from Kabuno Bay, South-Kivu, Congo - kab_092012_9.5m | ecosystem: Environmental > Aquatic > Freshwater > Lake | place: Democratic Republic of the Congo...
CACCGTGGGTACCATCGCCGCCGCCAGCAGCACCAGGGTGGCGGCCCAGCGCAGGGCGCCCCGCTGCCGCTGCAGGCCATAGGCGCAGGGCAGGGCCAGCGCCAGGGTGAGCAGCGTGCTCGCGCCACCGACCAGGCTGCTGTTGAGCAGAGGGCGCCAGAACGGCGGGCTGGCCACCAGCAGCTGGCGGTAGTTCTCCAGGGTCCAGAAGCTGCCGGCAGCGACCGCGGCCGGATCGACCAGGGCCTCGGGGGTGATCAGGGAGCTGTAGAGCTGCCACAGCAGCGGTGCCAGGCTCCAGAGCAGCAGCAGCGGTTTCATCCAGCCCCCCCCGCTGCCGCCGGCGAGACCGGGCGACCCCGTTGCCGATCCCGTTCGCGGCCGCGGCCCCAGCGCAGCAGCAGCCAGCCCAGCAGGGTCAACACAGCCAGCAGCAGGAAGGTGGCGACCACCACGGTGGCGCTGTAGCCGAAATCAAGGAAGCGCATCGCCTGCAGGTAGGCATACAGGGCCAGGCTTTCGGTGCTGCCCGCCGGTCCGCCGCGGGTGAGCACCTGCACCAGATCGAACAGGCCCAGGGCCTGGGCCAGCCGGAACAGCACCGCCAGGCGGATCCAGGGGCCGAGCAGCGGCAGGATCAGGCGCCGCAGGATCTGCGCGCGGCTCGCCCCCTCCAGCTGCAGGCTCTCCTCCAGCTCGGCCGGGATCGCCTGCAGACCGGCGAGCAGCAGCAGCGCCACGAAGGGCGTGCTCTTCCATACATCCGCCACCACCGCGAACAGCCAGGTGGTGGCAGGGGTGGTGAGAAAGCCATAGGGCTGGCCGCCCAGGAACTGGATCAGCGCATTGAGCGGTCCGTAGGGGGCCTGGAAGATCCAGCGCCAGCCCAGGGCCAGCACCGTGCCCGGCAGCGCCCAGGGCAGCAGGGCGAGGGCCCGCAGCAGGCCGCCGCCGCGGCCGGGGCGGTGCAGCAGCAACGCCATCGCCAACCCCAGCACCAGTTCCAGCCCCACCGACACCAGCGCGAAGCGCAGCGTGAAGACGGTGTCCTGCCAGAACCGACCATCCCCGAGCAGTCGCTGCCAGTTGGCGCCGCCATTGGCCACGGGCTGCAGGCCGGTGAGCAGCGAGCTGGCCTGGCCGCTGAGCCAGACCGCCTGCAGCAGCGGCCCCAGGAACACGATCGCCAGCAGCAGGAAGGCCGGCAGCATCAACCAGACCGCCGACCCGTGCTGCCGCCTCGCCGGCCGGGGGCTGGGCGCAGGGCTCATCGCGCCGCCTCGCCGCTGGTGGAGGCCAGCAGCTCCTCACTGGCCCGTTGGGCATCGCCCATGGCGGCGGCGGCGGTCTCGGCGCCGCTGAGCATGCCATTGATACGCCGCTGCAGCAGATCGCTCAGCTGGGCATACAGGGGCGTGAGCGGCCGCAGCAGCGGCCCCTGCTCCAGGGCCTGGCGCTGCACCTCCAGCAGCGGATGGCGGCGCTGCAGTTCCGGATCGGCATAGAGAGAGGTCCAGGTGGGGGCATAGCCCTGGTCGAGCACCAGGGCCTTCTGCACCACCGGACCGGTGAACCAGCGGATCACCGCCGCGGCCTCGCGGGGATGATCACTGCCCCGCAGCAGCGACAGGCCCCAGGTGCCGAGGGTGCCGCCGCCTCGCTGGCCAGGGGCGCCGACCACCGTGGTGACACCGACGCGTCCCCGCACCGGCCCCCCTCCTTTCTCGATCTCGCGCCAGGCGTAGGGCCAGTTGCGCAGGAACGCGGCATCGCCGGCGGCGAACAGCTGCAGGGCCTCGTTCTCGGCGAAATCAGCCACAGCGGGGGGGCTGATGCCCTTGTGCACCAGCCCTTCCAACCAGGCGGCGGCCTGAAGCGCCGCGGCGGAATCGAGGCTGGTGCGGCCGGCGCTGCTGCCCTGCTGCGGTTCCCACCAGCGCCCACCGAAGGCCTGCAGCGCTTCCAGCATCACGCAGCTCAGCCCCTCGTACTGCCGTCCCTGCCAGACATAGCCCCAGCGCACCTTGCCCGCAGCCTGCAGGTCGACGGCGATGCGCTCCAGCTCCGCGGTGCTGCGCGGCGGCTGCGGCATCAGGTCGGTGCGCCAGTAGAGCAGGCCGGTGTCGGCGGTGAGCGGCATGCGCCAGAGATGGCCGGCGAAGGCATTGCCGAGCCGCGCCCCCGGCATCAAGCCCGCCAGGGCGTCGTCACCGAGCCAGGTCTCGAGCGGTTCCAGCCAGCCGGCTGCCGCATAGCGGGCGGTCCAGCTGCCATCCATCAGCAGCAGGTCGTAGGGAGAGGCACCGAGCAGCAGGCTGCCGATCGCCAGATCGGAGATCGCCTCGCTGTCGAGTGGACCTCGCACCAGCTCGATCTGCAGCTCGCGATGCTCGCGGTTGAATGTGGCCACCAGGGGTGCGGTGGCATCGACAAAGGGAGCGGGCATCAGCAGCCGCACCGTGGTGGCTGGTGCCTGGGGCAGGGCTGGCAGGGTTGCGGGCAGCAGGGCCAGAGCCAGGCTGAGCAGCAGGCCCACCAGCAGCGGCAGGCGCAGCGGCGGTGGCAGCCGGCGCAGGGACCAGGCAGCGGTTGCAGCGGCCGGCGGCAGCCTCAGCATGGCCCCCGGAGCGCGATGCCACCGGTCTGCCACGGGCCTGCCTGCCAAAGGCCTATCTGCCACAGACCTGCCTGCAACGGGGTTGTCTGCAACGGGCAGATCGGCAACAGGGCTGTCTGCAACAGGCGGGTCTGGGACAGGGCTGTCTGCAACGGGGTTGTCTGCGACCGGCGGGCCTGCAACAGGCGGGTCGACGGAAGGCGTGTCTGCGACAGGGCGGTCTGCGACCGGCAGGTCGACGGAAGGCCTGTCTGCGACGGATCCATCGGCGACAGCGGCGCGGCTCCCCCAGTCAAGCGGGCCGCGATCAGGCCCGAACCCGCGGGCCAGGCCAGCAGGGCACTTCGAAGTGCCGGTTGCGCCAGTCCTGCGCGACACCAGCACCATGCGTGGGCATCCATGCGTGGGCATCAGCATCCCCCAGGCGCTGCAGGGAGCGGCTTGACCCCTGCGCTTCGCGCTTCGGCCGCAGCCCTCGCGCCGAGTTTGAATCACCCCTGCGGGCGGCCCCCCAGGGCCGCTTCAAAGTGCCGGTTGCGTTGCGTCAGTCGTGCGCGACACGGGCACCAGCAATGGAGCCTCAGCACCCCAGGCGCTGCAAGCAGCGGGTTGTCCCCCTGAACTTCGGCCGCAGCCCTCGCGCCGAGTTTCAATCACCCCTGCGGGCGGCCCCCGGCCGCCCGCAGGGGTTCCGCAACAACGGCACCGCGGGCGGGCGGCAAGCAGCGATCCCTGCTGGTACAGGTGTATTCTATCGGCAGGATTGCCATGGTGCCGGTGCCGCTCTCCAGCCTGCAGCCCTCCCGCAGCGAGGAAATCGAGGACTGGCCCTGGTTGGATCAGGCCGTGCTGCGCAGGGGCCGCAGCCGCCAGGTCTGCCTGACCTGCCACTTCTTTCGCCACCACCCGGGGCCGGAGTGCATCCCGCTGCTCACCTGCCACCTGCATCAGGGCCTGATCGTCCATGGCCAGCACCTCAGCCAGTGCTGCAGCGCCTGGACAACCCAGGATCTGCAGCGCCGGCACGGCGGGATGCCGACGCGGGCCTGAGCGCTGCCCAGCGCCAGCGACCGCGGCGGCTGCCGCGCCAGAGTGCAGTTCCTCGGCCCCGGATCATGACGCCAACCCGTGACCAGATCCTCGCCGCCTCCGCCGGCTGGGTGGCGGTGCTGCTGAATGTCGTCCCCGGCCTGGGGGCGGGCTATCTGTATCAGCGCCGCTGGAGGGCCTACTGGATCACCTCCGCCCTGGCCAGCGGCTGGTTCGTGGCCGGTGCGCTGCTGGGCCGCAACGCCACCGCCGCCGCCGAGGCGCAGAACCAGCTGGTGGGCCTGATCGGCCTGCTGGTTCTGGCGGCCGTCAGCGCCGCAGAGGCCGGCCTTGCCGTCCGAGCGGTGCGCCGGATCCGCTGAGCCGCAGTTCCTCGATCAACGCCTCGACCCGCTGATGCAGTTCGAGCCGCAGAGCTGCGGGCTGTTTCGGCTGCAGCAAAAAAAGGCCGCCGGTTGGCGCCCATCCACCACCCAGTAGTCGGGGATCCCTGCCGCCTGATGCGGCTTCAGTTTGGTGTCGAGATCGAACCTGAGGCTGTGGTCGGCCCGCTCGAGCACCAGCAGGGTGTCGGCGGCCGTGGGGTGCGCCTCCAGCCGGGCTGCTGGGATTCAGCCTAAGCAGCAGGGCTGGATTGAGCTGCGCCTGGCCATCGGCACGCAGGCGAGCACGATCCGGGCTCAGGGCGTTGGATGCGGCAGCGGTGCGGCGCACAGCCCCAGCAGGGCCAGGCCGCGCCCGCGGCAGGCTTTGTAACGATATTGTTACAACCTTATGGTTCAGGGCGCCGGCGTGGGGCCTGCGCCGCCGGTTTTCGCGGCCCGGATTGCCTGCCAGGACAGAGCTCGCTGCATCCCGATCAGTGCTTCACGTTTCTTAATGGAGCTTGCCATGATTTCGCAAACGCCCTCGCCCCGTGTCCACTTCCACCCTGCTTGAGTTGTTCGCCGGCTTCATGGCCGCCTGCTTCGCGCTCTGGTTCGTCGCTGCCGGCCTGCCCGCTTCCGGGTCCGCCCCCCTGGCCGGCCTCACCGCCGTGGCGCCTGCGGTGCGGGCCTATCTGCAAACCCCCGGCCGCCTGGCCTCCGTCGGGCTGCTGCTGCTGCGGCTGAGCATCGGTGGGCTGATGATTCACCACGGCCAGGAGAAGCTCGCCGATCCGCAGCAGTTCGCCAACACCTACGTGGCCTCGCTGCATCTGCCCTTCCCGCTGTTGTTCGCCTACGCCGCCGGCTTCTCGGAGCTGATCGGCAGCTGGTTGGTGATCCTCGGCCTGTTCACACCCCTGGGTGCTCTCGCCCTCAGCGGCACGATGGCTGTGGCCGCCTATCAGCACATCTCCACCGCCGGCCTCAACATCTACGTGCTCGAACTGGTGCTGCTGTATCTCGGTGGCAGCCTTGCCCTGCTGGCCAATGGCCCCGGTCGCTTCTCCTTCGATGCCGGCATCATCCCGGCCTTGCTGGCTGACCTGAGCCCCGCCGCGGCGTCCGAGCGCTCGGTCTCCTCGCGGGAAGCCGGCCAGCTGCGCGCCGTGCCTGTGACCCTGAATCGCTCCGAGCGGGGCTGATCCACTGCTTGCGCAGCCGTCGCCCTGGGTTTGTTGTGTGGCCCCAACGGCACGCAGTTCCCACCGCCCTGGTCCGGCGGCCAGAGTGAGCCAGGGCTTCTCCCCGGCTGCGAGCCGGCCACCACGGCGGCGGTCCCGACGCCACAGCTGTTGCCATGACGACCCCAGCGCTGATCTTCGTGGTGGCTCCGGCACCACAGTTGCCCACTGCCACCACCTGTCTGCAGGACCTGCAGCGGGCCCAGGCCGCAGGACCCCGCACCGGTTTCGCCCTGCGGATCTTCAGCCGGGGGGCCGAGCATCCCGACCTGGCCCTGCTTCCCGTCGATGGTCGCCTCACCGGTGAGCAACGCCGTGGCCGCGATGGCACCCAGTTGCTCTGCGATGCCGTGGTGGTTCAGATCGAGCCCCAGCACCACTGGCTCGGGGTCTACCGAGGTGATCCGAACGATCCCACCAGCCTGCACTGCCTGGACCGCGTGCCGCTCAGTGAGCTCAGCAATGCCACCTGCTGGTTCTACCCCACCCACAACGGCACCTTTCTGAGCTGGGAACGCAGCCTGCAGCTCAGCCTGCAACCGGGTTCGATCGCCGATCCCACCGAGCCACTGATCTCAGCGCCCTATGAGCGCAGCAGAATCTCCGTGCTCTGGAGCCTGCTCGGCGACGACGCCAGCCTCACCTGCGTCGGACTCACCTACGGCGGCCAGCGCCTCGACTGGCCGCTTCAATCGCTGCGGCCGGAACCGATGGCGACCTGGGGGCGCTTCCGGGTGGACAGCCAGGCCGATGCCAGCCTGGTGGTGGAGGATTGTCTGACCCTGTTCGCCTCAGCTGCCACGGATAGCTGAAATACAGATGGCTGAAACGACGTACCGCGTACTGCCGTGTTGCGACCGACCCCGGGTGCTCTGAGTTCCCGCCTGCTGGAGAAGCGGCCGGCCGGCTTGCCGGGGCGGCTGTTCGTGCATGGTGGCCGGGGGCCCACCCATTTCAGTGCCGTTGCCTTCACCCCGGGCGGCCCCAGCCTGGTTCGGCTCGACGGCCCGCAACAACTGGAGCGGCTGCGGCAGAGCGGCCAGCCGATCTGGCTGCGGGTGATGGGGCTGGGTGACCTGGCCGGGATCCACAGGATGCTGGAGCCTCTGCAGCTACCGGCACTGCTGCTGCCGCCGATCCTGGAGGTGCCGCAGCGACCGCGGGTTGATGCCCTGGACAATGTCCTGCTGGTTGTTCTGCATCGTCTCAGTTTTGCCTCCAGTCCTCTGCACCTGCTCAGCTCCCAGGTCGGTTTCCTGTTGCTGCCCGAGTGGCTGATCACCTTCGAGGAGGCCCCCGCCACGGAGGCGTTTCCCCAGCTCACCAGTTGGCTGCAGAGCCAGGAGGGCAGCTGCGATGCCGGAGATCTGGATGATATCCTCCATTACCTGGTCGATGAGCTGTTGGATGATCTCTTCCCGATGCTGGAACAGATGTCGCATCAACTCGATGATCTGGAGGAGGCAGTGTTGCGTGATCCCAGGCCTGGACTGCTCAACAGAACCTTTATTCACCGCAGCAATCTCCGTACGATCCGTGCTCAGGTGTGGCCGTTGCGCCATCAGATCCGTGGCCTGCTGAGGCAGCGGCAGCAGCTGTTGGGTCCGGGGGCGCTGAGTGGATTTCGGGAGATGGCAGAGACCGTGGAACTGCTGTTTGATAGCACCGAACTGTTGCGGCACCAATGTGATGCCATCACCCAGACCTACGGCGCCAGCATCGGCAACCGCATGAATCAGGTGATGAAGACCCTGACCATCCTGGCCAGCATCTTTGCTCCACTCACCTTGATCGCAGGCATCTATGGCATGAACTTCGAGGGCATGCCTGAATTGAAGTGGCGGTATGGTTATGGTCTGATTCTGATGCTGATGCTGCTGATTGCGTCGCTGCAGGCGATCTGGCTATGGCGCCGAGGCTGGTTCGCTGACTGGACGACACCCCGTTGACCGCACAACCAAACTGTGGATCGATTGGATCTCTGGCAGTCACGGCGGGTTCAGTGAACCACCGGTGGGGGTAATCAGATCAGCTCTCCACAACAGGCAGCAGCCGGCACCAGGCCGGCGATGCTTCGCGCCGCCAGCCAATCGCGCAGGGCGGCCAGGGCATTGGGATCCAGGCGGTAGTACATCCAACGGCCCTGCTGGCGGCTGGAGATCAGGCCGGCCTGCCTGAGCACCTTGAGGTGAAACGACAGCTTCGACTGGGCCAGGGCCAGCTCAGAGGTGAGCTCGCAGACGCAGCGTTCGCCGCGGGCCAGGGCCTCAACCAGCTGCAGCCGGATCGGATCGGCGAGGGCGCGCAGCAAGATGAGGGCCTGATCCTGATCGAGCGGCTGCAGCCAGGCCGGCTCCTGGTCCGCACTGGCACCGCTCGAACCTGGTCGCTGAGCCCCAGGGATCGGCTCACCAACGCTGGAGCCGCCAACGCTGGACCTGGCAGGGATGGACCTGGCAGGCGTGGATGGGGCAGGGATGGATGGGGCAGGCGTGGGCATGGGGCGCAGGCCTCGCATCCATCAACTCTAGTTGATCTATGCTGCGGGCCGTCAGCGGTGGCGCCCGCCATGAAGATCGGCATCAATGGCTTCGGCCGCATCGGCCGCCTGGTGTTCCGTGCCCTCTGGGGCCGCCCCGGCATTGAGCTGGTGCATGTCAACGACGCCGGCGGCGATGCCCACACCGCCGCGCACCTGCTCGCCTTTGATTCGGTGCACGGTCGCTGGCAGCAGGCCGTGCAGGGCAACAGCGATATGCCTGGCAACAGCCGTGGGTTCTTCGTGGGCAGTCAGCCCGTCAGCTATTCCCAGGAGCAGGACCCCACCGCAGTGCCCTGGCGCGAGGCCGGCGTGGAGCTGGTGCTCGAATGCAGCGGCAGGATCAAGACGCCCGCAACCCTGCAGCCCTATTTCGATCAGGTGGGCCTCAAGCGTGTGGTGGTGGCCTGCCCCGTGAAAGGCGAGATCGCCGGCGCCGAGGCCCTGAACATCGTGTTCGGGATCAACCATCACCTCTACGATCCGGGCCGCCACCGGCTGATCACCGCCGCCTCCTGCACCACCAACTGCCTGGCGCCGGTGGTGAAGGTGGTGCACGAAAACTTCGGCATCCGCCACGGCTCGATCACCACCCTGCATGATGTCACCAACACCCAGGTGGTGGTGGATGCATTCAAGAGCGATCTGCGCCGCTCCCGCTCCTGCCTGCAGAGCCTGATCCCCACCACCACCGGCTCGGCCAAGGCGATCGGCCTGATTTTTCCGGAGCTGCAGGGCAAGCTCAACGGCCACGCCGTGCGCGTGCCGCTGCTCAATGCCTCGCTCACCGATGCGGTGTTTGAGCTGGAGCGCAGCGTCACGGTGGAGGCGGTGAATGGCGCCTTCGAGGCGGCGGCCAATGGCCCCCTGCACGGCATCCTCGGCTACGAAACCCGGCCGCTGGTTTCGGTGGATTACCTCAACGACAGCCGCAGCGCGATCATCGATGCCCTATCCACCATGGTGACGGGCGGCACCCAGCTCAAGGTCTACGCCTGGTACGACAACGAGTGGGGCTACAGCAGTCGCATGGCCGATCTGGTCTGCCATCTGGCGCTGCTGGACGAGCGCTGAGCCATTGCCATGACAAGAGATTCCTATCCGAGCCATCCGAAAGCGGGGCAACAGGCACGCCAGGGCCTGTCAGCCCTGCAGCAGTACGCGATCGTGACGGCCAACTACTGGGCCTTCACGCTCACCGATGGCGCCCTGCGCATGCTGGTGGTGTTCCATTTCCACGAGCTCGGCTACTCCACGCTGGAGATCGCCTTCCTGTTTCTCTTCTACGAGTGCTTCGGGATCCTCACCAACCTCTACGGCGGCTGGCTGGGGGCCCGCTTCGGGCTGCGGCTCACCCTCTGGTGCGGCACCTTGATGCAGGTGGCGGCCCTGCTGATGCTGATTCCCGTGGCCGATTCCTGGCCCAAGTGGTGGAGTGTGGCCTATGTGATGGTGGCCCAGGCGATCAGCGGCATCGCCAAGGATCTCAACAAGATGAGCGCCAAGAGCGCCATCAAAACCGTGGTGCCGGAAACACCCGACGATCACAGCCAGGGCGAGACGCAGCTGTTCCAGTGGGTGGCGATCCTCACCGGCTCCAAGAACGCCCTCAAGGGCGTGGGCTTCTTCCTCGGCGGCCTGCTGCTCACCACGATCGGCTTCCATGCCGCCGTGGGCGCGATGGCAGCCGGACTGTTTCTGGCCTTCGTGCTGACGCTGGTGTTGCCCGGAGACATCGGCCGCATGAAACAGAAGCCCGGATTCAGCGCCCTGTTCTCCAAATCCCGCGGCATCAATGTGCTGTCGCTGGCGCGCTTCTTCCTGTTCGGTGCCCGCGATGTCTGGTTCGTGGTGGCGCTGCCGGTGTTTCTGCAGCAGGCCCTCGGCTGGCGCTTCTGGGAGGTGGGCGGCGCCCTGGGCCTGTGGGTGATCGGCTACGGCATCGTGCAGGGATCGGCGCCGGCCCTGCGGCGCAGCTGGGGCCAGAGCCGGCCGCCGGGCCCCAGTGCCGTGCAGTTCTGGGCCGCCCTGCTCACCGCCATCCCCGCCCTGATCGCGATCACCCTCTGGCGCCAGGTGGGCAACCCCGGCCTGGCGGTGGTGCTGGGCCTGGCGGCCTTCGGGGTGGTGTTCGCGATGAATTCCTCGATCCACAGCTACATGATCCTCGCCTATACCGAAGCCGAGGATGTGAGTCTGAATGTGGGCTTCTATTACATGGCCAACGCCGCCGGCCGCCTGCTGGGCACGCTGCTCTCCGGTGCCCTGTTCCTGGTCGGCGGCCTGCAGACCTGTCTGTGGAGCTCGGCGCTGCTGGTGGCGCTGGCCTTTGCAGTCAGCACCCGGCTGCCCACGCCGCCACGGCAGCAGCAGCCCAGCTCGTGAACGGCGCAGGGCGCTGCGGCAGCAACCGAAGCAGCAACCGAAGCGGCGGGCGATGCGGCAGCTGATCCGTGCCGGTTGCCGGCAGAACCGTTGAATGGAGGCAACCCCGCCGGCTGCGTCGGGCCGGGCAGGCGCCGCTCGGTGCTGGCCACCCAGCAGGCTGCACCCGGATCCGGATTCAGCGGCGAAACCAGGCGGCGGCCACCAGCAGCGCAACGGTCACCACCAGCAGCCGCAGGGGTCGGGGCGCAATGGCGGCGGCCAGCCGGCCACCCAGGGCACCGCCGATCAGCGAGAACAGGGCCAGCAGCAGCAACGCCGGCCCATGCAGCGGCGCCGCCAGCAGGAACAACAGGGCCGCCAGCAGATTGGCCACCAGCACGATCGCCTGCTTGAGGCCATTGAGGCGCGCCAGGCTGTCCTCAACGGTGATGGCCAGGGCTGCCAGCACGATCACGCTCAGGCCAGCGCCGAAATAGCCGCCATACACCGCCGCCAGGAACACCAGCGGCACGGCCCCACCCCAGGCCTGGCCCGCTGGCCCGGGGCTCGACGCCCCTGCCGTGGACCCTGCGGTTGCAGCCCCGACGGCGGCAGCGGCCAGGTCGCCACGGGCCGGCGGCGGCACCATCGTGGCGGCGGCAGGGTCCGCTGCCGCCGGCACCTCGGCCCTGCCACGCCGATCAGCCGCCGCCCGCCGCCAGGCCGCCAGCGGTTCCTGCAACGCCAGCAGCAATGCACCGGTGAGGATCAGCCAGGGCACCAATCGATCCAGCAGGCGAGGGTCGCTCGCCAGCAGCAGCCGACCACCGCCCAGGCCGCCCAGGGCCGCGATCGGCAGCAGCACAGCCAGCCGCCGCCCCTGACCGCGCAATTGCCGCCGCTGGGCCAGGGTGGCCCCCAGATAGCCGCTGGAGAGCGCCACGGTGTTGGTCGCATTGGCCACCAGCGGCGGCAGACCCGTGGCGATCAGGGCCGGAAAGCTCAGCAGCGAGCCGCCGCCGGCGATGGCATTGACAAACCCGGCGGCCAGCCCCGCCAGCGCCAGCAGCGGCCAGGCCATTCCGGTCTGAACCAACGGGGGCAGTGCCATGCCGGGGATCTGCGGGGGCGGGGTTCAGCCTCCCAGCCCAGGGGCCTGGTGACCGCGCCTCAGACCACATCCAGGCCCGCCAGGGCCGGTGCCTGCCGCTGGCGCCGCAGCGATTCCGCGCAGCCCCCGGGGGTGGGGAACAGCTTGCCCGGGTTGGCGCTGCGGTCGGGATCGAATGCCTCACGCACCAGCTGCATCGTCGCCAGGTCGTCGGGGGCATACATCCATTCCATGAAGCAGCGCTTGTCGCTGCCCACGCCGTGTTCACCGGTGATGCTGCCTCCCACCTCCAGGCACAGCCCCATGATTGCGGCCCCGAGGGCCTCGACCCGCCCACCGATCCCCGGTTCGCCGTTGCGATACAGGATCAGGGGGTGCAGGTTGCCGTCGCCGGCATGGAACACATTGGCCACCGGCAGGCCGTGACGGGCGCTGAGCGCCTCGATCTCCGCCAGCACCTGCGGCAGGGCGCTGCGCGGCACCACCCCGTCCTGGAGGTAGTAACAGGGAAAGCGCCGCCCCAGGGCCGAGATCGCCGACTTGCGACCCTTCCACAGCAGCGCCCGCTCGTCGGCATCGCGGGCTTCGCGGATCGTGCGGGCGCCATGGCGGCGGCACAACGCGGCGGCGAGCGGCACCGTTTCGGCCACCTCAGCGGCGATGCCGTCGAGCTCGATCAACAGCACCGCCGCCGCATCGGCCGGGTATTCCTCACGGCCGAAGTAATCATTGAGGGCTTCGATGCAGAGGCGATCCATCATCTCCAGGCCGGCCGGCAGCACACCGGCCTCGGTCACCGCCCGCACCGCCTCGGCCGCGGCCTCCATCGAGGTGAAGTCGGCCAGCAGCACAGCGACGCTGTCGGGGCTGCGCAGCAGCCGCAGCGTGATCGCGGTGGCGATGCCCAGGGTGCCTTCGCTGCCGATGAACACACCGCGCAGATCCAGCTCCGGCATCTCGACCAGATCACCGCCCAGGGTGGTGATCGATCCATCCGGCAGCACCACCTCCAGGCCGAGCACATGGCTGTTGGTGACGCCGTATTTAAGCGAATGCACGCCGCCGGAGTTCTCGGCCACATTGCCGCCGATGCTGCAGGCCACCTGGCTGGATGGATCGGGGGCGTAGTAATAGCCATCGGCCGCCACCGCCCGGCTCACCCAGCTGTTGATCACCCCCGGCTGCACGGTCACCCTGCGGTTGGCGAGATCGAGATCGAGGATCGCGCGCATGCGGCTGGTGGCGATCACCAGCGCCGGGGTTTCGGCCAGGGCGCCGCCCGACAGACCGGTGCCGCTGCCGCGGGCCACGAACGGAATGCCGCGCTGGTGGCAGAGGCGCACCACGGCCGCCACCTGGGCGGTGGTCTCGGGCAGCACCACCAGCGGCGGCTGATGGCGATGCAGGGTGAGGCCGTCGCAGTCGTAGGCGAGCAGCTCCTGCCGGGCGCTGATCACCGCCCGAGGCGGCAGCAATCGGCGGCAGGCCTCGGCCAGTTCCCGCCAGTCGCTGGCGGGCCGCCCGCCGGCAGCGCCGCCGCCGCCGGAGCCGACGGGCGGGGCGCCGGGCGAGAGCGCCTGCGCCGCGGTGCGGGCGGCGGCGGGCGCAGCAGCTTGGGAGGCTGGGGACGAGACGGGAAGCGACACGGCAGCGAGCAGGCCCCGGTCATGGTGACCGACGGCGGGCGGTTCTGCCCAGATCAGCCGCTGCCGCGGGCGGGTCTGCCTTGATCGCCCGCACCGGCGCCGGGCCGTACTGCCCGGATCACCGGCGCCGGCTCACGACCGGGGGGCGAGGGCGCAGGCTTCGCCACACAATCGGGGTGCCGGGACGGATCGGACCGCTTCTGCGTCAGGATGGACCGGGTTTCACCCAATTCTGTTTCGTCCGCGGATCCCGTCTTGAGTTCGGCAACCCCTTCGGCGCCCGCCCCCGCGACCGGCCGTGCAACCGGCAGCCCCTCCCCGCTCAACACATCCCGCTCCGAGGAGATCTTCGCCGCGGCCCAGAAGCTGATGCCCGGCGGCGTCAGCTCCCCGGTGCGCGCCTTCCGCTCGGTCGGCGGCCAGCCGATCGTGTTTGACCGCGTCCGCGGCGCCTACGCCTGGGATGTGGACGGCAATCGCTACATCGATTATGTGGGCAGCTGGGGCCCCGCCATCTGCGGCCATGCCCACCCCGAGGTGATCGCCGCCCTGCAGGCCGCCCTGGAGAAGGGCACCAGCTTCGGTGCCCCCTGCGAGCTGGAGAACACCCTGGCCGAGCTGGTGATCG
>Ga0172372_10008454_pt1 | contig 13564 bp, 10 predicted proteins | sample LakKiv5m_2_FD_114544 | JGI IMG/M metagenome (GOLD analysis project Ga0172372, IMG submission 114544) | Freshwater microbial communities from Kabuno Bay, South-Kivu, Congo - kab_092012_9.5m | ecosystem: Environmental > Aquatic > Freshwater > Lake | place: Democratic Republic of the Congo...
GATCCAAAAAATCCTGAAAAACAGTCAAAAGAGGTAAATATTGATGAGGTTAATAAATTAAAGAGTTTATTGCTTAAAAGTGAAGAGTAATTGATCATCTAAATTGTACTTAATTAATCAAATATATTTTTGACTTATTTAAATATTTTTTTTATTTTAAATTAAAAATATTAGTTATAATTTAATTTAAGTAAGTCTTATAAGTTAACAATAAAATTATTTTAAAATGATTGAAAATATTTTAATTAAATCAGCTAATGCTCAAGAAGTTATAACCTCTTCAGCTAGCAAATCTTCTATGTCTGCAGGTAGTTTTGTTCCATTGATTCTGATATTCGTTGTTTTTTATTTTTTAATCATTCGTCCACAGAATAAAAAAATAAAAGAACATCAGGAATTTGTAAATAATTTAAAAATTGGCACTAAGATTGTTACTAACGGAGGACTTATAGGCGTAATTCGTGATATTGATAAAAAAACTAACCAAGTTGAAATTGAAATTGCTAATAATGTTAATGTTAAAATTCTAAGAAATTATGTATCCGAATATAATGAGGATAAAGAAAGTAAAGGCAATCAAGAAAATATTTCATCAAAAAATAAATAAAATATATAACTTATAAATTAATTTAAGATACTGGATATTATGTTAAATTTTTCTAAAATTAAAATTCTAACTATTTTTTTATTTGTAGTTTTGGCAATTTATTTTTCATTGCCAACTTTTATTCATCACGATCAGCAAATTTCTGAACAAACAATCAAGGTTGCAGAAAAAAAATCGAGTTTTAAGAGCTATTTGCTGAGTTTTTTGCCATCAACCAAAGTTAACATGGGTCTTGATCTTCAAGGAGGTTCGCAGTTGATGATAGAAGTTGATTTTGATTATTATTTAACAGAACAAATTAATAATTTAAATGAAGAATTAACAAATATTTTCAATGAAAATTCAATTAGATCTGTTCCTCAAGCTTATAATGATAAAATAGCTTTCAATTTATATGATAATGAACAAAAAAAACAAGTCATAAACTTAATTCGCAAAGTTGATCGATTTATTAAAATTGATGAAGATGATAACCAATTCAAACTTTTTTATGATAATAAGGAGTTAGTTGCTATGAAACAACGCTTGATTGCTCAATCAATTGAGATTGTCAGAAGAAGAGTTGATGAAAACGGCACTAAAGAACCATCAATTCAAGCACAAGGGGATAGTAGAATTTTGTTGCAAGTTCCCGGTGTTCAAAATTCTGATGAATTAAAACAGCTTCTTGGCAAGACAGCTAAATTAACTTTTCATTTTTTAGCTGGTGATCAAAATAATCTTAATCCTCAAAATTTTACAGCATATGATCAAAATAAATTTCCATTGGTTTTAAAAAAAGAGGTGGTACTAAGTGGTGATATGCTTGTTGATGCTAGTGCTACATATCATGAAGGTCAACCAGCTGTTTTTTTTAGATTCAACGCAATTGGTGCTAAAAAATTTGCTCAAGTTACTAGAGATAATATTGGCAAAATTTTTGCAATTGTTCTTGATGGTAATGTAGTTACTGCACCTAAAATTAATGGTGCAATTACTCAAGGCTCAGGGGTGATATCTGGTAACTTTTCAACCCAAGAAGCTGGACAAGTTGCTTTGCTTTTACGAGCAGGTGCTCTTTTAGCTCCATTAAAAATTATTGAAGAACGAACAGTTGGGCCTTCGCTTGGTCTGGATTCAATTCGCAGTGGAAAAATTTCATCAGTAATGGGGATGTTTTTTGTGGGAATTTTTATGGTTATTTTTTATGGTTTGTTTGGTTTAATTGCCAATGTTGCAATGATTGTTAATGTAGCAATAATTATTGCCTCATTAGCTCTACTTAATGCTACTTTAACTCTTCCTGGAATTGCGGGAATTGTCCTTACCATGGGTATGGCCGTAGATGCTAACGTATTAATTTTTGAAAGAATAAAAGAAGAGCTTCGTGAAAAACGTTCAATTTTTCAGGCTGTTGAAATGGGTTTTGATCAGGCTTATAGAACAATTATTGATTCAAATCTCACAACCTTAATCGTGGCATTTTTTCTGTTTGTTTTTGGCAATGGTTCAGTTAAAGGTTTTGCAGTTACTTTATCAATCGGGATAATTTCTTCTATGTTTTCAGCAATTTTGCTTACTAGAATGATGATTGCGATTTGGCTTAAAAGAACTCGTCCTAAATCACTCAAATTAATCTAATGTTTTTTTTTAAAAAAAAAATTTATAATGTTAGTTTATTATTACTTTGTGCTGTCTTTATTTGTTCTTTAATTTCACTTAATGCTTTTGCAATCCCTTCACTCAAGACTCCTGATAATAATTTACCTACAGTGTTAAAAGCTAAAATAGTTAAAGGTGATAATGAAAAAAAATTATTAATTGCCACTGGCGATGTTGAAGTTAGTAAGGGAAATACTAAGCTTTATGCTGATCAAATAACTTATGATAAAAATAGCAAATTAATAAATGCCATTGGAAATTTAAAAATTAAAAATCTAGAAATTGGAAATGTCTATGGTAATCGAGCTGAATTTAAGGATGATTTTAGTAAAGGCAGTTTTTTTGATAGTAAAATGTTTTTTAATGACGGATCTTATCTTTACTCAAAAAAAATTGATCGCGAATCTGAAAGCGTAACCTCGTTTTATAACACAGTTTTTTCATTCTGTCCCAATGAAGAGCTTGCAAATGATTATAGATTGGCTGGTAAAAAAATTGATTTTGCTTCTATTCTCTCACGAAAAACTATAATTGATCGAGATAAACAAACCCTTAAAACAAGTCATGGTGTTTTTAGAATATTGAATGTTCCATTAATTTATTTGCCATATCTTAGTACTCCCTTGCCTGCAAAAAAAAGGGAATCTGGTTTATTGTCTTTATCTTACGTTAGAAATTCAAATTTAGGATTTGGAATAAGAATTCCATATTTTTATCCAATTTCAGATAGTGCAGATTTAACCTTTACTCCATTAATATATGCTGGAAATAATCAGTTTTTATTGGAGAATGCATTTCGTCATTATTCAAAATTTGGTAAATATAATTTAAATCTAGAGATTGCAAATAACAAGGTTGTTAACAGTGTCGATACAGTAATTATTAACAGAACAGATCAAAAATATAGATGGCAAATTCAGGGTAAAGGTGATTTTAATTTTAACCAAAATCTTGGTGCTGATTTTGATTTAAATACTATTTCAGATCGCGATTATCAAAGAGATTATCACTTTAATTATTCAGCATTTACCACATCTAAAATTAATTTTGATTACATCAAAGGTCGAGATTATTTTGCGATTAAGACTCTTAGATTTCAAGAGTTAGAAAAGAAAAATCTTGAAAAATCAGCGCCGTTTATCTTACCACAAATAATGGCAAATATTGAATCAAAGCCATATTTTTTTAAAGAAAAATTTATCTTAAATTCAGATTTTGTAGCATTGCAAAGAGAAGAAGGTTTGCAATATCGCCGATTAACCATTTCTCCTCAAGCAAAAATTCCATTTAATATCAAAGGTAATTTATTTGAAATATCAGCAAGAATTCAAAATGATTTATATTCATTAGAAAATAATTACAAACAAATAAATGCTAGTAATAATCAATATAAAAACTTTACATCTAACCACAAAACTGAATATTTATTTAATTGGCGATTGCCAATGATTCGTAAATCAAAAACCAATGCCTTAATGCTTGAACCAATGTTTACAATTGTTTCAAGTGAATACAAAAAAAATTTTAATAAATTGCCAAATGAAGAGAGTAATAATGGCGAATTAACATATAGCAATCTTTTTATCGCTGATCGATTCTCTGGAAATGATCGTAATGAAATTGGTGAAAGATTTAGCTATGGTATTAAAACAGCTTTTTTTAACAAGTTTGGAGAGTTTGGTTTATTTGCAGGTCAAAGTCATAGAATTAGTGATGGTAAACAAGATATTGAAATTAGAGGTTTTGCCGATAATAACAAATCAAACATAGTTGGTAAAGCGATTTACAGAGCTAAAAAATATTTCAGTTTATCATATTTATTTCAACTAAATGAATCAAATTACAATAACGAAGTTAACCAGTTAACAACAGCGATTGATTTTAAAAAAATTAACTTTATTAGTGATTATTTATTAATTAAAAAAACTTTACAAAATCCCCAAAAAAAAGAGCAATTTAATTTTACAGCTGGAATAAAAATTGACAAAGAATGGCAAATTAAAATATTCGCAAATCATGATTTAGCCCTTAAAAGAACTCTGCAAAGAGGATTGATATTCACCAGAAATGGCTGTTGTACCATCTTTAGTTTCTCTATTTCTGAAAATAATCCTAGTAATTTAACTAAACCTCAAAAAACTTTTAATTTAAATCTTTCATTTAAAAATTTATAGGGTTAAATTTACAAGGTAATATTAACCCTTTAAATTTATTTTATGATTAAACATACCTCGGACAAAACATTTGAAAGTGATGTTATCAATTCAAAAACACCAGTTCTTCTTGACTTTTATGCAGACTGGTGTGGACCATGTAAACAGTTATCACCAACCCTTGAACAAATTGCTAATGAAATGCAAAATCAAGTAACTGTTATCAAATGCAATGTCGATGATAATCCAGAAACTCCATCTAAATTAATGGTTAGAGGAATTCCATCGCTGATGATTTTCAAAGATGGAAAGTTAGCTGATAGCAAAGTAGGAGCACTTCCAAAGCCTGCTTTAATAGAATGGGTTAAAAAAACATTAGCGTTATAAATTTGAGTAAGTTTGATTTTTATCTAAATAATTTTTCTAAAAATAAACGTCAAATTGCTAATTTTTCATACCGATATGCCAAAGATTATTTTAGAAATAATTTTGCTGTATTTGATATTAAAGTTGGAATAGAATTAGAATTTTATTTAACTTCTTCTGAAAAATTTAAGAAAAAACACCATTATACACCCATTACCCAGCATGACCGATTAAAACTTAGTGCAGACCAATTTGCCACGGCAAAATATCAAAGAGATACAATAGGGCAATATGCTATAGATGAATCCGCTATAGAAGAATCTACGATTGAGAAATTTATTTGGCAATGTAACAGCGATCCAATTATTTCTTCATTAGGTAAAATAAAAAAAGAGCAGGGAGTCAATCAGCTTGAATATTCATCATTGCCATATCAAGATTTACTAAAATTATGCACCGATCTTGATAAAATAAAAAAACAATTAAATGCTTTATCTAAAAAACATAACTTTAAACTAATATTTAAAGCATTTACAAGTTTAGATGATTGCCCAAGCTCATTGCAGTTCAACATTTCATATGTAGATCAAAATGGTAATAATGTTTTAAAAAATTCTCCATTACTGCAAGAATTAACCTATACCAATTTATTAGATAAAACCAATCATATCCTTTTTATCCTTGCACCATCAGAACTTGATTATTATCGATATCACAAGGAGGTAAATAAAAATTTATTTAGCAAAGGCAAATATAATTCTCCAGTAAATCTAAGTGTAGGTATTAATAATCGAAGTTGTGCAGTTAGAATTCCTAACTATAAAATAGATGATGAATATCGAATTGAATACCGAGTTGCAAGTTCAGATTCTAATCATTGGCTTGCTTTGTCTGCTATATTATTAAGCCTGTGTTCTGTAGGTTCTGCTAAAAATAAATATCCGTTAATTTATGGCAATGCTTTTGATGAGAATTATAATTATTTAACTGACATATTTCAGAATATTGATATTGCAAAGGATTATTTTTTTGATATTAATAATAATATTTTTAAACAATTTCTAAAGTTTTGCAGTAATTAATAAATAAACTAAAATAAATAATCAAGTTTGATTGAAAATTTTCTAGCCAAATAATACTCGATAGATTTTCTTTCCTCGCTGTTTAAAGCTCGATTGAAGATAATTATTTCACCGATATAGCCGTTAAAAAAACTATCGGCTTGATTCATATTATATCTTGCTCCTACGAATATTCTATTAAAATCAAAAATGGGATTACCTTTCGAATTCGTGCCAATATTGCCATTAATATATGTTACATTTTTTTTGCCGTTAAAGATTGTTGCAAGAATGTATGGGTTATTATCTCCAATACCTTTAACATTTGAATAATTAGTTCCTGAAGCAATAGATGTGTAGCTATTTTGATCGTAAAAAGCAACTAATGATCCATTAGCTAAATCATCGCTATTTGCGGAATTGAATCCTGAAATTGAACCTTGATAATGAGAGTAGGATGATCTTTTGCCTACCATAAATACAGTTAGATTTTCAGAATTGAACTTAATTGATGGAATCGACATATAATCATCAATACCATCGAATCTTAAAGCAGGTATGCCATTGATTGCAGATTCGTCAAATTTTGGTTTTGCATCTGATTTTTGAAGTTGTAGTAAATTTTTCTTAAATGATGAATAGGGATTGTTATCAACCCAGATTGAAACATTATTATTATTTAATCTTTCGTTAATTAGAAAACTTGATTCCAATGATGTTTCGAACCATGCAAATAATCCCCTCATCGAATTTATTGGCGAACTTCTCGTAACATTTTGAGCTGAAAGAATTCTAATGTTTCTTATTAATTTATTGTCTGATGATTCGTTTAATAGTAATATTCCAACAACCATCATAATTATTGATAATTCAATAACTGCAAATGCTTTCGAAGTTTTTTTCATGCAAATTAAAAATTAATTTGATTAATTATTTAAACTAGTAATCGGTTTTTAAAAAATATAAACCACATGCTGGAGCGTTAGGACCTGATTTATTGCGATTTTTAGTAGATAAAATATCTGTAATATAATCGACTTCATATCTTCCAGTTCCAACATATACTAGAGTACCAACAATATTTCTGACCATATGGTGAAGAAATGATTTAGCACTTACATTAATTAATAATTTACTATCTATTTTATCAATAAAAATTTTATTGATAGTTCTAATTGGAGAATTTGCTTGGCAATCTGAATCACGAAATGAAGAAAAATCATGTTCACCAAGAAGCAATTTACTTGCCTTTGACATATCTTCTATATTGAGTTGTTCAGAAATATGCCATGCTCGATTTATATCAATTGTTAACGGTGATTTTCGGTTTATAATTATGTAACGATAATGACGCATTTTGGCATTTAATCTGGCATTAAAATAATTATCTACCTCATAGCAATGAAGTATACTAATTTTATCATTATTTTGCCTTAAATGATGATTAAGACCAGTTAAAATTTGGTATGGTGAATATTTTTTAATAAGATCGATATGAATTGTTTGGCATAAGGCATGAACACCTGCATCTGTTCTTCCACTAACTGTTATATCGCAATTATGAAAACCTAGCTTATTTAGGGCAAGCAATAACGAATCTTCGATTGTAGGAATATCAAGAGCTTTTTGTTTTTGAAAGCCATGGTAATTTGTTCCATCATATTCTATATCAAGACGATATCGATGAGTTATTTGCTCCATTCTTCATACCTCATTAGATTGTTGTAAAAATAATTCTTTGATTCGTTAGTTGCGCAAAATGGTGAGTTATTGACGAAATATTTATCAATAATTTCTTGAATATTTTTATAGGTATCAATAATTAATTGCTCAAATTTACTTTCATTATTAGTTATAGATCTTAGTTCAAAACTGCTGTTAATACTTAATTTCCAATAAAATAAATTATTAATTTGCGATACCAAACAAAATCCTTGCTCAATCAATCCTATAGCTGATAAAGTCAGTTGCGGTTCAATGCAAGAAATTACCGATTTGGAAGATGGCATTAAACCAGTTTTATAATCAATGATTGATAATTTATTATTATTATCGAGAATAATTCGATCAATTTTTCCAGTAATTTTTAAATTATTAAAATTAAAGTTAATTTTATATTCGCAATAGTTTTTTAATTGATTGATTTCACTATTGTGATTTAAAAAATTTTCAAAAATTTTATTAAACCTAACATACCAAGTATAAATAGCTTCTTTGTTGATAAAATATTCATGGAAAATTTTTTTAAAATCACTAAAACTTTCTTGCAATAAATGTATTTCCAATGCCTTATGAACGAAACTTCCAAACTCTGAATAGTTTGGCTGATAATCAATTTTTTTTAATTCATTAATTTTAAGAATTTTTTTTAAATAAATTGAGTATGGTTCGTTAATTAAGGTAGAAAATTCTGTAATAGAAAGTTTTGCGGGAAGAAATTTTAAATCAGGTTTATATTGTGCATAACTAATTTTAAACGATGAGATATTGATTTTCTGAACTTCAATAATTTTTTTTAACTCAAATGTATTGTTAATTTTTTTTAGAAGTGTTAGAATTTTTAATAAAAAGGGTGATGATATATTTAAACTATTTCCACTCGATAGTGATCTGGTCAGAATAACTTTTTTATTACCTAAATAATTAAAAAAATCAAAAGCATTTTGGCTAATCTTTTTTGTTGATCTATCGATACCTAGATCGAATAATATTTTATTTCCAAGCCAATTATCTTCTGTTATCTGAGGGAAATCTCCTTGATTTAGACTAGAAATAATAATGAGATCAAAATTAATCAATCGAGCTTCAATATTGCTTAAAATTTGAATTTTTGGATCACTATTTTTGATGTTATTGTGATATTTAATTGCCGAGCATACAAAATTAAATTCACTAGCATTGCTGTAGTTATAGTTGTAGTGAATAAGCTTGTTAAAAAACTCTACAATCTCTTTTCCTGCTCTACTTTCAATAGTAATTTCATTGAACTTTTTGCCACTAATTCTTTCTAAGCTAAGAATTAAGGAAGTGATTGATTTGTCTTTAGGTAGACAACTTAAAAATTCTTCAATGAAATTTTCTAGAAGAGGATTTTTTTGACATTTTTTTAAAATCCCTTTTAATCCCTGTAACTCTCTTTCTTGCCTTATAACCTCTATTTCAAATAAATTTATAAGCTTAAAATCATCTGCAAATTTACAAAATTTATTACGTAAAATATTTAAAAACAAAGCAGAATTAAAGTCAGTTTCTTTAATAAGAATTATATCGTTTAAAAATATTATTAAGTCGTTGTTAGTTAAGCTAGTAGTGCTACTGACTACATATTCAACATTAATTAAATTTAAAAGATTTTCGATGTTTTTGCTTAATATTGGATTATTGTCAATGATGCCAATTTTGTAATTGTGATGTAAATTATCTTGGATTATTTGAGTTATAATTCTTGCTTCATGATTTGGATTTAAAGCTTCAAAATATAAAAAATTTTCTTTTAAATCATCAATAATTTTATCGAGGTTAGGATTTTTTTTAAAATTTTGCCATGAATCACTTTCATCATCAGTTTTCATGGTTTCTTGTAAAAAACCATAGCGATTATGATCACTTAACATTTGTTCTTGATATTCAATATTCTTTATTGATTTTTCATTGATTTGTAGATGATTTAATAATTGATTATTTAAAAATTGAGGATGATTTTTTTTGTGATGATTTACTTGATAAAAATTATGCAGTACTACGTATCCTTGTTTTTGATTGGTGATGGCTTTAATTAGATTTTTGCTTGAATTTATGCTTCCTGTAGATCCAGCAATAATTATCGGAAAATCTAATTGTGCTTGATTTAAAAGATAACAATATTTGTTAGTGATAAAATTTTGATAAGATGATGCAAAATATAAATTATTCTGAAGCATTTTCATTTTTATCTGAAAATAAAAATCTTTAATAAAATCCAAGGATAATTGCTGATGAAGTGCTAAGTTAATATTTTCAACATTTTTAATGCTAGTAAGGTTAATTTCTTCAAATTCAATATCATCAAAAATTTCTTGGAATTTAAGAGCTAATTTACAGGAATGCTCAAAAGATAATTTTCCAAAAAAATTTACTTTAGCAATTTCTTCACCAACCATAAACATAGCTTGGATTTGATCTAATTTTATAGCAGAAGCTATTTCATCACATATTTCTTGATAATTTGTAAGTTCATTGAAGATTTTAAAATCAGTAAGACAAATATCTGAAATAGCATTAATTTTCGGTAGGATATAACAGTTACTATTAACTAACAACTTTTTAAAGTTTGAACAAGCTCTTTTGCTTGGTAGAATTAAATTAAGATTATTATCAATATTAAAATTATCTTTGAGCCATGATTTAAGGGTTCCAAGGAAATGATATTGACTTGAGATGTTATATATTTTGTTAAAATTATCAGGCATGTTATGGCTTTGCTCTTTAATAAAAAAAACTTGCTTAATAATTAGCATGTTTTAACTTGAAAAATTAATCAAGCTATGATTAATTGACAACAAATTTTGATTAATCAATAATAAAATAGCTTAATAAATTTTTACCACAAATAATTTAAACTCTTAAATAATTATATTTGATGAAAATTATCGTTTTAGGGGCAGGAGTTATTGGTGTTTCAACCGCTTATTATCTTGCTAGTCAAGGTCATGAGGTTACCGTTCTTGAAAAAAACAGTGAATCAGCTTATGGTTGCTCATATGCCAATGGTGCACAATTAAGTTATTCTCATACCAAGACATGGGCTGAAGATTTATCATTTGTAAAATTTGTTAAAACTACCTTAAGCCCTTCATCTTTTGCCTCATTAAAAAAATTTGATAAGGAAACTATAAAATGGTTAATAAAGTTCAACAAAAATTCATCTCGCCAAAGAGCAGTTTTAAATAGCCAAAGCCTTTATTTGATAGCTGTTTATAGTAGAGATTTAATGAAAATTTTATTAGAAAAAGAATCGCAAAAAGATAGTTCATGGCTTGATGGTAAAAATTTTAATTATCGAAAAAATGGTATTTTGCATTTTTACCGCAGTAAAGTAGCATTCGAAAAAGATATTCTTAATATTCAATACAACTTATTATCGGGAAATCGACCTATTGTTTTTTCTGCAAATCAATGTATTGAACATGAAGCTAATCTTGTTAAACTTCTTGATAAAAAACAATTGGCTGGAGGAATTTTTTATCCAGATGACGCTAGTGCTGATAGTTACTTATTCACAAAAAATTTAGCAAAATTATGTAGCGAAAAATATGGCGTTGAATTTCATTATAATGTCGAAGTTAAAAATCTTTTAACCAATCATCAAAAAATTACTGGCATAAACACCACTGATAATGTTTATGTTGCAGATGCTTATATTTATGCTCTTGGTGCAGTTTCAAATAAACTGTTAACAGGAATTAAATTAAATACCGATATATTGCCTGTTAAGGGTTATAGTTTATCAATAAAATGTAATGAAGAATATATTGCTCCAACCACCTGTCTTAGTGATGTTGAGAAGAGAATAGTTTATAGTAGAATTGGCAATGTTTTTAGGGTTGGTGGAGTTGCTGAATTTGCCTCAACAGATGCTCATAAAAATTCATATAGTAAACCAATAAAATTTTTGAAAAATAATTTATTATCAACCTTTAGTAACTATGGAGATATGGACAGTTGTGTTCAATGGTCTGGGTTTCGTCCACTTCGTCCAAATTCACTTCCGTTAATTTGTAATTCAAAAAAATATCCTAATCTTTTTTTAAATACCGGACATGGTTCACTGGGCTGGACATTGGCCTTAGGTTCTGCAAAGATAATGTCTGATTTAATAAATAATCACCATAATCCAGCTTTTGATTTTTTAAATAATGAGTTGTTATAAAGCTTATTAAAGTTTATGTAGCTGATTAGCTGTTGTACCAATTATTTTGTTGTCAATACTCATTAAAATTAAAAATCTCTAAATGTAATTTTAATATCAAAATCCTTATTATAAATTTTTGAAAATTTTTTAACATCGCGTGCCAGATGAAGTGATCCGCATATAACAATTCTGATTGCTCGATCCTTAGATTGCAGAGCAATATATCTCAAAGCTTCAATTAGATCCTCAAAACCCTGAATTTGATCATCAAATTTTTTGGCAATTTTGCAAATAGTTTGTGGATCTTCAGCATATGGTTCACCATTTACTCTTACGGCAATTAATCTGGCAATGCCTTGAAATTTATTAATAAAATTTTCTTTACATTTTGCTCTACTAAATCCACAAATTACAAAATTCTCTAAGGAATTATCTTGTTCTTCAAGCCAATGTGCAAGGCATTGTGCTCCTCCTTCATTATGTGCTCCATCAATCCATAATTCACAAGCAGGATTGCTAAAAATTTGATTTAGATTGTTATTAATCTTTTCTAATCTGCTAGGCCATTTAACAGTTTTAATGGCTTTGCGAATTGCTTCTTGGCTTATTTTATAATTTCTAAGAGTTAGGGCAGTTGTTATGGCAGTAGCAAAATTAATGTATTGATGGTTACCGCAAAGAGCAGGTTGGGCAAGATTTTCAAAAAAAATATCTTCAAAAAAATAATCAAATTCTTTAGTTACTGGATCCATTCTAACTGTGTAATCTTCATCATAAAAATAACTTTCAAGGTTCTGATCTTGGGCAATTATTTTTAAAATATTTTTTGCTTCATGGCATTGATCGGATACAATAAGAGGAACATTTGGCCTTATAATCATTGCTTTTTCAAGAGCAATTTTTGAAATTGTATCGCCAAGATATTCGGTGTGATCAAAGGATATTGGTGTAATAACTGTTGCGATTTTATTTTCAACGATGTTGGTAGCATCAATTCTTCCTCCCATACCGCATTCAAGAACAACAACATCTGCTGAAATTTTACTAAAAGCAAGATATGCTCCAATTGTAAAACTTTCCATAAAAGTTAGGTTTATACTTTCGCTAGCTAGTCTGGTCTCTTCCATAATTTCATACAAAAAATTATCAGAAATTTTTTCACCATCTAAAACTATTCTTTCATTGCAATGATGAAGATGTGGTGAGGTATATAAATGAACTTTGTAATTAGAGCATTGAAAAATTTTTGCTATTAATGATGAGGTTGAACCTTTGCCATTTGTTCCTGCAACATGAATGACTGCAGGCATGCGCTGATGAGGATTGTTAAGTCTATCAAGGACGATTGACATTCTTTCGAATACTGTTTCATGATCAACTTGTTTTTTCCCTAATGTTGCTGGAATTGGCCAATGAGGTAAATAAACCATTTCTAATTAAAATTATTGAATTAAAATTTTGTTAATCATATTAACTAAATTAAAGGATAATTGAAAATAAATTTTTTTGTCAAAGCTAAATTTTTAAGCTTAATTTTATTAGTTTTTTTTACTAATAAAAATCTTTATGCTCAACTTATACCAGATCAAAAATTCAAAAAATTAAAAACCGTTTATTTAGTTGACGGTTATGCTAATTTCAATGCAGTAAACGCTAGTCAAAACAATTTTTATAATAAAAATTTATTAAGCGATAATATCACTGAAAATCGCATTGATAGATATAGTCTTAATAACGATACTCAAATTTATTTTAAATCTGGATATCAATTTAACAATGATGTAAAAATTGGCGTTGTTATTAAGAGCGAATTTAATTACTCAACTAATAAAATCAAGGAAAGTCC
>Ga0172372_10008455_pt1 | contig 13563 bp, 15 predicted proteins | sample LakKiv5m_2_FD_114544 | JGI IMG/M metagenome (GOLD analysis project Ga0172372, IMG submission 114544) | Freshwater microbial communities from Kabuno Bay, South-Kivu, Congo - kab_092012_9.5m | ecosystem: Environmental > Aquatic > Freshwater > Lake | place: Democratic Republic of the Congo...
AGTCCTAGACAAGTTATGACCAGCCGCCAAAAACGATGCTTAGAATCATCATGCTAACAACACAGAAAGCTGCAATCTCAATGCCGGTCATTTGGAACTTCTCCAGAAATACTTGGTGAGGCCGGCAGGCCATCGAACCGTAAGTCTTTTGTAACACGCCCCTAAAAAGGGGTAAACCCTCTGAATCAAATGCAAAGAGGGCTGCACCTTTAGGTCCAGCCCTCTTATATCCGAGTTTAAATATTCTTACGCGGCTAAAACTTCGGCTTGAAATCCGTGTCTTATGCTTTGCTCAGAAGCCTGAAACTTACGGCGGCTAATTTCCTTTCCTAGGGTGGCTAACAACTCTTCACCATCCTCCTCTACTGGTCGACCCCTCTTTTCTAATCTAGGTCCGAGGAATCCATGAAGAATATTTAGCGCCTGTCTCTTTACTCTGGAGATATGGCAACGGCTGTAACCCAACTCTTTAGCTACATCTACCAACTGCTGCTCTTCAACATACAATCTGTAGATCACTTCACGAGCTAAATCATCCAACTGAGTGCAAGCTTCGTTACTAATCTCGATTATCTGATTTCTGTAATGAAACTCTTCAGGCGTCATGTATTCTTCGTTGCTAAGCTCATGCAGTACGTCAGCACCTGCTACTAGCGAGGTCTCTTTAGTATCGTTCGGACCAACTAAACTTGCTACCAGGCCTTCAATTTCATAATCAGCTGCAGAGATAGTATTGGCGTTAGCTGCTGTATCAACAGCACGCACCAAGCATCCTCTCAGGTGATAAAACATGAATGTCATGAAGCTGGCCCCTTTGTTCGGATTGTACCGCTCAGCCGCTTCACACAGAGCCAGGTCTACCAAGCTATCAAGCTCCTCAAGCTCAATTCTGGCGCGCCACTTTCTCATTATACTTCTTGAAAGCTTACGTGCATTTGCTCTGTGCTCAAGGATCAACTCTTCCTTACTGAACTTCTTTCTCTTCGGGGCCAATTCAGCCACACTCTTTTTTGCGATGGCTGCTCTAGGAGCTATACGACTAACCGCTCTGATCTTCTTGGTATGTCTCTTTGATCTAGCGGTTATCTTCTGGGCTAATTTTCTCTTGGCTGACATGGCTTTTAAATCCTGTACTTTTAAGTAACCGGCTTCCCTAAAGTCGTGGCCGATATACCCCCATGTCCCCCCGAAGAAGGGATCCGCTTCTAAATTTTTTTATCTATTTGAAATAACTGGGTAATTTGGAGTGCGAGCACCCCTTATATGAACGTTATTAAGGGCTGCGTCTTATATGTTGCATAGAAAGCCAACTAGCTAATTTTAATGCCTTTTTATTACCATTTCTATTACCCAAGGGACTGAAATTGATTTAAAATTTTCTTAAATATTGTTCGAAAGCCCCAAGCAGAACTGGTCGAAAGTACTAAAGGGTGCTTAATTCTTCTAGCAGTGAGAAATAAAAAAACCATGGATGGCGATTCTACAGAAACCTCTCAACATGAAATAGAGAGACCGACTACTTCAATTCTTTCTCAAGACGAGATTGGCCAATTGGTGCTTGAACATCAAGGTTGGGCAGAGAGCATAGCTCGTTCAGTGGCTCGTGCTTGGAATATGGATTGGCGCGGAGATGGCCTCGATGGTGCAGCCTTAGAAGCTCTTCTTTTTTGTGCTAGAAGATTTGATCCCTCACGTGGGATTCCTTTTAGAGGATATGCTCGGCGTAGGATTCACGAAGCCTCCACAGAAGAAGCTCGCAAATCTAAGAATTGGACCAACACCTCAAAAGGTAGCAGCTCAGAGGAGGAGGCAAGAAAACTCTCCATTAAACTGCTTGACTCATTCCCCGAGCTCAGGGATGGATATCTGCCTGGCGCCGAAGATGATGATGTAAGGGGTTCGATCAGATCCTTGCTTGTTGGTGCGAGTATCTCTGCTATCAAGGAGGGTGTAGAAACCTCAACGCCTGAGGACTACATGGATATCAAAAAAGTAGTTGAGATAATCTCTTCTTTAGAGCCAGTGCATCAATTGCTGCTCTGGAAGACTTATTGGGAAGGACACTCCTTACGAACTGTGGCCGAGGGATGGGATACAGACGAGTTAAATGTCATTAGGGAGCATAAGGTCATCATAGAGTATCTATCTAAATGCTTCTCAATCTCTAAAAAGGGTACTCGACCGAAGGTGCGACCCGGATTGCGAACCGCAGCTTTTAAAATCAAGAAGGATTCTGAAGCAGGGCCATTCACCCAAATCCTTGAAGGCAGCAGAGGCGAGAAGAGGAGATAAATTTATGGTAAAAAAAATCGGCGATAAAAAAATAGACCCACTAAGCCCAACCAAAGGGCCTGATTCTGTAGCAAAAACTACTGGCGTTGAGGGGGTAGACCCGGTCAAGGCCACCTCCGGAGTTGCAGGTACATCCGCGGTTGGTGGCGTAAGAGCCAGGAAATCTACTCGCATGATGTCTATGGCCGAGCGCGAAGAGCTGTTCAAAATGGTTTCTGAAGAAGCAGATAAATTATTTCCGCCGGGCACCCTACCAAAGCATAAAAAGGAGGTTATTGAGGGTGCTGTGAAAATGGCGATCGATGCGGCGATTACCGACGAGGAGCCAGAGGATCTAGAGAAATAGATTTACTGTGTGATAGCGCCCTGGAAGCGAGCTAACTGCATCTTATAAAATCGATAGAGATTAGGGTCGACGTCTGACTTACCTTCTATAGAATCCCCGACTTCCCCTAAAAGTGAGCCAACAGAGGTAAGCTCATTCAAAGCGAACATAATAGTAACAAGATAAAGGGCTGCGGGTAGAGATGTTTTATCCACACGGCGAGCTGTCTCGGCATATCCTCGAGCCGCTTCAAGATTATTTTTGAGTATTGATATGTTTGCAAGGCCTAGCCAGCTAGGCAGATGATCTGGGGCCACGGCAGTCACACCTGCAAAAACCTTCTCAGCACGGGCTACCTTACCTGATTCTAGGAAGAAGCGACCTAATTCATAAATATGTCGCAATTCCTCATCCGAATATCCTCGCTTTAAAACATCAGAAAGCTTTCTCTCTCTTCCACTCATCTGGCCTCCTTGGAGGGGCTCATCTTTAGAAACTCTAGAACCTCTAGCAGCATATCAAGCTCAGCTTGCGTCTGTTCAGAAACCCGCTCATTTCTAGAGATAGCTGTCTGTCGGTATGAATCTATCTTTTCATACCTTGCGAATATAAAGCTTTTTAGATTTTTTAACGTCTCAAGACTGCCGACAGAGGGCATTAGCGCTGTTAATGGCGCTTGTGCAAATGCATCTATCTCTTTTGAAGACTTTGTGGCCATTAATCACGCCCTTCAGAATTAATCTCGGCTTTGCTCATCCTATATCCCAGCATAAACCGATATCTATCGCGGAGCCATACCGATAAAGCGAGTATAACAAACAACCCTGAAAGGCTAAAGTTAATAAGAGAAAACAAGCCGCTCAGACTCGAGGCAATCCCGCTTGATCCAGATACGATCAAATTGAGAAATATCGGCCAGATAAATCTGGCTACCAAGATAACAGATGCAAAAATCAAAATTATCCCAGCCGTATTTAAGACTGCATCAACTAAACGTTGTCCTAATTTTTTGCTTGGAACAATCTCTTTCACAGTTCCAATTCTAAATAAAAATCTAGTCTGAAGTAATCCGATAACAACAACCCCTAATATTGTAATTAAAATAACTACAAATCCCTTTGATAAATTATCGACGAAGGATTCTAAAGAATAGTCAGAAAGGATCATCGTTTCTAAGTTTGAAGTAAAGACACCGCCAAAGATTCCAATAAACATAAATACCAGTGCCACCAAAGCGTACCGCAAACTTGCCTGACTAAGAGGCACGATCCCTTTGCCTCTTAGGTCATTTAGCTTCTGAGATGTAGGCCACTCTGTCCTCTGGTTCACTGAACCCCACTAATTAAATAGGCATCATTCAGAAATGAGGCGATAAATTGCAGAGATATCCCCACAGCAAAGATAAGTAGTGCCGGAGTAATCGAGTTAATAACTGCAACTATGTTCGTATCAGCCTTCGGCACTATTATTTGCGAGCCTAACTGTACTGCTCCCACCATCATAATTAGAACAGATAGCACGACAGCTGTGGAGGAGAATACCTGACCTAAAAGTTTTGCATGCAAAGATACATCCTGAGCCTGAATGAGGATCAAACTTCTTATAAAAGAATAAAAATTTTCATTTTCAAAAATTAACAAAAATATACTTAGACTAACCAGCGTGATTACCGATCGTGGCAAAACTGGGGTCATACTTTTTAAGCCTGCCGAGACCAGCATCGGAATAAGAATTAAATAAAATAACGGCAAGATATGAAGGAATCCTGCTTGATTATCGGCCTCGATATAAAACAATGCTGCCCCTAGTGAACTCACCGCAATTGCAATGGCGGCGATCATGGATTCAATCCCCCACTCCATGCTTGAATAGCGAGATCTCTTAGTCGCTCAGCATACTGAGCCCCGTACATCAGCATCACAAAAAATACCGCTAATATTTTACCTGCATAGGAGATCGAGTCCTCTTTAATCGAAGTAAATGACTGCAACAATCCCATTACCAATCCCACTAAAGCCGCCGCAATGACCAGCGGAGTTAAAAATCCTAAAAGGGACTCCAGGTGCAATCGATAAAGCTCATAAAGCCAAGTGTCCATCTAAAAAACTCCGGAGTTTTGAAGAAGATTTTTCGTAATCAGTCCCCAACCGTCTACAGCCACAAAAAGAAGAAGCTTCAGCGGCAATGAAATTGCCTGAGCTTTTATCTGGGTTACTGTTAAAACTGCTAAAACATTTGCGACCAAAATATCTATTAATACAAACGGCAAAAGCAACGCCAATCCTATCTTAAAGGCTTTACTCAATTCCGATACCAGGAATACCACAACTAATTTGGGCATAGATAACTTAGCTGGCTCAGCATCTGGGGTGGCAGTTTGCTGAATCGGAAATATTTTAGCCTTCAATTCTTTGTCAGTCTGAGCCTCAAGGTAGGGGCGCATGGTCTGCTCTAACTGATTCACCGACTTACCCGAGAAAATTACATCAACTCCACCCAGCTCCTTTAGTTGCGGCTCTACTGCTACCAGACTTAGAGCAAGAGCGAATCCGCCCAGCGCCACAGAGATACCAAATCCCTTGAGCCCTAGACCTTCCTTAAATACGGTGAAAGTTGTTGCAATTTTTGCAAAGCTTGTCAGAAAAAGTATGCATAATAAGGCGCTTAGATAAGGAGTATTCATCCTAGAGTACTGTCATCGCAAAACGTTGCTCGTAGACCCCCAATTTAACCCGCCCTATTCTCTCAGAACCGACAATTAGAGCGGCAACATTGCTGACGGATATTCCCGTTGGAATCGTTGAGCCAGGCTGTAAAAGCTCAGAGAGCTCTAGCCCTGTGGGGATCTTAACTGACCCTAATCTTACGGCAACCCTAGAAGTTCCATCAGGCTGATTTAAAGGAGGGGGGCTTCCTACCCCAATCTGAAGCACAAACTGGTCTCCAAAAACCCTTAATTTTCCTGAGAGGAGCTCGCCAGAAGAGAGTCTTACTATAACGGAATCTCCGGCTGGGGTTTCAAGGTCTACTATTGTGCCTGGCGAGGCGTATTCTGAAAGACTCGTAGGACTTACGGCTAAATGCGCTATGTCAATATCCATCCCCTGAATGGCTTTTTTCTCAACAAATGTAGAGCGCATCTGTCGACGCCACATCCCGTCCAGCATCTCGATCAAAGCAGGACTCAGCACCACAGAGAACGATGCCGGTAAACCATTAATGGTAATAGCTAGAGTAACCAAGCCCCCTATCTCTAGATCCGATGGGTCTTTGGTGCCAACAAAAGAAAATCCTGATAACTCAGGACCTGCCCAGCTTAAAACAAGAGAAACAAGAAATCGTTTCGCTAAATACTCCTGAAGGATATCCTGCCCAACTGGCAGCCCACCTGGCACCACCGCATTTGAGATCAAGAGATACGAATCTTCCTCCGCTGCCAATCCTATGTCATGACCTGCAATCTTTGCGGCATAGATATGGGAATTCGGAGTTGGCGACTGTAGAGATGGGGTTACTCCGACAAGTTTAATCTCTAACCCAAGCGACTGGGCTAAGGTCAACCACTGGACGGCCAACCCGGGGAACCATTGATTAGGCTGACATCTTAAAAATCCTCTTGATGAATCTATATCACGCTGAGATACGCGAGGTAGTGTACGCTGGGGATCCCAATCGACAACTACTCCATCAGTACTAGATTGGGCTCTGCCGTCCATATTCACTTTGCCGCCCTCGGTTTTTTATCGAGTGTAGCAATCTCTCTTCTTAGTAAAGTTCCTAGGAGAGGAGCTCTTAACTCTAGAGGCATCTTTAAAAGCTCGAGGGCTGCCTTTAATAACTTTGCATCTGCAGGATCCGTTCCTAAAAAAACCTCTGCCTCATGACCATCCAAAAGCACTGCCATCATCACCGCGACGCGGTCCTTCGGAGCTAAACCCTGAAGAGCTGTGGTTGACATACCTTACTGGCCCCCAGACTCATCTGTTTTGTTGGTAGGAGGAACCAATCTATTTCTAGGAGGATTTTTTTCGGAGGCCAATCGAGCAATAGATATACCACTCGCAGGCAGTCCATTATCTTTACCTTGTCGTCTGGATGAAAATAAGACTCCGGCTGCAAAGGCCACTGCGCCGGCCAACCCAAGTATTCCTAAAATAGCCGCCGATAGGCGCTGATCCTCACCTTCGGGAACAAGAAAGGATCCAAAAAATGGGACAAGCGCTCTGTAAACAACCTTGCCGTCCTGATTTAGCGCTCCCTTGCTGCTCACTCTGACTGCTTGCGGTTTTGTCTGTTGAATCAAGACTGATATTCTACTCTCTTGCAAACCTGGAACCACCATCGATACAGCTCTGGAGATGGATAGTGGATCAATCGAAGCCTCACCCACCGTTGCCACCATTATAGAAGCACTTGGCTCACCGGATTTAATAAGATTAGAGCGCACCACAGCGCTCACATTTGCTACACCGGGAAGAGCTCTGAGTTTTTCCTCAATTTCGCTGCCCAAAGCATAATCAAGTCTAGCCGCCTCAATTTCTCTTGTATTCGGTAGGAATCCGCGCTGCTCAGTAAGCTCACGGAAAGATGGTGGTGCGTCTCTCGGCAATCCCAAGGCATGCAAAATGCTGATAGCAAGAGAATAATCACTTGATGATATATCTACAGAGTAACCGGCTTTAGCGGCGCCTCTCTGTTTTTGAATTTTTGATGAAATACCCTGAGAGGCTAGCGTGGCCACTATCTCTTGGGCCTGCCTTTGATCCAGGTTATCAACCAACTGCTCTCGAGCACAGCCAGTTAGGAAGCATAGCAAACAAGTCCCTATCAAGAACTTAATCGTTTCTCTGACTCGTTGCCGCCTCCTAATCATACACCTTTAACATATCCAGATTATTCAAACGGCACCAGAACAATCAGATATTCGATAGTACCAAACTGAACTCTATCACCATGCTGCAATCTAACTCGCTCCTCTACAGGCTGCCAAGCAGTTGAGTCACGACGTTTAATCCGGATACCAGTCTCACTCATTAGATCCTGAACTTCTACACCGTTCTGTCTTGTTACCCGCACCATTGCATGTGGTGTAGATATACTCTCATCGTCAAACACCATATCAGATGATTTGAGCCTCTCTCTGGTGATAAAGAACTGAGCCTCTCTCATCTCAAGGCCATTCCCTTTGGAGTCGCGATAGTCGACCAACCAACCAACGAGATCTCCTTCATGAATGATAGGTCGATTCGCTGGAGCCTTTTGGGGCTCGGCTTTTCTCTGCTCAGGACGCTGCTCCCTAGCTTGAGGCTGCGGAGCGGGTTGCTGACGAGCTTGCTGCGGCTCAGGCTTTGGTGAAAATGATGGCTTTGGCGCAGCTGGTGGTGGTTGCGGAGCTTCCCTTTTTGGCTCTGGCTTAGGGGCTGGAGCAGGATCCACTTTGCGTTGCTCAGATTTCCCAAAGGATAAACCTCCAGGACGCCCCCTACCCGATTCGACCACGACTTGTGGTTGTGGGGGAGGCTGTTTCGGCTGAGCTTGAACCGGAACTGGTCTAGACGCTGGTGGAACAGGCTTTACTGGCTCAGAGTGACTAGCTCCATTCATACCTGGCGCTTCGTCTGCAGTCTCTTGCTCGGCTTCAACTTCCTGTAAAAATCCTCTTAGCGGATCATCCAGATCAGGCCCATTAAAAGCTGGCTCTTGTTTAGGAGCCTTAAATGACATTCCTGATGGTGCCGGAGAGGGAGATTTTGGTGGCATAGGTGGACTTTTTGGCTCCACATCCTGAACAGTTGTTGAGGATGTATCATGTCTCACTCTCTGCTGCTGGCTTTTACTTTTATCCTCATCAGCCTGAGCATTATCAAAGGTTGCCCCGCACATCCGACATTTAGTCGAGATAGCTGGCACCAAGCTTCGACACGATGGACACCTTACGAAGGTTAATTCAGAATTTTCTCCCGCCATAAATTCCCCTTTAAAAAAACCTAACTAAAGCGATGAATAAGTAACATTAAAACAACCGCACCGATCATCAGCGCACTAATTCCCAACATCCACCATCCCAATCGAGAGCTAACTGCAGGCTTTCCTTTACCAAACTCATTCGGCTTAGGCGCGACAGTTTTTGTTTGCAGACTTTCGACTGGCTCAGATGAAATTTGTTTTGGGGCTAGCGCATTGTTACTTCTCGCTGTGCTTATTCCTTTAATCGGATTGGTATTCATATCAAGAACGGAATTCTTTGCACTGAGATATTTATTTTCTTCATCTAGAGAGGAGCACAAAGCGATCGTGATGCCACCTCCAAGATCAAAAATGTTTGCCCCTGGCTTGATTATAAAAGGCTGGTTTCTAGGCAGGATGCCCTGACTCCAGACCATACCGTTTCGGCTCATATCTACTACTGATATCTCGCCAGTTTTGCTCACAGATACCGAGAAGTGCTTACGCGAAACATGCGGTGCTCCGATCCAGAGATCATTATCAGGATCTCTTCCCACAACAACCGAAGTTCCGGCTGGCAGCGCCAGCCTTGCTGGTCTAACTAAATCAGAATTTGAAACAATTGAGGGGAACTGCGCCTTCACCGTTGCTGGCTCAACAGATTTAACCACACCCTCAGGTTGGATTGCCCTGCTTAATTGGTCTTTATCTGTAATGCCTATTATCAGAGTATGACCTCCAATCATAATTCTTGTTTCAGGCGCGACCACCTGTCTACCTGAAACCTGTTCACCATCGACAAATGTTCCGTTGGTCGAGCCAAGATCTTCAATCCAAAAACTACCTGATTCATAACCCAAACGGGCATGCTCATTTGAGACATCATGAGCGTCGACTCTCAGCAAACATTTATTTGATCTTCCAATTAGAATGCTTTGGTCCGGAGAAAAAGAAAATACCAGTGGATTATTCCCTAATATTACCCAAGCTGGAAACTTTGGAGTTTCGAAAGCGAGACTTTGCCTAAAAATTCTGGCCGCAGCCTTATCTGGAGTATCGCTCTCTCTCACTATTAGATCAGATTCCAAAGCTGTTACTTTTAACTTTACGGGGCCTAGATCAATTGCAGCATTTTCAGAAAATGTATTGGATAAGTATTTAAACTGAGATACATCCTGCCCACCTGGGGCTAAGGGACGAGATGAAAACGAGGGTCCCAATCCGCGAGAGATCTCAAGATCAAATCCTAATTGCTGCATCTCTTCAATATTTACATTTGCCTCCTTGCGACTCCCGATCGAAAAACGAGGACGACGCACGAGTAAAAACTCGGTGCTCCCTGGATCATCAACAAATGAAATTTCTAATGCGAACATGAATCTAAACCTTTAATGCCTCTATATTGGAGTATCGGCAGATTTCAAAGGTTACAACTACTTTAATTTTAGAAATAATTACCTTTGGGAGCCGAGCCTGCTGTTCTACTTCTTAATCCTTTGTTTTATTGCCCAAAACTTCTCCTCGTAAACAGCTCTAACCTCAGGGTCCCTTTCTGCCTCATACGCCCTAATCACGTATTGCAAAGCCCCCAATTCGTTCGTCCTGGAGGCCGCAGCCACTGCCGCAAGACGCACATCTTTATTCGGGTCTGAAAGAAGGATTAAAAGATTGGAGATCGGTATCACATCTTTATATCTGGTTAGAACTGCAGAGGTGATTTTTGGGTCTTCCGATGAGATCAACGCCGACAAAAGAGCTTTATCACTTGCATACCTATCAAAAGCCGAAAGAGCTTCCTGCAGATCAATATCATCTGATTCATTGTGCAGAGCCAACAATCCAACCCCTTTCGCAAATCTTAGACGCTCTGCCCACAAGTTATCTTTAATCCATCTGATCAGCTTGCTACTTAACTTGTCCTCTAATTCTCGAGACGCCATGGTATCAAATATTTCATACAATAGATCAGAGCCCTCTTCGGTTGCACAAAAAGTTAAAAGGATTTTCTCAATTGAGCCATCATACCAACGACCAAGGCTTCCGATATCACTGGGTTCAAGTTCCCCTGAGATAGATTTAGATATTGTCCTGAGGACATCGCTTGGTATATCCAGTCGATTCGCCATCAATTTGACTAAATAGGATCTAGGGCTTGGAACTAGGTTACGATCTACTACCTCCTTGGCCAAATAAGGTGTTAGTCCATCATCTCTTCTAGCCAATAAGGAAAGTGCCCAAAGCAGATCTGAGTCTGAGAAGGAATCAATTCGGTCTGTTACGTCCTGGCCATATCTTTGCGATAAAGAAACACTTGAGAGCATTATTGCCAGAGCTCCGTGCTTTTCTAATTCAGACAAATTTAATTTATCCCCTAAAAGCTGTGCCAAAAGATCGCGATAGGACTCGGGAGAGTTTGAATCAATGGCCGCAGCTCCGGCTAAATAGAGTGCCATCGAGGGGTTTTCGGCATAAATTCTTCTTATGGATTTACCTCGATTGTCTTCGGGCAGACTCACGTCTAAGGTCATCAAGACATCATCCCCATAACCTGGCAAACCACTTTCATCATTAAATTTACCGAACCAAGATTCAACCACCTCTGCACTTCGAAGCATCCCTCCCTTTCGAGCCCTCTCTATAATTGCATTTTCACAATCTTTTCTAAAATCTACTTCGGCCGAATTTCGACCCAGCGCTACTAATATAGCATGCGCAACCGGATCCTCGGATTCGACTATCTTTGATAAGTACTCACGCCGACGTTCAGGAAAATTCTGATTCTCTAAAATACCTTCTACCAAACTATTTAAGGAAGCACTCGCCACAGCCTGATGAGGTGCTACGGCAGTCTCCATAGCGGCCTTACTCAAGTATTTGGTATAAAAAGGCCACCCAATCACAATTCCAACAGCGATCAATCCCACGATTAGAAAAGCACGAATAAAAACCCCGGCTGAGCTTGGTTTCGGCTCAACTAAAGTTTTTAAATTATCTTCTTGTACAGGGGCTAGTTTATTTTCTCGGTTCATTCCCTCGCGAAATACCCGTAGAAGATCCGTAGCGCTCTCAAATCTCTCTGCTGGATCGCTTTTTACTGCCTTACCTAATATGGATTGACACCACTCTGGAATGGCCACATTCGTCGCGAAATCCTTTACCGCAAGACCTTGTCTGTCAGGGTATGCGCTGGTCAACAAATAATATCCAAGAATTCCAAGCGCGAAAACATCCGATGCTAAACTCGGCTTACCACCGTTTACTTGCTCTGGAGCTAAAAAATTCGAATTTGGATCGGCATTGGGATCAAATTTAGGTATCGTGGACTCATGAGTCCCCATAATCCCAATAAGACTCAAACCCCCTTTGTCATCTTGCCAAAAAGAATTTAGGCAGAGGTCCCCACATTCGATCCCCTCCTGATGTATGATGGCTATTTTCTCTAGGCATGCAAAATACAAACTCAAAACCTCAGAAAATACCGAAGCAGTGCGTTTTAAAATTCCCCCGGCTTCATCCGATAGCACCGCAAAAGGATAATTGTCTGAATCAATACCAAAAGATTCCAACTTACAGAGATCCTGCTTTAGCCTATAAATTGCCCCGAATCTTTTTTTTATCTCACCATGTAATTCAGCTTTTTGTGCCACGGGTTCTTTTGAGCGCCAGAGTCTTAACTTCCTGTCTGAGGTTTTTTCTACTGCTTCAAATAGAGTGGCCACTCTAGTAGATAGGATTTGCTCGCCTAAATTGTAGCGATCTGAGAGCTTAAAATCGGTTTCGTCTGATTTTAGGACTTCTACTGACATATTTTAGATCTCCCAGACTCCGACTTCTTCAACCATTACCTCAGAATCAATCTCAGAGGAGGAGATTAATGGCACTCGACTCAGTTTGAACTTCAATAGAGCTGCCACAACTTCTCTTTCTTCTGAGGAGCAAAAAACTCCGACCGGAAATATCCCCTGTCGTCTTACAGCATTATTCAAATCCTCAAAAGATTTTAGAGCTCTGGAAACAAGCTCTCTATTTTTTATGAAGATATCCTTATCACCCCGCGTAACTGCTTGCTCAACCTCAGCCCTTAACTGCACGCCGAGAGTAAATGCTCTAAAACCACCCCGACTAGAGGTAGCAGCAGCAACCAATTCGCGATGTCTTCTGGCTCTAATTCCGGCAATCAGCTCCTCTACTGTGAAGGAGCCTTCCGCAGGCTGGTCAAACTTAGTAAAATACCCCGCTAAATCCTCGAGAATACTCCGAAGGTTTCCAACATAAATGCCTTCCCTGACTAGCTCTTGAAGAATCTGAGCCAACCTAGGCACAGATACTAGTCCACTATCTACTATATACCCAGTGAGACCTGGATCCTGAGAACTTAAAGATTTGACCATACTAAAGCAGTCAGCCACAGAGATTAACTTCTCTGGATTTCGGAATAGGTATCCTGCGCACCCACGCAACACAAAATCTAGTTGGTTGAGGGGCAGAATCTCTCCTGCTTGTAAAGTTAGGCTCGCTGTCCTATCCATCCGAACCCAAGAAGCCACACATCCAGTAAGAGGCTCAAGCACTTCTTCTATCACTGATAACCCAAAAAGTTTTGCAGCTTCAGGATGTAGTGTAACTAATGTGGCATCTGCTGGCACCTTACCCGCAAAAACCTCAGTTCCCTCATAGAGTAATCTAAATCCACCGAGAGGGGCATTTTTAAATCCACCAAAAGATATTTCAGGAAGAGAGACTCCTCTTTCGGCAAAAGTAATACTTTGTAGTGCATTCCAAACACCTTGTCGCCCCTTACTTGACTCAGCAGCAGCAAAACCAAAAACCCGTTCATCTAACTCCAAACTGAGCCCTTTCCTTGATTCCAGCTGTTTTATTGAAGATTGGGTCAAGCGTGGCAAATTCTGACCATCCGACGAGAACTCACCAGCAGAAGTCCCAGCCACTGCTCGGGCGTACCTCTGTGGTAACACATAAGCAAAAACTAAGAATAATCC
>Ga0172372_10008457_pt1 | contig 13562 bp, 11 predicted proteins | sample LakKiv5m_2_FD_114544 | JGI IMG/M metagenome (GOLD analysis project Ga0172372, IMG submission 114544) | Freshwater microbial communities from Kabuno Bay, South-Kivu, Congo - kab_092012_9.5m | ecosystem: Environmental > Aquatic > Freshwater > Lake | place: Democratic Republic of the Congo...
CCGGGCCTGTCAACTTGGGCAACATCCTCGGCCAGGCCAAGTCGTTCTTGGCGCCTCTCACAGACTCATACAACCCGTTCGGCGTATGGAACGGCGAGGTGTATGGCCTGCTTGCAACTCTCGGGATGCTGGCTATCGTCGCGGGCCTTGCTGCGGGCGCGTATGTGCGCGAACGCACCTGGTGGTCCATCTCGGGACCCATTGTTCTGACATCCCTCTATGTCGGAGGGGTCATCATTGGTATCGGCATCTGGCGTGCCTATGACATCAACCCGGGAGTGTCGGCGCGGTACGCGTTGCCGATGTTGCCCCTTGCCGCCTTGATTCTTCCCGCTGGACTTCAGCGCCGTTTTGGCCAGACCATTTATTCAGTCGGGTGCGTTGGGGCTGCGGCGCTGAGCATCTGGATGATCAGCCACGTGTCACTAGCCTAGCCACGATTCTGAAAGTCGCGCAGGCGCTGGGGACGCCAGAACGGCCGCTGCGATTCGACGCTTTGCCGCAACGGTGGCTTTGGCCGATACGGGTCATCGTCGAACCATTTCTGCCATTTCTGACGGAAAGCCTTCGGCGCCCGCGTGCGGTACCAAGCGAAGTCGTCATTGTTGGAAAACTCGAAAAATTCGGCCCTTGGGGTGACAACTGTTCGGAATCCAAGCTCTGCTGCTCGCAAACAAAAATCAACCGTCACCCACGGGTGCTCAAGTGTTGCGTCGAAGCCACCCAAGGACTCGAACAAGCTTCGTCTGATCGCCATGCATTGCCAGTCGACTGCCGATACCTCGTGACCGGTTTCCAAGTGAGCACGTTGCCCGCGGTGTTGATGCCCGATTCGAAAATGTGATCTGTCAAGGAACGAACCGTGAAGGTAGTAACCCGCGTGTTGTAGCCGACTGTTTGCTGAATAAGTGAAACCGGAGACAATCCCGATTCGCGGGTCAACAAATGGTTGGGTCAATTCGCTTGCCCAATTTTCAGCTACCGGCTCCAACGCTTCGCTTGCCAACACCACCAGTTCAGCATCAGATGAGGCCACGGACTTGTTGAATTGACTGACCAACGCACCACTGGTTGGCAGTTCATGAACCGACACTTCAATTCCTGGTGATACCAATAGTTCGGAGACAGTCGATTCGTGATGCTTGCGCTGAAGACCCCAGACCATGTCCACCGCACCAGAGTTCGGAACAAACACATCAACCGTCGGCGCAATCCTCGGTCGCCGAGTTAGTCGATAATTGCCCGGAAACTCAACCAAACGCTCAACATCTGCATCGACCCCAACCCGCTCAAGGTGAGCCTCGATCGCCCGTTTACCCGCGTCATATGCATAGGGCTTGGCTGATGCGTTGTTTGCCACCGACGCAGCGGCCATTCGCCAGTGGTACAGAAGCTTTGGCACGTGCCCCACTTTGCGTGCTTTCTCGGTGACTCGAAACATCAGGTCGTAATCCTGTGAGCCGTCAAAGCCAGTGTGAAATCCACCAACGTCAAGCACCAACGAACGCCGAATCACCGACAGGTGGCATACGTACATCTGGTGGCGAAAACGTTCGGGTGACCACCCCGGCTTGTGGAAACGCTCAACGATTGTCCCGCTCTCGGTCATCAAAGTTTCGTCGGTGTAGACGTAGTCGATTTCGGTGTCGGCACACAGAACTTCGTCAACCAGAGCCAAGGCATCGGGTTCGATCACGTCGTCATGGTCCAACAACACCACGAATTCACCTTGAGTCATCGCAAGGCCATCATTTGAAGCCGCAACAATCCCCCCGTTTTCGGCACGCGATACCCAGCGCACTCGCGGGTCAATAGATGCGGCCGATCGGAGGACCTCACGAACCTTCTCTTTTGGTGACTTGTCATCAACCAAACACAGTTCCCAGTCGGTGTAGGTCTGTGCCATCACCGAAGTGATGCATTCCTCAAGGTGCTTTCGATCAGTGTTGTAAACGGGTGTTATGACCGAGAATCTCGGTTTCATGGTTTGTTCCGTCGTCCTCGAACCAGATCAAGAAACCACACAACGACGTAATAGGGGAACAGCACCACACGACCAATTCGCCAGGTCCATGAGCGGTATACGCGAGTGAGTCGGCGCTTCAGCCTCTTGTTGTCACGCTCGAGAATTCGAACCCGCATCCTGTATTCGGCCGCAAGCGCCGCTTGCTCGCGGGCGAAACCTCTTGCTTTTGCGAGTTCATCCGGACTGACCGACACGTCCCGATCCTACGACCGCGTTGGAGATGACAGGGGACCTCGCTAGCGTCTGTTGGGTCATTCGGGCGAGTGGCGAAATGGCAGACGCGCTGGCTTCAGGTGCCAGTGTTCGCAAGGACGTGGGGGTTCAAGTCCCCCCTCGCCCACCGTGAAATCCTCATTGGTCAGGGACTATCTGCGCGATGGATGGGTCGTTGCGAAGGCGGTTCTGGGTCGACCGCGTCGGGGAAAGAGAACGGCCCAAGTCGTGGGTAGGGACTACGACACGGGGGACTGGCGCCGTTTGCTCGATCAGCGTGACTGGCTGTCTTTCCTGCGGTTGGAGGACTACCTTGCAATTCCGCCCGCGACCCGTAGCCGCATCGTTGACGGACAAATCACGCAACTTTCAACCGAGGCCTACAACCGAGAAAAGATTCGCCATCTTTCGCTGATGCTCGAGTCACAACCTCATTGCGTCATCGAATTTGGATGTGGCACGGGCTGGAATCACCTAGCGCTCCGACAGGGGGGTTACGAAGGCCAATACGTCGGGTTGGATATCTCGCCGGCAGGAGTTCTCGCGGCGCAGCAACGAGGCGATCATTTCGGATTGACGAATCACGACTTTCAGACCGGCGACATGACCGACCGCCGTACTTGGCCATCGAGCGCGGTCGTCAAGTACGAAGAGGCAATTTGCTTTTCCTATCTGTCCCTCGAGCAACTACCCGGACTCGCGGACATCTTCCTTCGTGAGGCGTGGTTGCAGGGTATTCGGACGTTGCACCTATTCGAGAGTTCGAGCCCACGGGCGAGTAATTGGTACTCGAGGCTTCTTTCCAGCGTGTACCTGCGGGCAAAGGATTATCAGCGGGACCTTGGCGAAGTTCTCGATTCACTCCAAAAACAAGGGGTCGTCGAGGAGTGGACTCAGTCTTCGCCCATCTTGAGTCCGCGGCTCTTCAATGAAGTGTCCGTGTACACAGTCCGTCTCAAGGGTCAGCCTGATCTGAGCGGAGAGCCAACAATAACTCCGTGAATTGCCAGTCGTCCTCGGTGTCGATATCGCAGACGCGGTCTCTCGGTAGCTCGTAGAGCCGGCGACGGTACGTTTCTTCCGGTCTGTTGCTGAGCCAGTAGTCGTTGGTCGACCAATAGAATTGGCCCGCGTCGTAGAACGTCTCGAGAAGATCTTGGGATCTTCGGTTGAAGTTCTCCGGTTCACGAAACATAGTGAAGCCGTCGCTACCCAATAGCCAAGATCGTTGGATCGGGGCGGGGAATCTCGCTGCACTGAAAACCTGGTCCACGTCGCCGGACCGAAAGACGTCGAGTGCCAAACGCAGGTCGCTGGGAAGCGTTAGCACAGCGGCTGGATACATGACGCAAGTCGCAGAAAAGTTGCTCTCTCCGGTTTCAAGCAGGAATTGGATCGCGTGAGCAATGACGGGCCGGGTGGGGCAGAGGTCATCGGACAGCTCTTCTGGTCGTCGGAATGGCACTTCAGCGCCGAAGTTTCGCGAGATTTCAGCAATCTCCTCATCGTCGGTGCTCACAACGACTCGCTCAAACAAACCCGATTGGTGGGCCGTATCTATCGTTCGACCGATGAGAGGCGTGCCAGCCATTGGTCGGATGTTCTTCCGAGGTATTCGCTTGCTGCCGCCGCGAGCGGGAATGATCGCAATGTACGGGCCCAAGCCGATCTCCTTTCGCGGGGTTATCGACCCCGTCAACTGGGGTGTTTTCAGAAGAGAACCAGACGTCCCCGACTAGTCTTTATCGTACAGATGGTCAAGTTTTCCCACAGATTGGCATTCTCGGCATCAGTCGCAGTTGTCTTCGCTGTTCTGAGCGCCATTCACAATGCAACGCTCGGGGACTACCCGCTCTTCGAGCGAAATCCGTTTCTTTGGGCGATCCTCTTTGTTGCCGTTGCAAGTTCTGCCGCGTACGTTGTCGATCTTCCCAACCGCGGACGAATCTCCCGCAGTGGAGCCGGCGGCTTGGTTGCCGGCGCGGTGGCAGTTGTCGTCGTTGCGTCGCTGCAGGCTTTGACAACGAGTCAATACCTGCCGCGATTTGTTCTTTTCAGTACCCCGATCGGTCTTGCCCTGAACTCGGTCCTTTGGACACTCTTTCTGCGAGGTCGACCGAACAACCGAAATGAGACAGTGGTTCTGCTCACCGACACGGCACGGGCAGAATTCTTCCTAGCTGATTTGGCGCGGTTCGGTTCCGATCAATTTGATGAACAGCAAATCGTGGTTGGTCGAGACGCTTTCGACCTGGCAGCGCAACTGGGGTCGGGACGGGACGACCCTTCCTCAGGGGTGACATGGGTGGTTGTTGATCTCGACCACACTGATGCGCGCGAAATTTGTGGGCGATTGGTCAGCAATCGATCGAAGAAGCTGAGGATTCGAACCCTCAGTGGGTTTTACGAAGAGTTTTTCGGGAAGTTGTGGCTCGAGGGTCTGGATGACTCGAATCTTGTCTTTGACATCGCTGAACTCCATCACCAGACCTACCAGCGCCTCTCGAGGCTTGTCGACGTGTCGGTTGGCTCTGCGCTTCTGATCGCATTTGCGGTTGTCTCTCCTTTTGTTGTCATTGGGAATGCGCTGGGTAATCGGGGACCAATTTTCTATCGACAGCCCCGTGTTGGTAGAGGCGATGTTGCTTTTTCCATCCTCAAGTTCCGAACCATGGGCGTGAGCAACGAACCCACCGTGTGGACAACGGTAAACGATCCCCGAATTACGCCATTTGGTGGCTTGTTGCGCAGACTGCACATCGACGAACTTCCGCAGGCGCTCAACATTCTGCGGGGCGACATCGCAATCGTCGGTCCGCGCCCCGAGCAGGTTGGTTACGTGGAGGTACTCACCCGCGAGATTCCGTTCTATGGGTTAAGGCACGTCATCCGACCGGGCCTGACGGGCTGGGCACAGGTCAACTACAAGTACGGCTCGACCGTCGAAGATGCTCGCGTCAAATTGTCGTACGACCTTTACTACGTCAGGAATCAGAATCTTTTCCTTGACCTCAAGATTCTTGTTCGCACAGCGCGGAACATTTTCGGAATGAAGGGGACATGACGAACGACGAACGCCCCCGAGTGTCCATCATCCTGCCAACCTTTCAGGAAGAAGACTTCATCTTCGATTGCCTGACATCACTGAAGAAGCAGGATTATCCGTTCGTCGACGAGATACTCGTTGTCGACGGTCGTTCAACTGATGCAACTCGCGAAATCGCGCAGCACTTTGGTCATGGTGTGCGTGTAGTCGATAACCCGGGCCGTACAGCGGCGGCCGCGATGAACGTGGGAATCGACGCCGCACGGAACGAAGTCATTGTTCGAGTCGATGCACACACCCTCTACGAAAGTGACTATGTTTCCGCCTCCGTCCGTGCTTTGACAAAGACCGGCGCAACGATGGTGGGCGGGCGAATGGTCCCGATTGGCACCACTCGATTCGGACGTGCAGTCGCTGCCGTTACATCCTCTCCATTTGGTGTGGGTCCGGGTCGCTTCCATTACGCAGACGTCGCTCAGGAAGTTGAAACGGTGTACCTGGGTTGTTTTCGAAAGAGTGATGTTCGTGCAGTTGGAGGTTATGACGACACGAATCTTCAATGGGCGGCAGAAGACCAAGAACTGAACTTTCGCCTCCGCAAGGCCGGCGGGAGAATTTGGCTCGACCCATCGATTCGGTCGGTCTACTTTCCCCGTCAGACGCCACGGGCATTGTGGCGGCAATACCACAATTACGGACTCTGTAAAGCATCAACTCTCAAGAAGCACCGCCAGTTGCCATATTTTCGCCCGATGATTCCGGCATTGATGGTTATCGGGAGTGTGGCTTGGATTCCTCTGGTTCTGTTGTTGGGTGCATGGTGGCTTTTCCCGGCCCCGTTTTTCATGTATGCGATCGGCGCCGCAATCGTCGCACGAAAACTCTCGCAACAAGACCCCGGTGTGTCGTGGCGAAATGCCGTCTATGCGATTGTGATCTGCCATTGGTCGTACGGTCTTGGTATCAATCGAGGATTCGGACGGATTCTTTTCAATCGCCCATTCGAAACCCGGCCGGTGCGCCGTGTCTGATCCGCGAGTTCTTGCGCTCGTTCCTGCCCGCGGCGGATCGAAAGGTGTGATCAAGAAGAACCTCAGACAGGTCGGTGGTGTCTCGCTTGTTCATCGGGCAGTTCAGCTGGCGATGACCAGCAAGTTCGTTACGGAAATCCATGTCTCTACAGACGATCCCGAGATTGCCGAACACGTCAGTTCGCTTGGTGATTTCGCGCAATTTCCAAGAGATTCCCGATGGGCAACGGATGATGCCCGCGACGAAGAAGTAGTGGCCTTCGTGCTCGACCAATTCGAACGCCGCGATCAATCCTTCGAATATCTCGTCTATCTTCGGCCGACTGCACCATGTCGAGAAGCGAACGTGATCGACGATGCGTTCACCGTGTTTCGTCAGACGGCTGCCGCGCGTAGTTTGAAGGCTGTCTCGACAGCGCGGCAGCACCCATACAAGATGTGGTGGCGTGATGGCGTGGGATTTCTTTCTCCCATCCTGCCGGAACTACACGATCAATTCGATGGGGCCGTGGATGTTCCGCGTCAACAATTGCCGGTCGCAGTTGCCTCAAGCGCCGCGATCGATATCGTGCGAACGGATGATTTTCGTCGAGATGGTCTGATTCACACGGTCAGGATTCTTGGATTTGAGATCCCAGCTGATATGGACATCGACGTTGACACCGAACTCGACCTGCAGGTGGCAGAATTGACTGCGCGGACTTTGAAGGCGAGGAAAAATGACTTTTGAGATTGCTGGTCGAGCGATCGGACGCCGAAACCGAACGTTTGTGATTGCTGAAATCGGTCTCAATCACAACGGCGACATCACGATCGCCAAGCAGTTGATCGATGCATCGAAGGCTGCCGACGCAGATGCGGTCAAGCTGCAGAAGCGCGATTCGCGTGCGTTGCTGACTCGTGCCCAATACGACTCGGCTTACACCGGGCCCAACTCGTTTGGCGCCACATATGGTCTCCACCGCGAAGCACTTGAGTTCGGGATGGATGAATACAGGGAATTGAAGTCATACGCCGAAGAACGTGGGCTTGTGTTCATGGCGTCTCCCTGGGATCTGCCAAGTGTCGACTTCCTCGTTGCTCTCGGAGTGGTAGCGATGAAGATCGCATCAGCGGACGTCACGAACACCCCACTCCTCCGCCATGTCGCTGCTTCCGGCATTCCGACCATTCTCTCGACAGGTATGTCGAGTGAAGACGAAATCGAGATCGCGCATGCCATCTTTCGAGGGTCGAGAACATCGGTTGCGGTTCTTCACTGCGTCTCGACCTATCCGGCATCGTTCGAAGAGCTGCACCTCCAAACCATCGGTCACCTACTGGAGAAGTTCGGAGACCCAGTCGGCTATTCCGGCCACGAAAGGGGCATCGCCATCTCCGTGGCCGCCGTTGCTCTCGGTGCGTCGATCATTGAGCGACACATCACGCTTGACCGCTCGATGAAAGGACCCGACCACGCCGCCTCGCTTGAGCCGACCGGGTTCTCCAAGATGGTCCGTGACATCCGAGCCGTCGAAGTAGCACTGTCTGGAGTGAAACGTGACGTACTTGAGAGCGAGCGTCCCGTGCGAGCCAAGCTCGGAAAGTCAATCGTCGCCGCGATGGACGTTCCTTCGGGGACTTTGCTCGAGGCGCGTCACCTGACTACGAAAAGTCCGGGAACAGGTATGAACCCTCAGGTCATCGACTCGGTTATCGGCAGGCGAACGCTTGTGTCTCTCGAAGAAGATCAGCAAGTCACCTCGGACATGCTGGAATGACACCATTCGGGTCGATAGAACTCGTCATCGCAGATGTGGATGGAACGCTGACCGACGGTTCTATGTATTACGGTGAAAACGGCGAGGTTCTGAAGCGATTCACGACGTATGACGGTGTCGCGGTCGCAATGTTGCGGGATGTCGGAATTGAAACCGCGCTCATCACCGCCGAGACATCACCGATCGTGATCGCCCGCGCCACGAAATTGCGGATCTCAAAAGTTGTTCTCGGCTCGGTTGCAAAGGATCGCGACTTCCTCGAAATCTGCGGTCACTTTGGTATCGCTCCACAGTTCACCGCCTATCTGGGCGATGACGTTGGAGATCTACCCGCAATGAAGTTGGCCGGTCTGAGCGTCGCGGTCGCCAACGCGACCCGTGAAGTCAAGAAATGCGCGAATGTGACACTGGCGACGCGTGGCGGTGACGGCGCACTGCGTGAATTGGCGGAGATGATCGTCTCGAGTCGTTTGGAAGGGCAATGAGGTTTGCGGCAGTCGTTGACCACCCGCAACGAGATCTTCTTGGTTTGTCCCTAGTTTCGGCGCATGTCGCGACAATGGGCCATCAACTCGACCTGGTGTCAGCCGATTCCGCCGGTCGTCACCTGGTTCGGGGGGACTTTGATCTGGTGTTGGTCAATTATGTCCGCGACAACAATCGTCGACTGCTGCATCGAATTCTCGATGGTGGTCAGAAAGTCGTGGTTCTCGATACTGAGGGCGGAGTATTCGAAACCCCTGCTCATTTTGAACGGACACTGTCAACCGACCGAGAGTTATTCGCGCGGCTCTCCTCGTATCTGACGTGGGGAACACAGACACGCGACCTCCTCGTGCGAGAGGGCTTCATGGCGGCTGATCGGGTCATCGTTACCGGACAACCCCGATTTGACGTGTACCGATCGCCATATCTCGAGGCAATGCAGGCAGTCGCGAGAAACAGAACGCACAAAACGAGTCCCCGTCTGTTGGTGAATTTCAATTATCCGATTGCGCGACCACGGTTCGGTACAGCCGAATCGGAAGTGCGGGCTCTTATTGAGCGAATGTCATGGCCTGAGGACGAAGCGATGCGATTGCAACGGCGGCAGGCCGATGCACGAAATGAGATGTTCTCCCTTGTCGATTTCCTCGCATCTCGAATTCCGACGATCGAGATCGCAGTACGACCGCACCCTTTTGAAAGTGTCGATGACCTGCTGGAGTTGACCAAGAAGCATGAGAATGTCGTGTTTGCGGGCAATAGTCCGATACAGGACTGGATTGTTTCGTCCGAGCTTGTTTTGCAGCGGGGTTGTACTACTGCCATCGAGGCGTGGTTGGCAGGTTCGCTGGCGGTATCCCCGGCATGGGTGGATTCAGATCGAGGGGAGAACATTGCCGACAAGATGAGCCTCGAAGTCGACGCCAGATCCGACCTTGTCGGGATTTGTGAGTCATTGGGGCGTGACGGATGCTTGCCGCGTGCAGCGGTCGCCTTCAGCCCAACCGAGGAGCACGTTGAGAAAGTTGTGGGTTGGGTGGGTCTTTGTGATGGCCGGTCAGCCTGGCGCGTTGCGAGGACACTCGAGCAGATTGCCGGTCAATCGCAGATGCGCAAACGTCGTCGCCGCGGGTCAAATGAAATGTTGCGATCGGTGGTCCCCGCAAGAATCAAGCGGCTCGGGCGCACCAAGCGCCTTTCGACCTTGTGGGACAACGCAAAGGTGGTTCGACGATCAATGATCCTCGGTGATGCTCCTGTTGCGGCCGTCGTTTCCGACGGGCTCAAGTTGTCGCGCCAACGCCCCTTTTACTGGCGCTCAACCAAGGATCTTGGAAGCGATATCCCCGAGAGTTCCCTCGCGAACTGACGCACGGAAGGCCTCGGGCGTGCCGAGTCGGACCAGCCCCGCCCGAGGCTCCCGGATCACGTCGTCAAGGCGGGCTTGTGCTTCGAAAAAGAAGAAGTAGGCGAAGTTGCGTGCCCGGTCAACGTTGACTGGTGGAGGCAAGCGAAGAAACTCGGCGCAGGAAGCACGGTATGCGTCCGGGTCGGAGGGCTCGAAAGTGAAACCCTTGAACGCAAATTGGGCATCGCCTGCGACAAGACAGGGCTTGCCCCGGATGGCCGCTTCGAGGCCAACCGTTGAAGCGAAGACATGCACAAGACGTGATCCCTCAATCAATGGATATGACGATTGTGGGTCATTGGCTTCGATGATTTCCACATTGGGAAACGGCATCCCCGCAACTCCCCTGACGATGTCCGCGGCGCTCTCACGGCTGGTTGCGTTGGCAACTCTCACTTCGGCGGGATGGACCCGCACAACCAAGCGGTGGTCGGGATGGTCGCCGTACCAAGAGACGACGTCAACAAGCCACGTCCGCTGGTCTGGGTAGCACGCCCCCCGGTTCTGGGCAGCCGTGTCCCACACCACGTTGGTGAGGAGTACCGAAAAGTCGTCATTGCGGGGCGTGAAGTCCGGGTCCGGCCAAAAATTTGCGATTGACCGCCGACCATACATGCGGTCAGTGAGATAGGTCTCCAATTGCGCGTTTTGATGAGGATCGAGTGTTCGGTCCATGACTTGGGGCCAGATTCTTGTGGTGTCATATCGCGAGGCGGGAAAGTCATCGGAGACAAAAACGCTGCCCTTGTCGTAGCCCCGTTCGTAAGTGACAACACGGATTCCCTCTTGCTCGGCACAGTATGTTGCGAGACGTTCGAAGAAGAACTGCCCATTGAGCATGAAGATCACGTCGGGCCGGTCGGTCTCGATTCGAGCCGTCAATTGTCGGACGAATAGACGACCCTCGCGAATGGCCGCTCGAAGGAAGCCAAGACTCAACGGATCCGAAGCAAGATTTTCACTGCACAAGAACCAACGAACCGACGTACTGACCAACTGGCCGATGGGAATACCGTCGCATTCATAGTCAAGTAGCTCTTCGAGGGATTTCTCGTTGAGGTCGTCGCTACCGGTGGGTGTCCCATCCTGCAATTCGATCGGTCGAATTCCGTGTGCACTGAGAGTTTTTGAATTGAGGTGCTTGCACGTACCGCAGGGGGGTGGCCCGAAGTCGTGAATGTGGACGCGATCGCAATATTGACGGCCGCCCCCACAGGTGTAGTGGACGACTTGTGCTCCGTGGGAAAGAAGTGTCTTGTGGACAATTGCCTCGAGATTTGCGTGGTAGGCCCACGATCTGGGGGTGAGTACTGCCACGGTCTGCTCTTTGCCTGCACGCCTGATGGAGGCGTCTGGGACGGGCTTCAACCTGCGGGCACGCCGCAACTCCGCGGATTGACCTGCGGCGCGAAGTACGCCTTCGCGCAGCCGAACCCAACGGGAAAACCTCGTCATTGGGAGGTTCGGACCGGATCGTTCGGTCTGGCCGTGAAATCAAGTGCCCGACGCTGTGCAGCGCTCAGCGCACCGAAGTCGAAGTCCTCGGGAATGAGTGGGGTCTCGGCTTTGCCGCCGAATTCGGGCTCGAGCACGTAGTTGATCGTCAACATGTCGCGGTCACGGGACTTGCACTTCGTGCCGCGGTGGAACCCAGTGGTGTCCGCAAATACGACCGACCCAGGCCGCCCAAGCGCCAACTTGATGTCGCCGCTGGTGTAGTGACGAAGTATGTCATCATCCGTCAGGCGGTATGAGACCCGCCATCCACCAAACTTCTTCCGATGCGATCCTCGTACGTGACAGAACGGACCAGAGTTCTCATCGACGTCAGTCAGATAGAAGAACACCTTCAAGATACGCGGGCTGTTGGGATCGGAATGAAACCAGAGAGTGTCGAATTCCGTGAGCGAGTTTTTGAAACTTCTCCGCAAGTTGCTCCCTCCGATTGCAGCAGGACCGCCGAGATAGGTCGAAGCTATCGACAGGAGACGTTCGTCAAGCGCAAGGTGTAGGGCGGCCTTGGACCGAAGGAAAGGCTGTTCAACAGCGACGTAGTTGGTGAGTTCGCGGTACGCGTCTGGCCCCCGCGACAAGACATCTGCCGCAAGAAACGATTTCGCCGGCGACCGCGATCCTTCCTCGCGCACGGTGTCGTTTGAGACCGGTACGAGACGTCGGCCGGATTCGAGTTCGCGAATGAGATCATTTCTAATCGATTCAATCAAGTGGGCGGAGACGAATTCATCACGCGTCGCCATGCCGTTCGCAAACAAGTCATCGACGAGCACCTTGAATTCGGCGGGAAGGCTGCCGGAGAAGCCGCGCGACCTGCGAACCCGCCAGACGTGCATTCGAATGCTGCGAACAACGTCCCGTGCGGCCAGTGCTCCATTCCTCCCTGCGCTGCGAAACTGCATGCCTACACGCTAACTGAAGGCGGCAAGTGTGGTGAACCTATTCAATTAGGTTAAGGGGACATGGACAGTCCAACATCGAGCACAATTCGCAGGGCGAATGAAGTAATTCGAACGTGCACACCGCGCCATGCCACCGGGTCCGACCGTTGCAGCGCACGTCTGAGTCGAATCGCGAAATTCAGATTTGAAAGATCGGAGATGCTTCGGTTTCCTAAGGACACCAGTCACATCAGGTTATGTCGACCTACTATTCGCGGTCTACCGCTCTGAGTCGAAACTATGACGCGCCTTCGAACAACTGTCACATTACTTGCTGCCAACGGAGTCGGTGCTGCCCTCGGTCAAGGCATTGAGGTTATCGCTCTAGTCTTTTTGGTTCGTACTTTGTCAACGATTGACGTTGCGACATACTTCCTGATCTTGCAGGGAATCAGGTTTGTGTACATTCTTGAGTCCGGAATGGGACAAGACCTCACTCGTGCACTGGCTGGAACGTCTCAAGTCGCAAACAGTGAAGCGCAGCGAGCGCTGAAGTCCGGAGTCGTTTGGTATTTGTGTTTGTTCACCTTCTCAACAACCCTTGTTGCGGGGGCGATACCTGCTGTGAGGGCGCTGAACACAGCATTCAGCACAGATCTATTTTTACTCGTCGGACTTGGGGCAACTCTGCGGATTCTTTCTGATGGATGCTTGAGAGCATTGACTGGGATGATGATGCTCATGCGAACGAGAGCAATCTCTTTTGCTCGCTCCATCGGGTTGCTTGCGGCTGCTCTTGTTCTTTCACCGATCGGAACAACCGCTTTCGGGGTGAGCGTGCTTGCACTTGAAGCAACTTTGTTAATGATATCGATCATCCCATTGCGAAATCGAATCGTTTCGTGCTGGCCACAAGAGACATACTCGCGCGGAGAGTTTTGGCTCGCTGTCTCGCCCATGGCCAAAGCGAATGTGACCGCATTCTTAACTAATCGGCTTGACGGTTTCTTCGTAGGATTTTTTGTTGGAACCCCTGCAGTCGTTGTCCATGGAATTTTGTTGCGAATCTATGATGCGGCTCGTGGGGGTATAGAGCTCTTAATGGCTGGTGTTATTCCAGCCACAAGCGTCTCATGGCGAACGAAAAACAAACGGGAGTTGTCTTCGATCCTGATCTTCGCATTCGGAACATCGAC
>Ga0172372_10008458_pt1 | contig 13562 bp, 8 predicted proteins | sample LakKiv5m_2_FD_114544 | JGI IMG/M metagenome (GOLD analysis project Ga0172372, IMG submission 114544) | Freshwater microbial communities from Kabuno Bay, South-Kivu, Congo - kab_092012_9.5m | ecosystem: Environmental > Aquatic > Freshwater > Lake | place: Democratic Republic of the Congo...
TATTCCTGAGCCAAACGTGAATTTGGAGTGCGGCGGAGGGAGTCATGCCGAGCAGACAGCGGCTATTATGGTGGCTTTTGAAAAAGAGTTAATTCAACATCCTTGCGATTGGGTTGTGGTTGTGGGAGACGTTACATCTACTATGGCATGTTCCATTTCAGCCAAGAAGCTGCACATCAAAGTGGCGCACGTTGAAGGTGGAATACGCAGCGGAGATATTACCATGCCTGAGGAAGTCAACAGATTGGTGACCGATGCTATTACTGATGTGTTTTTTACCACGTCTGAGGTGGCGAACACTAATTTAAGGAAGGCGGGTGTTGATGAGGAACAAATTGTATTTGTGGGGAATACCATGATTGATACTTTGTTGAAACATCAGAATGATTTTGTGGCTCCTTCATTTTGGGACAGCGAAGAATTGCGGAAGGGCGACTATTTGGTGATGACTTTGCATAGACCATCTAATGTGGATGATGCAGATCAGTTGAGGTCTATTTTTGATGTGATTGATGATGAGTTGAAAGATCACAAGGTGGTTTTCCCGGTTCATCCGAGAACCAGTAAGAACATGGAGTCTTTTGGTATAAAACCCAAAAACGTGGTGATGGCTGAACCTTTAGGATATTTTGAATTCAATTATTTGGTGAAGAATGCTAAAGGGGTGATTACTGATTCAGGTGGTATTACTGAAGAAACCACCGTGATGAGTGTTCCTTGTATTACCATGAGAAACAGCACGGAGAGACCTGAAACGGTTGATATTGGTACAAATGAATTGATAGGAACTGATCCTGAAAATCTCAGAAAAGCACTCAAACAGCTGCTTTCTGGACAGTGGAAACAAGGAAATATTCCTCCTTTGTGGGATGGGAAAACTGCAGAGCGAATCGTGGAGTGGTTTTCTCTAAATTTGCAAAAATGAAAATTTCCGTTAATTGGTTGAAATCTTTGGTTCCGGTGCAGGAAAGTGCGCAGCAAATTGCTGATCGATTGTCTGTTTCGGGATTGGAAGTAGAACATATAGAAGATTGGGAAAGTTTGCCGGGCGGACTTAAGGGTTTTGTTGTTGGACAGGTTCTTACCTGTGAAAAACACCCCGACGCAGATCGTTTGAGTGTCACTACGGTGAACGTGGGAAGCGGTGAACCCCTAAATATTGTTTGCGGCGCGCCGAATGTGGCGGCTGGACAAAAAGTGGTGGTCGCTACGGTAGGAACAGAGGTGAGAATCCCCGGAAAAGAACCTTTTTCCATCGGAAAAAGCAAGATTCGCGGAGCGGTAAGCGAAGGTATGATTTGCGCCGAAGATGAGATGGGGCTTGGGAATAACCACGACGGAATTTTGGTTCTTCCTGATTCTGTAGAAGTGGGAACTTTGGCCGCTGATCACTTCGGAATTGAACGCGATACGGTTCTGGAAATTGGATTAACCGCCAACCGTGGAGATGCTGCATCTCATTTGGGAGTGGCCCGCGACGTGGCCGCTTTGTATGGGGTAAATGTAATTAGACTAGAGGCACTTTCCTTTGATGGAACAGGTGCTGCTGCTAAGAATATATCTATTGAAAATGCTGATTTGTGTCAGAGGTACGTGGGAGTGAGCATTGAAGGCATTGAGGTGAAAGAGTCGCCCGATTGGTTGAAGAACCGATTGAAGGCCATTGATATTGAGCCCAAAAACAATGTGGTAGATGCAACCAATTATGTGTTGCACCATTTCGGACAGCCAGTGCATGCATTTGATGCAGATTGCCTAGGCAAGAATGTTCATATTCGATTGGCTTCAGGTTTAGGTGAAAAGGCGGTCCTTTTGGATGGTAAAGAAATAGAGTTAAAAGCATCTGATATCGTCATTGCTGACGAGCAGAATATTTTGGCTTTGGCTGGGGTGATGGGTGGAAAATCATCGGCGGTGAGCAGTGAGACCCAAAATGTGTTTTTGGAAATAGCGCATTTTCATCCTACTTATGTGAGAAAATCAGCCAAAGCTCATGTGATCAATACGGATGCTTCTTTCCGATTTGAACGAGGAATTGATCTTGATAATTTGTCGAATGTTGCTGGATTCTTGTCGGGGTTGATTTTGGATATTTCCGGAGGACGTTTGGTTGGAATGACGGATGAATATCCCTCGAAAAGAGAAGAGAAAGCCATCTCTTTAAGCTTGAAAGCGCTGAATGATTTTGCGGGATATTCTTACGAAATCGCTGACGTGGAGCGGATTTTAAGCAGTTTGGGGTTTGGGGTTTCGGCAATGAATGCAGGACAATGGACGGTGAAAGTTCCGGGTTGGCGCAACGACGTTGAACATGCTGTTGACCTGTACGAGGAAGTGATGCGCATTTACGGATACGATCGCATTCCGATGAGCGGGAAAATGCAGGTATCGCTGGGTGATTTCAGCGGTATGGAGCGCAAGAAAAAGGAAAATATTACCCGCAACTATTTGGTTGATAGAGGATTATTTGAAGCCCAAACCAATAGTTTGGTGTCTCCAGAATGGTATTCTAGCGAGAGTTTAGTTGCCTTGAGCAATCCATTGAGTACTGATATGTCGGTGATGCGTGAGAGTTTGATACCGGGTCTTTTGCAATCGGTGGCGTACAATCAAAACCGTCAGGCACGCAGGGTTCAGCTGTTTGAATTTGGCCGAGTTTACGGAAAAAGTGAGACGGGTGACTTTAAAGAAACCCCTGTTTTGGCTATCGTTCTTTGGGGACAAAAAGAGGAAGAGTCTTGGGAAAGCAAAGCAGAGAAGGTTGATTATTTTGAGCTGAAACGATTGGTTTCGGGCTTGATTGCTCGATTGGATAGCGGGTTATCTGTTGGTGACTGCGATATCAAAAGAGTTTCTGGCAGCTGGATGAAGAAGGCGGATGTTTCGGGAGATGTTTGGTCAGTGGAAATTCCTTTGAAAAAGTTGTTCAAGGCGGGTCGTAAACAGGTTCGATATGAAGAAGCATCGAAGTTCTTCCAAGTTAGAAGAGACTTGAGCTTGGTAGTTGAGAAGTCGGTTGGTTTTTCGCAATTAGAGTCTGTTGTAAAGTCGGCAAAGTTGAAGAATTTGGTTGATTTCAAAGTGTTTGACGTATTCGAGGGCAAACCGCTTGAGGAAGGAAAGAAGGCCATTTCTTTGAGCTTTGCATTCAATAAAAAAGACGAGCCCATGAAAGAGGGCGAGGCTGACGCGAGTATGGATAGGCTGATGAAATCATTCGAAGAAATTGGAGCTTTGATTCGTAGATAATTTTTTTGTGAACACCATTACCGTTGATATTGGCAACACCCGGTCCAAATTTGTAGTTTGGAATTCAGAAGGTGAAATCTTGGAAACGGGTTCTAATGAGTTGATGTTTAATTTGATGCAAAAGTTTCCGGGCAGTAAAATGTCGGTTTCTTGTGTTGGGAAATTGGATGAATGGGTTCCAGATGATGCTCGTTTCATATCTGTTTCAGGTGATTTTCCGTTTGATATTGAAATAGACCAGCCCGAAACTTTAGGTACCGACCGGTTGGCGGGAATGTTGGGCGCTATTAAACGTTTTCCGGGTCATGAACTGTTGGTCATTGATTTGGGAAGTTGCATAACCTATGATTATTTATTGGATGGTGAATCTCGAATGAGGTATGCGGGAGGGGCAATTTCTCCTGGGTTGCGATTCAGGTATTTGTCAATGTCGGAACATACGGCCGCCCTTCCTTATTTAGGAGATGCATCGGGTGATTATTTAAAGGGCTCTGATTCTGATGACATTGAGAAAAATACCTCAACGGCCATGCATTCTGGGGTTATTTTGGGTTTTCTGGATGAGATATCCAACAGAATCGAACGTTTTTTGAAAGGAAATGAGCGAGCGTTGGTCGTTTTTACGGGCGGAGATGCTGAGTTGGTGCATGAAAAGTTGGGTAATCGCTGGAAATCAAAGATATTTGTGGAACCGTGGTTGGTTCACTACGGACTTTATCATGCGTTATAAAATAATTTTTGTTCTTTTATGGTCTTTTTTGGTGAGAGCTGACGTCTTTTCTCAAGGCAGTAGCGGACAAAATTTCATCAGTTCGCCCTACAGCAATTACGGCTTGGGAGATTGGACTCTTACCAATCAATACAATTCTTTTGGAGCGCACAGTACGGCTTCGGGTTTATATTCTTATTCGTTGATGAACCCTGCAACTTTGGGAAATGTGCGTTTTACCACCTTAGACGTTGCAAGTAATTTGCGATCAGGAGCTACGACTTCGGGTGGAGAGCGACAAGAGTTTTTAGGTGGTAATTTTGAGTATTTGAGTTTGGCGCTGCCGGTTTGGAAATATTTGCGTAGAAAGCAGATAGGTTTTGATACGGTAAAAAATGTAAAACGTTGGAAGTACACTCCATTTGGCGCTTCTACAGCCATTACCTTGAGGCCAATTACCACAAAAGGATACTCTTACTTTTTAGACAATCAGCAGGTTTTGCCTACTCGCACGAGTTACACAGGGAGTGGTGGAGTAAGTCAGTTGATGTGGAACACCGGATTTAGATTTACTGATCATTTGATGTTGGGCTATGGTGCTGGTTTTCTTTTTGGCAACACTTCTGAAAAAGCATTATTTTCTATCCCCGACAGCTTGGAATTGGGTTTGGTTGAGGATTCGCGTACCTTGATTTATCGTGGAATGCAGCAGCAGGTAGGGGCGTTGATTCAGTTTAAAATTGATACAACCTACCATAAAATTGGTGCATACTATGAATGGTTTGGCGATGTAAACGCGATTCAGAATCGCTTGACTCGTACCATGGCCTATAATGTGAGTTTTACATCCCCACTGGATACTATTATTAATGAAATTGGAGTGAGCAGAGGAATGACATTGCCTCCCGCATTGGGATTTGGTTATTCCATTCGTTTTCGCACCGATATACAGTTAAGTATTGATTACAGAAAGCAGTTTTGGTCTAAATACGATGCGTTTTTTGATAAAAAAAGGGATTATCAAGACCGCGAAGATTATAATTTCAATTTGATTATCAATCCTTTAGATTATAAATTGGGCAATGTAAAAAAGATGCCAATGCCTATTAGGTTGGGTTATGGATTTACGCATTCGCACATTTCATTGAATGGTTCAAGGTTGGAGGAACAAAGATATTCAGTGGGTTTTGGTATTCCCATGATTCGCAGATATTTTGATAACTCTGTGATTACCAATATGATCCATGTGAACCTTCAGTATATGACTCGTGGGGCTGGAAATGGTTACCCTAAAGAGCAGTTTATCACATTGGGAATTGGTTTGCAACTGGGTGATATTTGGTTTGCAAAACGCAAGTATGATTAAAAAGTTCTTCTTCGTGTTTTTGGTGCTTTTAGTTGCTGCTTGTAGCAATTTAGATACCAGCGCATACCGAAGAAAACGCACGCAAGATTCCATTGCCACCCGTGAATATGCGGAGAAGGTGACCATTGAGTATACAGATTCTGGCTATTTGAGAGCTAGGGTTTTTTCGCCTGTATTGGTTGCTGTAAAACAATCAGGGAGTCAGTTCATTGAAATGAACAAAGGATTGAAAGTCGATTTTTACGATGCTGATGGTTCGATAGCCAGTTACATGACCGCCGAATACGGAATCAGTTATCCGGACAAAAAAGAAATTATTGTAAGGCGCAACGTAGAAATTTTGAATGTAAAAGGTGAAGTATTGAACACCGAGGAGCTGCGTTGGGATCAGAAAACCGGAAAAATCATCACTGACAGATTTGTGAAAATTACCACCAAAGATCAAATCATAACAGGTCAAGGGTTGATCAGTGATCAGTCATTTACCGATTGGGAAATATTAGAAGTATCAGCTACATTAAACGTTCCACATGATCAAATACCACGTCCTCGCTCTGTTGTCCCTGGTCGCGGCCGCTATTAGTGCGGTTGAGATTTTGGTAGTATTCACTAAAAACCCTACTGGATATTTGGGTGATTTTAAATTTTGGTTATTGACGGGTGTCTTCGCGTTGTCAATGGTGATGTATTTCAGGGTGAAGCGGGAGCGCAAGAAGAAAATTGGGTAAATGTGAATTTTTAAAGTTTTCCACACGGATATTAACATTTATACATACTTCTTGGTATATTTGCTCCATGAGTAAAAAATCAACCCGAGAAAACATCCTCAAGAAGTGCTTTGAAGCTGTTGAAAAACAAGGATTTGAGGCGCTCAGAACGGACAAAGAGATTCAAAATTTGAATATATCAAAGGGGGCATTTTATCATTATTTTCCAACGAAGTTAGACCTTGGATATGCATTGATTGAAGAAATCATTAAGCCAAAATACGAGCTGAAGTGGTCAACCTTGTTGGAGAACGAGTCGGAAATTGCATGGGCTCTGCATAGTTTGTTAGAGAAGGAAAAAGAAACGGCCAACGAGCAGTTGATTTCAAGGGGGGATGTTCTTTACAATTTGATGTTGGAGATGAGTGGAGTGGATTCACAGTTTCGATTGAAGTTGGATGAGGTGTTGGAGATACAGGTGAAAATCTTACAAAAGGCCTTGTTGGCTGGAAAGAATAACGGCCAATTTAAATCGGGAATGGATTCCCGTTCAATGGCTTATTTGTTGATTGGACAGTTGCATGGATGTTATGCTATTGCCAAAACGAGGGCCAGTAAAGAGGTGTTTGTATCTATGGTGAGCGCGTTGCAGCGTCAGTTGCAGGAGGTATTATATGCACAAGACCCCTCGCTGATGAAGCAAAGGGTCTTGGCTTAAGATTAAAAGAGTTAAGAGTTTTTTGATAAGGTCAAATTAGGCCGAGCATTTGTTTTTTGGACCCATAGTCTTGAATCAGGAATTTGTTTCTGGCATGTTGTCCAGTTTTGCTGATGAGGGTTCCATTTTCCTTGCATGTTTCTAACCAGTTTTCGGTAGAGTAAACCCAGTGGGGTGCTTCGCTGAAGACAACACCGCTCATTTGAGAACAGATGACGGCAATTTTATCTTTCAGGGTGTGAAAAATGATTGAATTATCGGTGGTTATCATGGGGGTAAAGAACAATTTATATCTGGCACCCATGAATTCGTTTAGGTAGGGATTGAGTTTTCGTCCTACTTCGGCTTGTCGGTAGACCAGATTGATGAGTTGATCGTATTCTTTTAGAACGTTGATGAAAGTGCGGTCATCGGCGAACATTCCTGATTCTTTATAGTGATATATTTGGTATAGGGTGGAATATAAAGTTTCATATCCCCAAATTTCGTGAGAAGCGATTTTAAGGTATTTTTCCGCGAGTTTCATCCATTTGAATTCGGCAGGTTTGGCTTGAAATTTTGTCTTGTTGAGCTCGGGTTGTTTGAGAAATTCGCGGTTCCAAATGAAATTTTTGAATTGGGCTAGTGCTGGAAACCACATGTAGTAGAACATAGGAACTTCCTTAGCACCATACATAATGTGTGAGTGGTTTTGGTAGATGCAATGATCTAAACGCGATTCAAGTTCAGAGTAAAAATCATCTGACGTGTAGGTCTCGAAGTTTAGGGTTTTGAGTTGTCCGCTGAGCCAGTTGCTTTCGGGATGGGAGAATTTGTTCAAATCAATATTAAATTCTTTGGCCAGTAAAATCATTTCATCGGCTCTGAGTGTTTGAGGATTTCTAAGTCGGCGGTAAGCCGCGTCCTCCGAAATACACAATAAATCTGCCATGATAGTTGCCGTTCTGAATCCCAATTTGCGGGTTTTTTCTGTAAGTTCTTGAGTAAAAGTATGTGCCATAAGCTTTTTATAAGTGTTTGACCTATTAGACACCATTTTATTGGACATCCCTTAAAAAAATTTTCGATTTGCGAAAAATGCAAATTCTTTTTTTCGGGGGACGTTGAATTTGTGAAAAACGCAAGAGATACGAATTCAACGGGTTGCAACTTTGCATCGAACCTTTATTCAAATCTTATGAAAAACTCGTACACTTTAAACATGAAGGGCTTCAGGCCCGAAACTAAACGCCTAAAGGGCATGGTAATGGCAATCTTATTGGGATTTGGAGTTCCATTAAAGGCCCAGACATTTATGGAGGATTATTTGCAGAAATTCAAAAAGATCCAACCTCCTCAAGGATATTTATTGGAAAGTTTAGCCCCAAGATTCAATGTAGATGGATTTTCATCTGATGATGTTGCGCAAGAAGCCGATTATTTGGCTGGATCTGAAGCGGTGAGATTGTCGTTGATTGAGAAATATGGAATTGGTCAATATGATTACAGAGACAGCATCAGGAAGGAAATTGAATCTAAATACATGTCAGACAATATAATACCAATAACATTGGTAGACATGGTCTTTAAAAAGATCAATCCGGTTTTGTCGAATGTCGGCAGGTTGGAGTACGACGATGACAGCAATTATTTGATAAATCTTACTGGATTCACTGGAAATAAGTATGCTGACCAATATATGTTGGTGGCCCATATTCCTGTAGAGCAGTTGCGTTGGGATCAGACCAAATTTGTGTTGGACAGTAATTTAATCATCAGCAATTTACAGGGTCGACCCAATAAATTGGGTTGGACCATGGTGGTCAACGGAAAGGAATTCCCCATACAGTTAAATGTTCCAGTTGAATTCCCCAAAGATTTGATGGGTTATAAGTTTGAAATCAAATCTGAAGTTGATTCGGGTGATGTTCGCGTGAAGGCCATTGGTACGCCATTATGGAATTCACCTGTTTTAGTGAAATTATGGACCAAAATTTCAAGAAAGGTAAACCCTTATCACAGTGATTTACCGAAAGTTGACGATAAGAATATCAGCATCCATTTTTTTGAATTGGATGGAGTTTCAGCGCCATGGAGAAAAGCCATGTACACTATTCACAAGGGAATGGATGAATTTGGAAAACCAAGAATGTGCATGGCCAAACCACTTATTCTGGTTGAGGGAATTGATTACGGTTATAAAGATTATCCAAAGGGATTGAGAGATAATAAATACGGCGAGAATGGTTATGTAGATCTTCTCAGAGGAAAGACTTGGAATGTTCCAGCCCAATTATGGGAAGACTGGGAGTCCATCAAAGAGGCACCGCAGGTAATAGATAGATTGAGGAAAGAGGGATTTGATGTGGTTTACGTTGATTTTTACGACGGTGCGGAAGACATGAATTACAATGCTGAGGTGTTGATTGGAGTGATGCAAGAGTTGCAACGCTTATCGTGTGGAAATGAAATGCATGTAGTTGGTGTAAGTATGGGAGGAACGGTTGCGAAGCGCGCTTTACGCTTGATGGAGCTTCGCAACATTCCTTCATGCGTAACAAGTTTTACATCTTTAGATGCTCCGTATCAGGGTGCGAACTTGCCTTTGGGGTTGCAGCACGGGGTTCGTTATTTGAGAAATTCGGTGGGCGAATGCAATGATATATTTCATAGAATTTTGAGACGTCCAGCAACTTTGCAATTGTTAGTGAACCATGAAAGTTCAAATTACAGAGGTGCAGAATTCAGAAAATTATGGGTTCGTGAAGATTCTTTGTACGGCGGATATCCTAAGAAACCTTGGTTATTTGCTATTTCAAACGGAAGCAGCGGTGGCAAAGAAAGTCGTCAAAAGTACAATGATTCTACCTTTTTGGAGCCTGGAATGACCATGTCGAGATTGAGTTTTAATTTCATGATTGCTTTGGGAATGGTGAATAATTACATCTACGACATTTACGCTGAGAACTTTTACGATCGCAACAAGAAGGAGTATTATTCAGGAAGAATTCATTTTTTATCAACTTTTAAATCTCACAAAGACAATTATTTATACGATCACATACAAGGATCTTATGTAACTAAATTAGGTTTCATGAAGAGTTTGGGACGCATTCCTTTGTTTAAAGTTCCTTTTTTGACGGAGCAAATGTGTTTTATTCCAACCATCAGTGCTTTGGATGTAACTAAAGGAAATGCTGATGTTTCAGAGTGGAGTTTTGGTTTAAAGGATAGTGTTTATGGGCAAATTTTAACTCAAGATTTAAAAACGCCGTTCAATCAGGTTTACGTTCCAAAATCAAATCAACCACATGTTAAGTTAGACAACGGCAAGGGCGGTAATATTGAATGGTTGATTGGAAAATTGAAGTCCATTTCACCTTCGGAAATGCCGGTTGTATTGAAGTATGACTACAACGTGAGAAAAACTCATGAAAGAGCATTTGCAAATATCACGGTAGAAGGCGGTGCATCATTTGAGGTGAATGGTGTGGGAAATAATCCGAAGATTAACCCTTCTGAAGAAAAGCAAAACAGAACTTTTGAAGTTAGAGATTTTTATGTTGGACAGTGCGGCGGATCTTGGTGGCAGGCGTTTGACAGTTCTACTTTGGGATTGGGTCAACACGTTCAAGCGACGGTTTTAAGAGTTGGCTCTGGCAGTAGGGTTGATTTGAATGATAGAAGTAGATTTTTGCTATCGGCTGGAAACAACAAGTTGATTCTAGAAAAGGGCAGTAAGTTGCAAATTGATGAAAATGCATCATTGGTCATTGAAAATGGATCACAGGTGATTGTTGAGGAAGGTGCAGAATTGATATTTAAGAAAAAAGGTCAACTCATTTTAGATGGAGATGCAGCCATGTTGCATATTAAGGGAGACTTAATCTTGGATTCTGGAGTAGTTTTTGAGCCGAAGAAGAGATGGAAACAAGAGGTTGGTTTGGTGAAGTTTTCTGCACATGGATACGGTTATGGTGCAGCAAGAATATTGGCGGCAGATGAGAATGTGGAGTTGGTTTTCAAGGGTAATGGAATAAAAGGATCGAAGAATTTGCAAATCGAGGGAACGGTTAATTTCAGTGGCAAGGCTGGTGGTAAGGAGGTGAGGAGTTTGACAATTGACCGTTCTCAGGTTTGCTTTGCGCCTAGTTCTAGGTTGTTTACCAGCAGTTCATTGAGTTTGATGAATTCTAAATTTGACAAGGTGGAGTGGGCGAGTAAGACCGCAGGAATCATTCAACATAAAGGTTCTTATTTCTATGCCAAAGATGTTGAATTTAACCGCATGGACACCGCTTTGATTTATGAATCAAAGTCGAATTTAGAAGTTGCAAATTGTCAATTTGAAGAGAATTGGGTGGGTTTGTATTTAAATTATTACAATCCCAATGTTCGAAACTGCAAATTTGAGAAGAACCAAACGGCTGTTATTGCAGATATGATTATCAAAGATTTCAGTGTTCAAGAATGTGAATTTAAGAACAACAAGACGGGATTAAAGATGATGAACGACCGGGTTTGGATGGGTCGCGCGTATGTTGAAAGCAGTCTATTTCAAGGAAATTGGATCGGAATGGATGCACAGAAGTTGGATTTGACATTGAAGTGCAACAGATTTGATTCAGATGAGTATTCAGTTGTTCATGCAGGTGGTTATTTAAGAATGGACCATGACTCAAAATGGCAAAACAATGGATTGTTAAAGTACGTCATTGGTGGTTACAATGTATTTGTGAATCCGAAATATGCGGCCATCAAGCTAGATAATTCGGAGTTATTTGCGAATGGGATGAATTACTTTTTCTATAACAAGAAAAAGTACCGTGGTACTCCATTTATTGAAGGGAGGATGAATGTTGATGAGAATGCAGATTATTTTGATCAACAAAGCGGTCAAGTTTCGTTGGGTAGGAATGTTTGGAAACCAGTTTCGGATGAGTTTGTTGCTGATAGTTTAAATCTTCAATTTGTTAAATTATACAGAAACGCGGATGGTAGCGGAGCTGTTTCAGTAACTGGATCATTGGAGAAATCTTATCCTACTGAAGCCTGCTATAGTGCAAAGAAACCAGAAGATTTAGATGGCATGAAAAGCAGTTCACCTCAGGGAGATTCATTCGCAGGTGACGAAGTTGAGGCCCCGAAGTGGAAAGTTGTCAACGGATTAGTTGTACTAGATGTAGAGGAAGAGATGATGGTTGAAGTGTACAACAGTAACGGTGTAAGGGTATACCGTGGAAGGATCACCCCAGATACTTCTGAAATACCTTTAAGTACAGGAATTTACTTCCTAAGCACTCAAGTGGGAGCGGTAACTACTACTCAAAAAATAGCAGTGTTAGGTGAGTAATTCTTGGTAGGTTAGACCGAAGCAACTTTAGGGAAATAGCAGTGTGAAGTGAGAGTTGCTTCGGTTTTTTTAAAATAAACGGTTAAAATAACATACAGTTGAAAATGAAAGGGTTATCACTCGGTTGGTTAGTTGTAATTTTGGAGAATGAAATTAACCTTTTGGGGTGCTGCTCAACAAGTAACAGGAAGTATGCATTTGGTAGAGTTGGAAAGCGGCACTAAGATTTTGATAGACTGTGGATTGGATTATGAGAATAGAAAAGAATTTGAAGATAAAAATGCGACTTTTCCTTTTAGGGCTGCTGATATAGACATATTGATTCTTACACACGCACACATTGACCATTCTGGCAATGTGCCTAATTTGATAAAGCAAGGATTTTCGGGAAGAATTTTCTGTTCTGGACCGACGTTAGAATTGAGCGGTTATTTGTTACAAGACAGTTTAAATATTCAAATGATGGAGGTAAGGAAGAAGCGAAAGGTATACTTCAGAAACAAGAAGAAAAAAATGGCCAAAGGGGGAGTCCCAGAAGCGCTTTACAACAAAACCCACATTGAAGATTTTGTGGAGATGTCGAAAGCTGTGGAAATGGGTCAAGTTTTTGATGTTAATGAGGAGTTGAAGTTGGAATTTTTTCCATCGGGACATATTTTGGGTGCTATAAGTGTGAAGATTAGTGCATTTGAAAAAGGAGGTTGGATTCACTTAGGTCTAACTGGCGATTTAGGTAATACCAATTCAAAGTTGGTACCAGATCCTGAATTTATGCATGGTTTAGATTACTTGGTTTCAGAAAGCACATATGGGGGAAGAAAGCATTTAAGTGAGCCTGAAAAGGCGGAGGAAATTATGCTGAGGGAAGTTATGGATACCTGTGTAGATCGAAAAGGAAAGTTGGTGATACCCGCTTTTTCAGTGGGTAGAACTCAGGCTATCTTATTTACTTTAAATCAGTTGTACCAAGATGGAAAGTTTCCTCAAGTAAAGGTATTCACAGATAGTCCGTTAGCTATAAAATCAACTAGAATTTATCAGAATTATACAGAGTATTTAAACGAGGAAGCGCAAGAGTTTTCAAGAAAACACGGTAGTTTATTTAATTTTCCGTTGTTGCATGTAGTGGAAGATGAACGAGAAAGTGAATATTTGAGCGTTTTGCCAGAACCTTGTGTTATTGTATCTGCAGCTGGAATGGTAGAAGGAGGAAGAATTCAGATGCACGTTAGGAATAACGTAGGCCATCCAGAAAATACCATTTTAATTGCTGGATTTTGTGCAGAAAATACTTTGGGGGATAGATTATTGAAAGGGCAAGATTTCGTGGAAATAGACCAGAAGCAGCGTCCGGTTCATGCGACAATTCGAAGAACTGACGTATTTTCCGCGCATCCAGATCATGCGCAATTGGTAAATTATTTTGAGCAAACTCAGAAAAGAGGAAACCTTAAAAAACTATTTTTAGTACACGGTGACAA
>Ga0172372_10008460_pt1 | contig 13561 bp, 11 predicted proteins | sample LakKiv5m_2_FD_114544 | JGI IMG/M metagenome (GOLD analysis project Ga0172372, IMG submission 114544) | Freshwater microbial communities from Kabuno Bay, South-Kivu, Congo - kab_092012_9.5m | ecosystem: Environmental > Aquatic > Freshwater > Lake | place: Democratic Republic of the Congo...
GCAGGCCGTTTGCGCAGGCGGTCGTCTGCGCAGGTCAGGTGCGTGCCGCCGCGTAGATCGCTGCGCCGGCCGCGGGGGGCATACCGCTACGCAGGCCGCTTGCGCCTGCCGTCGTTTGCCGTCGTTTGCGGTCGTTTGCGGTCGTTTGCGAAGGTGCTCTGCGCGGGCTGGGTGCACAGGCTGACTGCGCAGGCGGAGTGGATGGCGGCGCTGCGCAGGCCTCAAGGATCGTGGCGTGGCTGCGGCCGGGGCCGCTGGCGTCAGCTGGCGACCGCCAGGTTGGGGTCGCCGAGGCGCTGGGAGGCGTAGCCGGTGCCCCGCACCGTCAGGATCAGCTCGGGATTGCGGGGATCGGGCTCCAGCTTGCCGCGCAGACGAGCCACATAGACGTCGACCACGCGCAGATCGGCGGCACGGCGCGGAGGATAGCCCCAGAGCTGCTCCAGGATCTCGGCCCGCGGCACCACCCGCCCCGGATCGCGGAACAGCAGCTCCAGCAGGCTGAATTCGGTGTAGGTGAGGGCGATGCGCTGGCCATCGCGGCTCACCTGGCGGCGGTTGGTGTCGACCACCAGATCCGCCACCCGCAGCACGCCGCTGCCGCTGCTGCTGGTCGGATGCGGCTCGGCGGCGACCGCACCGGGGCCGACCCGGCGCAGGATCGTGGCGATGCGGGCCTCGAGCTCCTTGGGGCTGAAGGGCTTGGGCAGGTAGTCATCGGCGCCGATATCCAGACCCGCCACCCGCTCGGCGATCGCATCGAGGGCCGACAGGAAGATGATCGGCACGCAGGATTCGGCCCGCAGTCGGCGGCAGACGGCGAAGCCATCCAGCTTGGGCATCATCACGTCGAGCACCACGAGATCGGGTTGCTCGTTCTGGAACAGCGTCAGGGCCTCTTCGCCATCCTCGGCGCAGATCACCCGGTAACCGGCCATCTGCAGGCGCATCACCAGCACGCGGCGCACGGCCGGCTCGTCATCGGCCACCAGCAGGGTGGCCCGGGTGCCATTGGCCTGGGGCTCCTTGCGGGAAAAGGGTTGGGAGGGATGATCGTCCGCGCACGCGGACGGCAGGGACGAATCCTCCAGGCGCATCGATGCTCTTCCGTGGGACATGCACCCGATCACTCGGGTGAAGAATCGCAACCCTACCCTCAGAGCGGCGCCCCGGTCACTCCCGCGGGCGCCCCCCAGCCGCCCTCGCTGTCCAGATTTAATCTTTTCTGCGGATTCCCGCGGGTGCCTCGCTCAGGGCCAGCGGGCCTGGGCGTAGCGGTCCCATTGGCGACGGGCCTCGGCCAGGGCCGCCTCGCTGCTGATCTCCCCCAGCATCGCCCGCTGCAGCTGGGTGTACAGGATGGCCTGCAGGCGTTTCACCCCGGGCGTGGCCGGCACCAGCACCCGCGCCCGCCGCAGGCTCGCCGCCGACAGCTGACGGGCCTGCTGCACCAGGGCCGCCTGAGCCCCGGCCTCGGAGCGCTGGCGCAGCTGCTGTTCCAGGGCCGCCAGCGCCTGCCGGGAAGAGGGCAGCACCCGTGCCTCGTCAGCGAAGCGCAGCTGGTTGGCCGCATCGGTGAGGAACAGGGCGAAATCCAGCGCCTGCCGCGCCCGGGGGCTCTGGCGCGGCACCACCAGATTCATCACCGCCACATTGACGGCCTCACCGCTGCCGCGCAGCGGCGGCCAGGCCCGGGTCACGGCGGCGATGCCGGGCGCATTGGTCTGCAGGTTGCGCAGAAAATCGGGACCGCTGGCCACCTGGGCCAGATCCCCCGCCTGATACAGCTCGATCGCCCGCCGGTACCCCTGGCTCACCACCTCGCGCGGCAACAGGCCGCGGCGGTAGAGATCGGTCCAGAAGGCAAACGCGCGGCGACCGGCGGCGGAGTCAAAGGCGGCACGCTGGCGTGCATCGAGCAGCTGCACCCCCATCTGCACCATCGATTCGAGCAGTTCGGCCGAATCGTCAGGCACCACAGTGACGAACAGCGCATAGCGACCGGTGCGGCGCCGCACCGCTTCGGCATAGGCGGGCACCTGCTCCCAGCGACTCGGTGGGGCCGCATAGCCGGCCTGCCGCAGCAGGCTGCGGTTGGCCATCGTCACCCGCGTGGTGAGATACCAGGGAATCGCGAACTGCTGCGATCCCTGCCGCCCCGCCGCCCAGATGCCGGGCAGATAGCGCTGGGCGGCCGCCGGCGGCAGCAGCGGGGTGAGATCACGCAGGCCGCCCTTGCTGGCCAGGTTGGCCGCAAACGGTGGGTTCAGATTGACCAGATCGGGTGCGGTGCGGGCGAACACGGCCGCCAGCAGCTTGCGCTCCACCGAACTCCAGGGCACATCGGTCCAGCGCACACGGGTACCGGGATGGCGGGCCTCCCAGCGGCGGATCACATCGGTGAGAAAGGGGCTGAACCGGGGCGCCAGATCCAGGGTCCAGACGCGGATCTCACCGGCGGCGCCAGCGACCGGCCGCGGCTGGCCGCAGCCGGCCAGGCCCGCCAGCAGCAGCGGCAGCAGTGGCAGCAGTGGCAGCGGCAGCAGTCGCAGCAGCACCGCCCCCAGCCGCAGCGACCGGGGGCGGCATTGTGACTCGGGGCGCCCCACGCCGGCGCCGCTCCGGGCTGCTGGCACCGGTGGCGCGTCGCCAGCCGGCTGCGCAGCGGCCCGCAGTGAATCCAGGCAGCGCCGCCCACCCCGCCCGGGCGCTGCCGGCCCTGCTGCGATCGGCAGCATCGATCGCCAGAGCCGGGTGGCCGCTGCGGCGCTGGTGCCATCGCTGCCACTGCCGAGGCGCTTCATCGGGGCGATGCTGCCGGAACGGCGCGAATCCCGGCGCCGAGATGGCGCCAGAGCAGCAGCTGCAGAGAGCAGAGCCAGGGGGCCAGCAGAGCCGTGAGCAGGGTCTGGGCCAGCAGCAGGGTGCCCCCCACCGCCAGCAGGCTCGAGCGTTCCCAGACCGGCAGGGCCAGGATCGCCGCCGGTGGGCCGGCCTGGTGCAGCAGCGGCGAGATGCTGGCCATCCCCTCAGCCAGGGAGGGCATCGCACCCTGGGCGTGGAACGACTGCAGCAGCCACTGCAGCAGCAGGCTGAGGTTGAGCAGGGCGGTACCCACCAGGGCCAGCAGACCGAGGCTGAGGCTGTGGCGGAGCATGCCGCGACGCCGTCCCAGCCGCCCCCACCACCAGCCCAGCAGCAGCAGGCCCGGCAACAGGGTCACCGGGCCCGGATGCAGGCTGTCGAGCAGCAGGCCCAGGCCGAGGGCGCCGCAGAGGCCGGCGCGGCGCCCCTCCGCCATCGCCCAGGGCAGCAGCCACAGCACCGCCCAGGCCGGACCGATGCCCGCCAGCCGCAACCAGGCGGGAGCGGCCAGGGTGAGCAGCGGCACCAGCAGAGCGGTCAACACCGCCATCGGGCGCAGCGTGAACAGCTCGTTCACGGCCGCAACACCTGCACCCAGTCGACGGAATCGACCGGGGCGCTGAGCTGAACCAGCGCCTCCGGCGCCGGATCCGCCGCCTCATCGATCGTCTGGATCACGCCCACGGGCAGATTCGGTGGCACCAGGGTGCTGGCGGGAGAGGTGTAGACCACATCTCCGGGGCGGGCATCGGGATCCTTCTCCAGAAAGCGCAGCACGGGCCGGGCCGTGCCGATGCCGCTGAGCAGGCCGCTGTGGCGGCTGCGACCCAGCCATACCCCCACCCGGCTGCCAGGATCGGTGAGCAGACGCACGCTGGCCGTGGCGGGGGTGACCGAGGCGATGCTGCCGATCAGACCGCCGGGGCCGAGCACCGCATCACCGGCCTGGATGCCATGCAGGCTGCCGCGGCCGAGCAGCAGCTGCTGCCACCAGCCGGCGGGATCGCGCGAGATCACAGGTGCCGACAGCCCACGGCCCGGTCGATTGGAAAGGCCCAGCAGGCCCCGCAAGCGACGGTTCTCCTGCTCCAGCTGCTCGAGCCGCAGGCGATCACCGACGCTCTGGGCCCGGCGCAACCATTCGCTCTGGGCGCTGCCCGGCCAGAAGGGGCGGCTGAGCAGGGCGTAGAGATCATTGAGGCCAGCCCCCTTGCTCATGCGCACGGCCAGCAGGCCCAGCAACAGGAACAGCAGCGGCCAGCTGCGCAACACCGGATCGAGCAGGCCGATTCGCGGCCAGCGCAGGGCCATCGGGCTCAGGCCGCCGGACGGATGAAGTCGGGCGTATCGAGCACGCTCTGCCAGCGGGAGAAATCCTCCAGCACGATGCCGCAGCCATTGACAACGCAGAGCAGCGGATCTTCCGCCACGTGGGTCAGGATGCCGGTTTCGTGGCTGATCAGGTCGCAGATGCCCCGCACCAGGGCGCCGCCACCGGCCAGCATGATGCCGCGATCGACGATGTCGGCCGCCAGTTCCGGGGGGGTGCGCTCCAGGGTGCGCTTCACCGCCTCGACGATCACATTGAACGGCTCGGCCATCGCCTCACGGATATCGCCGGCCCGCACATTGATCGTGCGCGGCAGACCGGAAAGCAGGTGCAGACCGCGCACATCCATTGAGTTTTCATCGTGGGCGTCGTCGGGGAAGGCGGATGCCAGACGGATCTTGATGTCCTCCGCGGTGCGCTCACCCACCACCAGGTTGTGCACCTTCTTGAGATAGGTGCTGATCGCCTCGATCAACTCATCGCCCGCCACCCGCACCGATTCACTCAGAACGGTGGCCCCGAGGCTGAGCACGGCCACCTCGGTGGTGCCGCCGCCGATGTCGACGATCATGGTGCCCACCGGATCGAGCACGGGCAGACCGGCGCCGATGGCGGCCGCCACCGGCTCCTCGATCAGATGCACCTGGCGGGCGCCGGCCAGGCCGGCCTGATGCACGGCCCGCCGTTCCACGCCGGTGACCCCACTGGGTATGCCCACCACCAGGCGGCGGGCGATGACGCCGCGACCCTCATTGCCCTTCTGGATGAAGCTGCGGATCATCAGTTCGGCCGCATCGAAGTCGGCGATCACCCCATCGCGCAGGGGGCGCACGGCGCGGATCTTGCCGGGGGTGCGACCGAGCATCAGCTTGGCCTCATCGCCCACCGCCAGCGGCGTGCCCTTCTCCAGATCGATCGAGACGACCGAGGGCTCCTGCAGCACGATGCCCCGCCCGGAGACATACATCAATGTGTTGGCCGTTCCCAGATCGATGCCGATGTCGCGGGAAAATTGAAAACGACGCAAGAACACGGGAACGTCCCACGGGATCAGCTTTCAGAATCTTAGGGGTCCTTGCCCCACGCCCCCCTCTCCAACCCGGGTCGATGGGCGCAGCCAGTGGGCCGGCGACGACGGCAGCAGCTTCGCTGGCAGCGGCAGCTTCGCTGGCAGCAGCGGTTGGCGAGGGGCTGTGACAATCCCGCCGGAAGGTGGCACTGAACGATCGTGGGGATGGCCTGAGGCTGCCCCATCATTGGTTCCACTGCGTTCAAGCTCCTTCCATGGGCGTCAACTCCATCACCCTCGTCGGCCGCGCCGGCCGTGATCCCGAGGTCAAGTACTTCGAATCCGGCAGCGTCGTTGCCAATCTCACCCTGGCGGTCAACCGCCGCAGCCGCGATGACGAGCCCGACTGGTTCAATCTCGAGATCTGGGGCAAGCAGGCCCAGGTGGCGGCCGATTACGTCCGCAAGGGCTCCCTGGTGGGCATCATCGGCTCGTTCAAGCTCGATCGCTGGACGGATCGCAGCAGCGGCGAGGAGCGCACCCGCCCGGTGATCCGGGTGGATCGCCTCGAACTGCTCGGCGGCCGCCGCAGTGAGGCCGAAGGCGGCGGCGGCGGCTTTGGTGGCGGTGGCGGTGGTTTCGGCGCCGCTGAACCGAGCGGCGAGGAGGTGCCGTTCTGAGTCGTTCCTGAACGCCTTGAGCCAGGGTTGCCGCCAGGGTGGCTTCACGGTCGTGCCCGACGCCGCTTGAGCCTCGGCCCTGACCGCCCGGGGGCGATCCCTGGGCCCCGGCCGGCAGCCTCGGGTCTGGGCGCTGGTGCCTGGGACCGGGGGGCCGGGGCTGGGTGGGATTGGGGGGGCAGCGGCCCTGGGTCCAGGCAGGCGCCCCTGGGCCCATGCAGCGGCGCTGGGCCCGGACGGCGGTCTCGAGTTGGGCAAACACCACTGGGCCTGGGCAGGCGCCCAGGGCTGATTCAAACTCGGCTCGTGGGCTGTGGCTGAAGCGCAGGGGTCAACCCGCTCCTGGCAACGCCTGGGGTGCTGAGGCTCCATTCCCGGTGCCCGTATCGCGCACGACTGGCGAAACCGGCACTTTGAAGCGGCCCTGGCCAGGCGCCCCTGGGCCCGGGCAGCGGCGCTGGGGGTTGGCCAGCGGCCTCGAGTTGGCAACAGCCTTGAGCCCGGGCAGGCGGGGCTTCCGGATGCCCGGCCAGGCGCCCCTGGGCCCGGGCAGCGGCGCTGGGGGTTGGCCAGCGGCCGCCGTGATTCCCAGGCCAGATCCGCCGCCCCGGCATCCGGAGCTGAACCCCAGCCAACGGCATCGCCTCAGAGGCTGCCTGCCCGCGACTCCGGCGACTGCCACCGGGATCCGGCTGAAGGATCCGGCCGAAGGATCCCGGCTGGCGGCCGGTTTTCAGCACCCTCTCAGCGGCGCTGGCGCCGCCGCCAGATGCGCAGGCCGAGCCAGACCAGGCCGCCCAGGCCGCCCGCAAGCAACAGCACCTTGACAGCCCGGGCGACCGGATCGATCCACACCTCGACATTGCTGTAGCCCTCTCCGAGGGCGAGGCCCGCCAGGGTGAGCAGCAGGGTCCAGATCAGGCTGCCGGCGCTGGTCCAGATCAGGAACGGCCCCAGGGGCATCATCTCGATGCCCGCAGGTACGGAGATCAGGGTGCGGATGCCGGGAATGAGGCGGCCCCAGAACACCAGGGCCGTGCCGTGGCGGTTGAACCAGGTGCGACTGCGCTGCAGTTCCTGAGCGCTGATGCCGATCCAGCGCCCATGGCGCTCCAGCCAGGCCTCGATCCGCTGCTCATTGACCAGCCGGCCGATGCCATACCAGGGCAGGGCGCCGATCACGGTGCCGAGCAGACCGGCCAGCACCACGGGGACCAGAGCCAGCTTGCCCTGCTGCACGTAGAAGCCGCCGAGAGGCATGATCAGCTCGGAGGGGATCGGAGGGAACAGGTTCTCCAGCAACATCGCCGCGAAGATGGCGCCATAGCCCGCTCCGGGATTGGCCTCCACGGCAGACCCGATCAGATCGGGCAATTGCTGGACCAGTTCGATCGCCATGCCCATCGGCCGCGGCCATGGAGCCAGTCTTCCATGGGCGCCAGGACCGCCACGACATCCGCGCCCCGCCGCTGATCACCGGGCCCAGGTCAGGGTCCGGCGGCGCATGCGGCCGCCCCGACCGCTCGCCACGCCACCGCATCCCGGCGCCTGGCAGTCACAGCGGTTCCATGCCGGCGGTGGCAGCCCTGGAGCCGGCATGGCAGCGGCACCCAGCTCAGCGCTCAGGCGGCGGGGCTGACGCCCAGCCGCAGCAGATCCAGCTTCAACGGGGGATGCCGCTGCCATGCCGGGGGCCTCAGGGGAGGTGCGCCCACACCCCGGGCCCCGGGCTGCGGCAGCTCAGTAGCGGTAGTGATCGAGCTTGTAAGGGCCCTCCACCGGCACATTGATGTAAGCGGCCTGCTCAGCGGTGAGCTCGGTGAGCTTGGCGCCGATCTTGTCAAGATGCAGACGGGCCACCATCTCATCGAGATGCTTGGGCAGCACATACACCTCGTTGGCATACTGATCGCCCTTGCTGAACAACTCGATCTGGGCCAGCACCTGATTGGTGAACGAGTTGCTCATCACGAAGCTGGGGTGGCCGGTGGCGCAGCCCAGGTTCACCAGCCGCCCCTCGGCCAGCAGCAGGATGCGGTTGCCACTGGGCAGGATCACATGATCCACCTGCGGCTTGATGTTCTCCCACGGATACTGCTTCAGGGAAGCCACATCGATCTCATTGTCAAAATGGCCGATGTTGCAGACGATTGCCTGATCCTTCATCTGGATCAGATGTTCGTGGCGGATCACCCTGAAGTTACCGGTGGCGGTCACAAAGATGTCCACATCGCGCACCACGTCGTCGAGACGCACGACGCGATAGCCCTCCATCGCCGCCTGCAGAGCACAGATCGGATCGATCTCGGCAATCATCACAGTGGCACCCAGGCCCCGCAGCGACTGGGCCGAACCCTTGCCCACATCGCCATAACCGAGCACCAGCGCCACCTTGCCTGCCACCATCACATCGGTGGCACGCTTGATGCTGTCCACCAGCGATTCACGGCAACCGTAGAGGTTGTCGAACTTGCTCTTGGTGACCGAGTCGTTGACATTGATCGCTGGGAAGGGCAGTTCACCGCTCTTCTGCAGCTGGTACAGACGGGCGACGCCGGTGGTGGTTTCCTCGGTGACACCCTGGATGGCGGCACGGATGCGCGAATAGAAGCCCGGATCCATCGCCAGCTTGGCGCGGATCGACTGGAACAGGGCCGTCTCCTCCTCGTTGGCCGGGTTGTCGAGCACGCTGGCATCCCGCTCAGCCCGGCTGCCCAGAATCACCAGACCGGTGGCATCACCACCGTCATCCAGGATCATGTTGGGGGTGCCACCATCACCCCATTCGAGGATGCGATGGGTGAAGGCCCAGTACTCCTCAAGGCTCTCGCCCTTGTAGGCGAACACGGGGATGCCGGCGGCGGCGATCGCGGCGGCGGCGTGATCCTGGGTGGAGAAGATGTTGCAGCTGGCCCAGCGCACCTCGGCGCCGAGGGCCACCAGGGTCTCGATCAGAACGGCGGTCTGGATCGTCATGTGCAGCGAGCCGGCGATGCGGGCGCCCTTCAGGGGCTGCTCGGCGCCGTATCGGGCCCGCAGGGCCATCAGGCCCGGCATCTCGGTCTCGGCGATGTTGAGCTCCTTGCGGCCGAAATCGGCGAGGCCCAGATCGGCGATCACATAGCTCGATGTGGTCTGAAGTCCGGCGAACGCCGCGGCAGGGCTGGGGGGGGTAGCCACCATGGTTGCAGTCACTCTCCCGTGGGGAGATTGGATTGTTGGGGGAAATGCTGCGGAGACGCCGAGGCTTCGGGCTCGCAACGGCGAATCTATCGCGAGCGATGCGGCCACCGGGAGTCGGCCGCGGCGGCGCCGCCCCGGGCCGCTTCCAGGTGCCGGATTCGCCAGTCGTGTGCGACACGGGGACCGGGAATGGAGCCTCAGCACCCCAGGCGCTGCCAGGAGCGGGTTGTCCCCCTGCGCCTCGGCCGCCGCCCACGCGCCGAGTTTGAATCAGCCCGGGGCCCGCACGCTCCCCGGGGCTGGCTCAGGGTCGAGCGCTGCCGGCGCCCTGGCGACTGAACGAGGCCCGGCGGCTGGGTCAGGCCCTGTCCGACGGCTGCCTCTGCGCCGGCCGGCCGGCGGGACCCGGGCCGTCGCCCGTCGCCCATCGCCCGTCGCCGCTGGCTGCTGCGCCGCTGCGCCGCTGCGCCCGGGGACGGCTGGGGCGTTGCAGGATCTCTGCAGCGGATCCTTCCAGGCAGTGAGCCATCCCCCTGAGCCCGGCCTGCCGGCCCGTCGTCCGCGGCGGCCGCCGCAGCCGCCGCAGCCGCCCGCATCACCCGCCCCGCTCGCCCTGCCGGCGCCGGGAGCGCCGCTGCCGCGGGCGATGCCGATCCAGCTGATCGATGCGGCGGCCACGGGCGAACTCGGCCGCCGGCTGGCCCTGGAGCTGCTGCCCCAGTGCCGGCCCGGGCAGGCGCCGCTGCTGCTGCTGCTGGGCGACCTCGGCGCCGGCAAGACCTGCCTGGTGCAGGGGCTGGCCGAGGAGCTCGGCATCGAGGAGCCGATCACCAGTCCCAGCTTCGCCCTGGCCCAGCACTACCGCGGCCAGCGCCAGGGGCGTGCCACCCATCTGGTGCATCTCGACCTCTATCGCCTCGACGACGGCGCCGCCGCCGCGGAACTGCTGGCCCAGGAGGAGGAGGAGGCCATGGCCCTGGGGGCGGTGCTGGCGCTGGAGTGGCCCCAGCGCCTCAGCCACTGGCCCAGCCCGGCCTGGCAGCTGCGGCTGGCCTGGAACGATCAACCCGGCCAGGCGCAGCCGGGACGGCTGGCCTGGCTGCTGGCGCCCACCTGAGCGTTGGCTGAGCGACCCCGATCGGGAACAGCCCGGCGCGGGCGATCAAGCGGGCGATGCGGGAATTCAACCCAAGGCCGCTTCCAAGTGCCGGTATCGCCACGCGTGCGCGACACCGGCCCGATCAGTGGGCCTCCGCACCCCGGGCGCGGCAAGAAGCGGCTTGACCCTGGCGCTGCGGCCGCAGCCCTTGCGCCGGGTTTGGATCAGCCCTGGGAATCAGCCCGGGCCGAGGCGGAGATGGCGTCGCAGCGCCTCGATGATCCGCCCATTGGCGGCCGGGAAGGGATAGGCATCCAGATCGCGGGGATCCACCCAGCGCACCTGCTGGCTGGCCAGGGCCTGCGGTTCCCCCTCCAGCCAGCGGCAGAGATGCACCACGAAGCGCAGGCGTCGATGGCTGTAGGCATGCTCCAGCACGATCAGCTCTTCCAGCAACTCCACCTCAACCGCCAGCTCCTCGCGCAGTTCGCGCTGAATCGTGGCCTCAATCGCCTCGCCGGGCTCCTGCTTCCCGCCGGGGAATTCCCATAGACCACCCAGCAACCCTTCCGGCAGCCGTTGATCGATCAGAACCTGACCGGCCGCATTCAGCACCACTCCCACCCCGATCACCTGGAAGGGCACGCTGCGGGCCTGCTCCTTCACGGGATAGCGGCTGGGATCGCCGGCAGCGTAGGCCGCGCAGTGGCTCCGCCAGGGACAGGCGCAACAGAGGGGAGAGCGGGGCAGACAGATCGTGGCGCCCAGATCCATCAGAGCCTGGTTGAAGGCGCGGGGCCGTCCCGGATCGAGCAGCTGTTCACTCAGCCGCCAGAACCGCTCCAGCTGCTGCGCCGGTGCCTGGGGGCTGGCGATCAGCCGGGCCAGCACCCGACGCACGTTGCCATCGAGGATCGGAGCGGCCAGATCAAAGGCCGACGAGAGGATGCTGCCGGCCGTGCTGCGGCCGATGCCCGGCAGCTGCTGCCAGCCCGCCAGCGTGCGAGGCCAGGCCTGCACGGCCGCGGCCGGGGCGTGCGCGGGGCGGATCGGGATCGGTTCTGGCCGCACCGGAGCAGATGGCACCCACGGGGCCCCGGCCGCAGCCGCGACGCAGCGCGCCGACGCGGCGGCATCGGCGGGCGGGGGTGGCGGGCCTGGATCGAGCGGCGCGGCGAGCAGCTGGCGCGCCCCCTGCTGCAGGCGTCGGGCGCGGGCGTAATAGCCCAGGCCCTGCCAGAGCAGCAGCAGCTGCTGTTCGTCGGCCCCGGCCAGGGCAGCCCGATCGGGCAGGGCCGCCATCCAGCGCTGCCAGTAGGGCAGCACCACCGCCAGCCGGGTCTGTTGCAACATCACCTCAGCGACCCAGATCGGATAGGGATCCAGAGGTTCGCCGGCGGCCGCGGGGCGGCCATCGCGGTGGAGTTTCCAGGGAATGCTGTGGCGACCGTGAACCTGCCACCAGCGCAGCAGCAACCGGCGCAGTTCCAGCGCCCTCGCCGCCAGCTGGGCCTCCACCCGGCCGGGCGGTTCGCCGCAGCTGGCCTGACGATTTTGCGCAGTGGTACCAGGGGAGCGCATGTGTTTTTACAAATGTCGGCCTGCCGCCACCAGCGCCTGCAGGCATTCGCCACGATTGCCAGCCAGTCGCTGCTTCTGCAGATGTCTGCGATGCCCATGCCAGGCCAGCCGCTCCACGCCACCAGCCCCACACCTCTCAGAGCCGTGGCAGGCGAGCCGATTCAGGCGCATCCCAAGCCCCGCAGGATCACGATCACTCTGGAAGATCAGCTGTACCACAGCCTGCTTGAGTTCAGTCGGCGAGAACGCCGTTCCGTCTCCAATCTCGCCGCTCACCTGCTGGCACGGTCGCTGCAGGAAGCCCCATCCCGGGATGATTGATTTGTACTGATCCATGCGCCCCCCCCCCGATTCTTGATTCGGGATGATGCCTCGCGCTCTGATTCGTGGCAGCCTGACGCTCAGGAGTGCGCCGGCCGGCAGCCTGGGATGGAGACAGGGGGGCTGCGAAACATTCCCCGGCGACGGCTCGCCGATGAGCAGAGCCTGAGGCGGGCGTTCGCCCCCATCGGTGATCTGCTCCGGCTGCGCCTGCTGCGGCCGAAACCGCACAGCTATGAATCGGTCGGAGTGCTGCCGATCCAGCAGCTGGACCTGGTGTCATTTCGCGGAGCCGCCACGGAGCTTGTGATCGAACCGGCGGCCAAGGTGGTTCTGGTGGGCTGTTTCAGTGCCAGTCGCCAGATGCGTGATCCGCGCGGCGAGGCGCAGGGCGAGGCCGGTGGCGCCCTGGTGCTTCCGATCGGCAGCGGTCCCCGCCAGCTCACGGCTGTTGCGGACACCACGGCGGCGGTGATGGCGGTGGAGCCGGCGGCGATCAGCCGGGTTGCGGCGGCCATCACCGCCGTGTCTGCCGATCCGGACCGGATCCCGGCCTGTTTCCAGCGCTTCCCGCCGCGGGCGCTGCGTCGATCCGAGGCGCAACCGCTGCACTCGCTGCTCCAGCACATTGATGCCTGCGCTGGCGTTGATCCCCGCCTGCCGGCGCGATTGGGTCTTGAGGATGTGCTTCTGCGCCTGCTGGCCTGCTGGCTGGATCCGGAGCTGCTGGCGGACTCCAGCCCGGATCCGCAGCGCCTGCGGGAGCGCGGCGGGGTCAGCGCCCTCGATGAGCTGGTCGACTACATCCGCGCCAATCTCGATCAACCGCTGCACCTCAGCGATCTGGAGCTGCGCAGCCGCTATTCCCGCCGGGCGCTGCAATATGCCTTCCGCGAAACCTTCGGCACCACGCCGCGGGCCTGGATCCGTGAGCAGCGTCTCACCCGGGCGCTGCAGAAGCTGCAGGGCAACCCCGGGGAGAAGCTGCCGGTGCGGGCGGTGGCGCTGGCCTGTGGCTACCACCACATGAGCCAGTTCAGCGCTGATTTCCGGCGCCGTTTCGGGCTGTCGCCTTCGCAGGTGCGCCGGCCGAGCCTGCTCTGAGCCGCTGGGGCGGTGCCCTGGCGCCGCCGGACGGCAGGGCACCGCCGGACGGCAGCCGTGAGAGCCACGGTGGTGGCCGGTGGCCCTGGGCTGTGGCCCGGGTTCCTCTGCCGCCCCAGCGGTGCTGGCTGAACGGCGGGCCTGCAGCCCCGGGCCGGCCTGCAGACAGCGCCGGGGGCGCCGCAGCGCTGAGGCAGGGCGAGGCCCGGCGGGGCCCGGCGGGGCGATGACGGGGCGAGACCCGGCGAGGCGATGGCGAGCGGCCCAGGAGCCAGTTGCGCGTAACGCGGTCGCTGCCGCCGCTTTCCCCCGCCGTGCACATTTCGTGTGCCAGCTGGACGTGACTTTACCGGATTCGTTGCTCCAGGAGCTGCTGCCGCAACCCCGCC